>Ga0310810_10000204_pt1 | contig 60274 bp, 72 predicted proteins | sample NCmetagenome_FD_207641 | JGI IMG/M metagenome (GOLD analysis project Ga0310810, IMG submission 207641) | Soil microbial communities from experimental microcosm in Duke University, North Carolina, United States - NC | ecosystem: Engineered > Artificial ecosystem > Soil microcosm > Unclassified ...
CATCAGCCACGCTCCCTGTGCTCGTCCGACACGCTTAGCGCCTCCGTGTGCCATGCACCGTCCTGCACCCAGATGCGTGGTCCCATGTCCACTAGGTCGGACACACGCTCGTCCGGCGAAGTACCCCTTCTTGACCGGCTCTCCGCATCGCTCGAGAAGAACACCCTCACATTGTTCCCACTCTTCCACGGCGAGGTCATAACCCCTCCTCTGCCAGTCGGTCAGTGTCTCAAGCAGTTCCATGATTGCACGTGCAACCTTTGCATCTGCATGTACTACGCGCGTCCGCGCGCGAGTATAAGACAATCATAACCCATCATCACCCAACCAACTACACCCACTTACGCCGCCAACCTCGCCCATGATCGGGTTTTGAAGACTTGAAGAATTTGAAGCGATAATTCTGCTCAGACTCCCCCGCGCGCGTCGCGCGTACAAGCGTATACGTAACTACGTACTACAAGTCTTCAAATCTTCAATTTTAGTATACGAACAGCGTTCTACGATATCAAATGCAAGATCGACAGGTGTAAGCGTCGACATTTCGCCGTCTTCATTCGTCTTCAACGAAACCGCCCAACCTTTCAAGATCTAGTTTCACCATCCGCGATCTTGGCCCGAAGGCTACAAGATGTAACCTTCTTGATGATCTTCACTGCCCTAGAGCTGCATCTTCATCCACAACGGCAGCTCGTCCGTAAGGCGCCAACCCAACCAGCGAGTTCCCGCACTCGGCTTCGAGACCCAGCCCATGCTCGTCAGCGCCTGGGAGAATCCCTTGCTCCCCAGGCGGTCACGCTTGTCCACGTCGTCACCGTACTTCTTCAGCCAGTGGTCGTAGAGCGTGAACAACTCGCTACTCTTAACACACGCGACCGCGGGAACGTCGTCCGCGAGCTTGACGAGAAGGTTCTCCGCCTGCGCCCAGTCGAGGAACTCATCCACGTGTCCCATGCCCGCGCGTGCCGCCATTGTCGCGAGCGCGTACTTCTCCGGCACGTCTGACATGTCCCGCGCCAGTGGCTGCCGGGCACCCCAGACGAGCCGCGCGAGCAGCGCCTGCCGGACCCGCTCGTCGTTTAGGAACCGGGCGCGGATCGCCGGGTCCTCCTGCTCCGGCGGAAGCGTGACGTCCAGGTGGATGGAGATGATCCGGCGCTTCAGCGCGGTGTCGATACCGTTCACGCGTGGGAACTCGTTCGCCACGATCATCGCGGTGAACCGCGGGATCTCGTTCAGCATCGACCCGAACAGGTCACGGTATGGGAGAGTGTCCGATCCGCCCGAGAGTCGCTTGATCTGGTCCGCGTGCAGTGCCCAGGACTTCGACCCCTCCGGTGCGTACGCGATCCGGGTCATCATCGCCCTGACGAGGTCCGGGCGCGGCTTGTCGTCCAGGTTGCCACGGAAGACGGACGGGTTGATCGCGCAGATGTACGACCCGAGGATACGCTGGAGCGCCGCGAAGAGCTGTGACTTCCCGCTGGTTGTCCCGCCCCAGAACACCGGCATCAACCGCAGGTCGTTGCCGACGAACAGACAGTGTCCCAGCAGCTTGAAGACGTATGCCGCGCACTTCTCGTCGGGAATGAACGTCTGGAGAAACAGCTCCAGCTCGTCGCTGTAGCCCGGCTCCGCCGCCTCGGGTAGGTAGTCCTCGGTGCACGTCAGCGAGTTCATGTCGCTGGGTGTTCCCGTCCGCAGCTCTCCGGTTCGCAGGTCCACCGTTCCGTTGCCGACCACGAGGTGGTGTTTCACCGTGTCGAAGTCGCGGGTGAGGCAGCGGATCCGGGGGTCGGCCCGCGCGACGGCGAGCATCGACTTCCTCTTACCCTCCGACTCGAGGCGTGTGATCAGCTGCAGAAGCTGGTCACGTTCGTTTTCGCCCGCGTTCATCGCGCGCTCACGCCGGTACCGGATCACCGACTGGGTGAGCGCGAACGCACCTAGGTTCTCACCTGTGTCCTCCAGCCAGTGGCGCCCGTTCCACAGGTACCACCGCTTCTTGTCCACCGCGTACCTCACCGAGTCGCGGAACATTCGCACGAACAGCAGCCCGTTCGTCGTGTCGCTGATCGCCTCGAGGTTCGCGTCCTCGTTCAGCGCGATGTGGTCCTGCACGCCGAATGGGATCGGCTCCACCGATCCTTCGGTCACCAGTCACTCCTGACGATCGAGACGTTGCCCTGCTGCACGATCGTCTCCCCCTCGTTCGTCTTTCCCACCACGTTCTCCGTCGGCCTCCAGGACGGTAGCACCGGTGGCGCGACGGTCTGCCAGACACGGTCGAGCTTGTACGCCACGTGCTCCCACGGCATGTACCACTCCGCGTCCGGCGGTTGCGCACACATCTCCCACGCCGCGCGTGCGATGCGTTCTCCCGCGTCTCGCGTCTTACCTGCCTTGCGCGCACGGAAGATCAGTTCGTTGAAGAACTGGTCACGCGCGCCACCCGGGCAGCCGTCACGTAGAAACCGATGGTAGTCATAGCCGTCCACCGAGACCGTCGGTGTGTCGTGTCGTCCACCGTCACCGGTCGTGATCGCTTTACCGCGCGCCGTCGCCAGCCAGTTCAGCAGGTCCACCGGCGCCTGTGTTACGGGAGAGTAGGCACGATCACCTCGACCGTTGATCCACTCGCGTTCTTGACGTCCCGGTGTCGGAACCGCGACGTAACCACCCTCGGCCTTCACGTCCATGTCGGGAAGTAGCCGGTTCCGGCTCTTCACCGTCACACCGGCCGGAAGCCGGTACAGCAGGTGACGACCACCCGACTGCGTGCGCTGCTGCAGTGTCGGTGGCAGATCCACGCCGGTCCACTGCTCGAACTCGTCCAGCGTTCCCAGGCCGGTGACCTCGAAGTCCAGGACGAGAAGTCGTGACGCCGATCCGGTGCGAACCGCGAGCCAGCCGTCGGGATAGCGAGTGATCATCATGATCAGCGTTGCGGTGCTGTCGGTCGCGGCGTAGAAGCCGTGGCACGTCGGATGATCACAGGTTTCCCGATCGTGCGTCCAGTCCGCGTCCTTGCACTCGCTACAGTTCGGCAGGGGTGTCTTGTCGCGTCCGAGGACGAACACCTTCCACCCAAGTCTTACATAACAAAGTGCCTCGGCGAGCTTGGCACGTGCCAACTCGTCGAAGTCTGGTACAGTAGAACTCATCAGGTAGCCTCGTTCAGTTTGAAGTCGAACCACCCAGCGGATCAGCGCCCGCTGGGTGGCTTCGTATCTAGGCTGCTACCCGCTCCTTCTCGTCAGCTTCGACGAGACGCTCGAGCAGCTCGTTGATGAGCGCGTTGGTGGAGATGCCGCGCTCCTGGGCGATGTCATCTACCCGGCGCTTCAGACCCGTCTCCGTCCGCTGGACGAAGGCCAGCCGGTTCGGGACGGTCGTCATCCGGGTTCCGGTACGTGGTGCCATAGGTATATAGTATCACTAGGCAGCTTCCGGTTCCTCCGCCGTGTGATCAACGGGACGTTGCCTGGTATGTTGGATGTAGTCGACAGGAGAGGACGAACCATGACCGACACACTCGATACCGCCAAGCACAAGAACGCCTGGATCAACGTCATCGGCCCGAGCGGTGGTGTCACGTTCAAGGGACGCGAGCTCGGCGAGACGGACAGCCACCAGGACGCGCACGGTGATCACGCGGGAACGTTCGCCGCTCGTGGCGAGCGCTGCTACGCGTGTCGCTGGTCGCTCTACCGCATCTACGAGGTCTACGAGCTCGACCAGCGAAGCCGTGTCGCGTACGGCACCCGCTACGACGGCAAGTACCTCGTCTGTTCGTTCGGCATGACGATCGTGCCGGGCGAGGAGATCTACCGCCGCATGAACGCGACCGACTCCCCGTCGGAGGTCGTGGAGTTGCTCACAACGCGACGCTACGGGCAGCCACCGATACTGACCTCCGCCGCCGCTCGGCTGCTCGCCCGCGTTGGTGACCGTGATCCTGACGTCCAGGACGCCTACGACGCGCGTGCGGTATTGTGATGCGGAGTTCGTAGACCCGCCTGGTACGATGAAATCGTTCCTCCCGTGGTCCTCGTGCGTCGCCCCCTGACCCCCCGTTCGGGCCGGCCGTCACTCCACGGGAGGAGCACCTAAGACCTCCTCCGACCTCAAGCGTTGGGGGCGCGCGCACATGGCGTTACGCATGGCTCCATTGGTCGTCTGGGCTTACGACGACTCGGCTGCGACGAATGCCGCTTCGAACTTGAGGAATAGATCGTCGCTGTAGGGGCGGGTACTCGGCCGAGTGCCCGCCCTCAACAACACAGTGAGAGGACCGGACATGACATACGACCTCCGAATGGAACTTCTCCACGCTCGCCGGATCCAGGCATGGACCCAGCTCGTGGTGTCCACCGACAAGTTCACCCAGGCGGAGCTGCTGTTCGCCCAGCGAACCGCCGACTTCGCCGAGCAGTACCCCAACCACCGCGACTCCAGCGAGCTGTCCATCGAGGCGCTCAAGGCGCGAGACAGCGACGAGCAGTGGAAGAGTGCCGTCGCGGACTGCCAGTACCACGTGCAGCGCATGCAGGCGTTCGCCGCACTTCACCACGCAGCTCTCGAAGAGATGCGGCTGTTGCTCCCGAAGTCGTGATGTGATACTATTACCCTACACGTCATAACGTAGGAGGATAGGATGCAGGTGCAGTTCCACGAGCTGGAGCAGCTCGGTGATCAGGATGACCTGGTTCGCCGTGCCGCCACGTTCGCTCGTGAGATCGCGCTCCTCAACCGGAACACGGACCGGTTCGGCAAGCCACACGTAGGCATCGAGCTGGTGACCGACCGGTTGGAGGACGTCTATGACTTTCGACCCAACATCGACCGCGAGTCGACCGACTGGCCGGACCGGTTCGTCGGAACCTGCTGGACGGGTTCCCACCATCACGGTCCCACGGCGATCTGGCTCAACCGGTACGGTGGCGCGCAGCGCAACCACGAGATCAGGCCGTACGACGACGTCGTCGAGACGTACGTGCACGAACTTTCGCACGCGTTCACCCGTGGTCAACACGGGCAGACCTTCCGGCGCATGTTCGCACTCCTGTACCCACACGTCGCAAAGGCGTTCGGTGTGGACTGGCAGTGGTACACGGTCTACGACATCATCAAGAAGTATGGCTATCAGGGCCTGAGCCAACGACCCGTCACCGGCACACACGGGACCACGTCCCGCTATACACGCTGGGATGAGGAGTTCGACGGCCACAAGGATGCGTCACTTCGAATGATGCGGCGTGTCAAGTCGAATCACCTGGTACTATGAACTCACGGCGAACCGGTCATACCCACGCGTACGGTCTGACGATGATCAAGCGTTGGGGTGGGACGTAGAGGTGACCGGTTCGCCGTAGGGTCCCTAACAAGAGAAGATGAAAGGACAGGACAAGTGACGGCCAAGAAGACCCAACCGAAGAGCGCTCCCGTCGACCGCTCCACGATCAACGGTGTCGAGGTCATCTCCACCGAACCGGCTCGGGGCGTTGTGATCCCGGGACAGCCCACCCATGAGATCTCCACCGTGGAGAGGGTGCTCGACGCCGACGGCAACGAGTGGTACCGCTGCAAGGCGAAGCCCACGGAGTGTATCTACTTCAAGCAGGATCTCAAGTCGATCCTCGCGCACCAGCGGTCGCACAGCGCCGCACTGGCGGCGAAGCGAGCGGAGGCCGAACTCGCACGGAACCAGGCCAAGGAGGCCGCCGAGTTCGAGCGACGGAGCGCGGGCATAAACGCCGCGAACGAAGCGAAGCGCAAGCGGTATGAGACCGAGGTAACCTCCCAGGACAAGCGCATCGCGGGTCTCCAGCGTAAGATGTCGGACATCGCCGTCGGCATCGATAAGATCATCGCCGGAATTCCGTCTCTCGCTGAATCGCTTCGAGCGCTCAACGCGGAGCTCGGTGAGATCACCGCCGAGACCGATCCCGAGATCGCCCGGAAGGCCGCCGACTACGACATGCTCAAGGGAATCCTGAACAAGTGATCATTGGTCGGGTAGGATCGATCGCGATCCTGCCCGACCGTTTTCATGTGAGGAGAAGTCCGTGCTCAAGTTTCTGCTTCTGGTGTCGCCCATCATCCTCATTCTCCTGTCCGCGCTGCCCAAGGTGCTCATCGAGCGGTCCCGCCGGCGGTACGTCGAGGAGTCCATCGACGAGTACCGAAGTACCCATCCCGTCGATGAGACGACGAACGTCACAGCCGACGACGTCGATCTCGACGCCAAGTGGGACGTGTACTGGTCGAACTCGCGTGCCGAGGAGAACGCGCTACGCGCGGACCTCAACGACTGGGTCGGCTGGACATCCACACTGGAGGAGCGGTTCGCGCTGGACTGCGACCGGGTCATCAAGCAGTTTGCCATCGACGCGATCGTGTTGCAGGCCGAGACCGCCAGTCGCTGTGGTGGCTGGAAGAACGACCTCGATCGTCGCTCCGATCTCATCATCGCGAACAGTGGCCACAGCATTCCTAACCTCAACCGCGCCCTCAAGGTCGAGATCGCCGAGTGCACCGCGACCGAGTGGACCAAGGAAGACGGCGAGGCGCTGGCCGCGTACATCGACTCCGAGGAGGTGAAGGTGTAGTGGATAAGTTCTTGGGTGTCATCCTAGTGGTGGCCGCCGCGTTCAGCATCATCGGCTACGGCATGCGTCGTACCGGTGCTCATCGGAGGAGGTAGTCATGCTCATCATCGTTGAGGGTCCGGACGGTTGTGGCAAGTCGACCCTCGTACAGCAGCTCACCGAGGTGATCGAGCGCGAGCAGCCCGGCGAGAAGATCGAACGACTGCACCGTCGTCCACCGACGATGCACCCACTGGATGAGTACGTCACACCTCTGCTGTCCTACCGGCCGCAGCGAGGACACCACATCATCTGCGATCGGTGGCACGTCGGTGAGTGGGTCTACCCGTCCGTCCTCGGACGAAAGACCCTTGCCGACAAGGCGTTGTGGTACTACACGGAGATGTTCCTCGCGTCACGTGGCGCGCTGATCATCTACCCGTCCTACACGCAGGACATGCTCGTCCAGCGTGTCACCCAGCGCGGTGACGACATGATCGAGGTCGACCAGCTTGCGAAGATCGCGGGATCGTACGCGTTCATGGCCGACAAGCACCTGACCGTCAACACGCGGGTGCACGGTAAGTCACCTGAGTCCCTCGTCGCGCTGGCACGCTGGCGCGAGACCGTCACCGAGCGGTTGAACCACCTGACCACGTACGTCGGTCCGCCGAAGCCGGAGTGGGTACTTGTCGGTGAGGTTCGCAACACCACGTACGACGGTGACCTGCGTCCCGCGTTCATGCCGTTCCGCGGTACGTCCGGCCACTACCTCATGTCGGCGCTGAGTGTTCGGCAGCTGCGCAGTGGTCTCGGCATCATGAACGCGTGTGACGTGGATGACGTTCATGAAGCGCAGTATTGGACGTTTGATGACGGTGCCGTGGTTCCTCTTGGGAGCCACGCACATGCTAAGCTGAACGGTGCAGGACGAGCGTTCCCCGGTGTGCCACACCCTCAGTACATCCGACGGTTCCACAACAAGTGCGCCGATGACTACGCCGACGCGATCACGAGGGCACGACAGGGACAGGAGAACATTCAGTGGCGACCTTCTTCAAGTGTGTAGATGGCCGTGAGGCCTACCGGAACGTGTTGCGTCAGGTTCACGAGCAGGGTGAGGTGCGTTCGCCTCGCGGGTTGAAGACCTTCGACATCGGGTACGCAACGATCGAGCTGATGAGCCCGTACAACGCGCTCGCCGTCGGCCTGGGTCGGAAGCTGTCGAAGCGCGTCGCGGCCGCGGAGGCGATCCAGCTGATCGGTGGCTTCGCCGATCCCCAGCTCCTCCTCCAGGCGTCACCGAACTTTGCCCGGTATATCGAACCGTCGGGAGCATTCTGGGGAGCGTACGGGCGACGGATAGCCTTCGGTAACCAGCTACCGTCGGTCGTCCGCAAGCTCCAAGCGGACCCTGAGACCCGCCAGGCGATCGTGACCCTCTGGGACCCACAGCACGACAACGACCCGGGCCACAAGGACTACCCGTGCACGCTCGCACTCGGGTTCTCCCTCCAGCGGGGCAAGCTCGAGCTGGACGTCACCATGCGCTCCAACGACGTGTGGCGTGGTCTGCCGTACGACATTTTCCAGTTCACGCAGCTTCAACTGACCGTCGCGAACGTCCTTCAGCTGCAGCCCGGGCGGTACCGTCATCACACGTACTCGCTCCACTTGTACGCCGACGATCTCGATGACGCGGTGGAGTGCTACGAGAACGACGAGGACCTCGTGCCTACCTTCCTTCCCACTGGCCTTGGCCAGATCGGTGACACGATCAATGAAGTGATGAAGCAGGCGAGGCGACTTGTGGACGTCCCGTGGGGGAACTACAGCGACTCGGAGAGGTGGTACTGGGATGCGCTCCACCCGACCCAGTGACGACGAACTGTTCTCTCGCGTCGCTAAGATGATGGCGACGCGCAGTCTATGCGACCGTGACCGTGTCGGCGCGGTGATCGTCGACACCCAGCTTCGGATCGTCGCCACGGGTCGCAACGGTCCACCCGCTGGGTTTCCTCACGAGGAGCAGACGTGCAGCACGTGGTGTCGTCGCGCGATCAACGGTCATCCACTCAGCTCCGACTACCGTGACTGCCCGTCACTTCACGCCGAGGTCAACGCGCTTCTCACCAGTGACCGCAGCCGTCACGAGGGTGGTACTATCTACATCACCAGCGACCCGTGCTGGTCGTGTGGCAAGATGATCGCGAACTCCGGTCTGTCGACCGTGGTCGTGATGTCCAGTTCGCAGAAGGCTGCGGAACGCAACGCGAGCGCGACCTACACGTTCATGGAGTCGTTTGGCGTCGACGTGGTGTTTCACGAGGAGAAGGAGAAGGACGATGGAGGAAACGAAGAAGCAGCCGCGAGGCACTACGACCTGGCCTGATGTAGCAGTCGTCGCCATCGTCGCGTTCTGCATGCTGGGCACGGTCGCACTACTCGTCTGGGGTTTCAAGTGAGACGTGGTGATTGGAACGTCATCCTCATTTACGTAGGTCTCTTGATCTTCTTGGTTGTGCTCTGGGCCGTACTGATCTGGGGTGGCTGGGTTGTCATTGGATGATGTTGAGCTCCACCTGATCGAGTCACTGGATGACGTCGCGTCGTTCACCCGGTGGCTCGGTCAGGTGCGAAACGGTCCTAAGCTCGCGTTCGACACGGAGACGACGGGGCTGAGCCTGGAGAAGGATCACGTTCGACTCTGTCAGATCGGTGACTCCGTACACGGCTGGGCGTTCTCGTGGGAACGCTGGTCGGGCATCATGGCCGACGTCGTGAAGACGTACGAGGGAACCCTCGTCGGACACAACGCTCCGTTCGACTGGGGCTTCATGAAGAAGGCCGGAGTCGAGCTGCCACGGCGTCGCATTCGTGACACACGCCCACAGTGTCACATCATTGACCCGACGTTCTCGACCGCGCTGAAGAACAACGCGGTGCGGTACGTGGACCCGCGTGCGAAGAACTCGCAGGAGGACTTCGCCGCCACCGGCTGGACGTGGTCCACGGTGCCCATCGACTACGAACCCTACTGGTCCTACGGCGCGCTCGACCCCGTGCTGACGAACCAGCTCGACGACTACACGTGGCCGAGGATTCAGGGAACACCCTCAGAGACGGCGTTCAACATCGAGAACTCCGTCCAGTGGGTTACCTACGACATGGAACGCTACGGTGTCCACATCGACGTGCCGTACGTTCAAGAGAGCTACGACCGGTTCACCCAGCACTGCGAGACGATCAAAGAGTGGTGTATCCGGAACTACAACGTCAACCCAGGACGCAACGCTCAGGTGATCGCGAGGCTACACGATGACGGGGTCGAGTTCAGCAAGGCCACCAAGGGCGGTTCCGTTTCACTGGACGCTGAGGTCTTGGCTGGAATCGATCATCCACTCGCGCGGCAGGTGCTCATCCGCCGTCGCTTGGAGAAGCTGGCCTCCACCTACCTCAAACACTACCTCACCGAGACTGACGAGAACGACCTTCTCCATCCGTCCATCAACACTCTGGGCGCACGGACGTCTCGTATGTCAATGTCCAACCCGAACTTCCAGAACCTTCCGCGTGTCAGCGAGACCAATCCAGCGGCGACGGTGATCCGGAACTGTGTCTCTGCACGTGAGAATCACACACAGGTGTTCTGTGACTTCTCCCAGATCGAGATGCGGATCCTCGCGTGGCTCGCGCAGGACGAGAACATGATCGCGGCGTTCAGGAGTGACGGCGACTTCTTTGTCAACCTCGCGCAGCAGGTGTACTCCGACCCGACGATCGACAAGGAACACCCGCTTCGGTCACGCATCAAGAACTTCGGCTACGCGAAGATCTACGGTGCGGGTCTCGCTAAGATGGCGTGGACGGCCGGTATCGACATCGAGACCGTGCGATCGAACATGCTCCTCTTCGACGGCACGTTCCCCGGTGTTCGTCAGTATCAAGAACACACCTTCAACCTTGCGATCCAGCGAAAGCATCTCGAAGGTGTCCCGTACGCCGACTGCCCACTGTCCGGTCGTCGACAGCACGCCGAGCCGGGCAAGGAGTACGCACTCGTCAATTATGTGATCCAAGGTGCTGCAGCATCTCTCTTTAAGATGAAGCTGCTGGAGCTGGATCAGGCCGGTCTCACCCCGTGGATGATGCTCGTCGTTCACGATGAGGTCATCCTCGACGTGCCGAACGAGCACGTGGAGGACGTGGTCCATACCCTACACGCGGTGATGAACGATGATAAGATCATCGCTCCGGTGCCGGTCGAGGCAGAGATCTCGTTCGGTGCACGGTGGGGTCAGAAGATGAAGTGGAATCGAGACAGGTGGTTGAGTGGTGACTGGCGTGAACAAGCGGCCATTGGCGGTAATCGGGGTGGATCCGGGCAAGGCAACCGGCCTGACGCTGTACTACAACCGGGCGCTCATCGCCAAGAACTCACTGCCGGCTAACGACGCGCCTCGCGAGGTTTCCCGCTGGATCGTCATCGCGCGTGAGCACCTGGAAGATCCACAGATCATCATCGGTGTGGAGCGTTACCAGACCGGTGGCAACACGGTGAAGAAGACGCGACAGGCCGACCCGGTCGAGCTGCTCGGTGCATGCCGACTGATCGCACGAGGTGACTCAGCGATCACCGTTGTCGTCTCCAACGCCTCCGATGCGAAAAAGATCGGGAGTCCTACCACGCTCAAGCGCATCGGCTGGTGGACACCTGGACACGATCATATCAACGATGCGGCATCGCAAGTTCTTCGCGTTCTGGCACTGACGAGACCTGAAGAGTTCGCAGACGTCATCGGTTTGTGATAGGATAAACACGCAAGCCTGGGTAAACAGGGAGAGGACAGGATGGCATACGCCGAGTACAACCCCACCCGTAACCGGATCGATGTGACGACCCGGTACGAGGAGAAGGAACTCATCAAGGCGATTCCCGGGTCGAAGTACCACGGTGAAGAGAAGATCTGGTCGGTTCCCGCCACGTTCGTCGCGTGCGTTCAACTACGTGGCCTCTTCAAGGATGAGCTGCACATCAGCCCACGACTCAACTCTTGGGCAACGCTTGAGCGTGTCGACCGCATCGACCAGGCGATGGCTCTTCGCACGCGGCTCGAACCTGAGACGTGGATCAACAAGCTGCTCTACCCGTTCCAAGAGGCCGGTCAGGACTTCCTCGGTGTCGCAGGTTCGGCACTTCTCGGTGATGAGATGGGCACGGGCAAGACGATCCAGCTACTTGCCACACTCAAGGACGAGGGCTACCCCGAGGTTGGGATGCTGCCCGCGCTCGTGATCTGCCCGAACTCGACGAAGCATAACTGGGCTGACGAGGCCGCAAAGTGGTTTCCTGAGGCGAAGTCGTACGTGATCTCCGGTGGTGTGGTCCAGCGGCGAAAGCTCTTCAACCAGGCCGGTGACGACGCACTCGTGATCATCAACATCGAGGCGGTTCGCAACCACTCGCGTCTCGCGGGTTACGGGTCCATCCACCTCACCGATGCTGAGAGACAGCCGAAGGAGCTCAACGAGATCCCGTTCCGTTCGGTCACCTTCGATGAGGCGCACCGGATGAAGGACCCGAAGTCGAAGCAGACCCGCGCTGCGTGGGCTGTCGGTCACGGTCCAACGGTGAGAAACCGGTTCGCGCTGACGGGTACACCGATCGTCAATGACCCGTCGGACCTCTGGTCCATTCTTCACTTCCTCGCTCCTGAGGAGTTCCCGACACGGTCGAAGTTCATCGACCGCTACTGCCTCCAAGCGTGGAACTCGTACGGCGGACTGAGTGTGATCGGTGTCCAGCCGGAGACCCGTGACGAGTTCCAGAAGATCATCGGCCCACGGTTTCGTCGGGTGACGAAGGACGAGGTGTTGACCCAGCTTCCGCGTAAGCAGCGGCAGCTCGTCAAGGTGCAAATGACGCCAAAGCAGGCGAAGGCCTACGGTGAGATGGAGTCACAGCTCGCGACCCGCGTCGACGGCGGTGTGATCGTTGCCGCGTCGAACCTCACGGCGCAGATTCGCCTCCTACAGTTCGCTGGATCGATGTGTGATGTTGCACCCGACGGCACGGTCACTCCCGTCGATCCGTCACCTAAGGTTGACGCACTGCTGGACATCATCGACGCGGCGCAGGGTAAGCCGATCGTCGCGTGCGCCGTCCAGCGTAAGCTCATCGAGCTCGCCGCTAAGCGACTGGACAAAGAGAAGATCCGGTACGGTCTCATCACCGGTGCGGTCGACGAGTGGACACGGAAGCAGAACCTGAAGAAGTTCCAAGATGGTGAACTACCCGTCCTGCTCTTCACCATTCAGGCAGGTGGCACCGGTCTCAACATGACCGCCGCCGACACCATCGTGTTCATCCAGCGTGACTGGTCGATGGTGAACAACCGGCAGGCCGAGGACCGTGTTCACCGCATCGGCTCCGAGGTGCACGAGTCGATCAACGTCATCGATCTCGTCACCGAGGGCACCGTGGAAGAGACGGTCTTGACACGCTACCTGGAGAAGGTACACCGTCTGGATCAGATCACCCAGGACCGTGCGCGAGCCAAGGCAAACGGCCTGACGGTCACCGAGCTCGACGAGCTGGAGTCCTTCATCATGAACGCACACCTGGGGGAAATGTGACCGTCACGATCCGTCGCATCTCCAACTCGGAGGTGCAGACCTTCAAGCGATGCCGTCGGCAGTGGTGGCTCGCGTGGCATCGCGGACTTCGTCCCACGCGACCGTCCGTCATGGGTGCGTTGCGGATCGGTGAGCGGATCCACGACGCTCTCGCTACCTACTACATTCCGGGTCTCGGTCCAGATCCACGGGAACGACTGGAAGTCCTCCTGGAGGAGGACCAGAGGTTCCTGAGCGCCAACAACGACGTGTCTCCTGAGGACCGGAAGCAGTTCAACTCGGAGGCCGACCTTCAGCGCATCATGCTCGAGGGTTACATGCAGTGGATCACTGAGACGGGTGCGGATCAGGACTTCATCATCATCGAGTCTGAGCGGTATGTGGAAGCAGCGTTCTTCCGGATCGGCGACGTTCAGGTCGTCATCATCGGTCGACTGGACGTACTCGTCGAGGACGCGTGGTCCAAGCAGCTCGCGTTCATCGATCACAAGACCACCGGTTCGATCATCGAGTCACTCAAGGGCATCAAGCTCAACCCACAGATGCGGATGTACCGGCTCATCCTACAACTCGCCGAAAAACGTGATGTGTCTCTTGCCGTCTACTCGATGCTTCGCAAGGTGAAGCGGACTGTGAAGGCAAATCCGCCGTTCTTCCACCGTGAGACGATCATACACAATCACATCGAGACCACAACGTTCTCCGAGCAGTTGACGGGCGTCATTCACGACATCATCGAGACGGAGCATCATCTCAGTGACGTCTACACGCATCCTCGCACGGTGCATAACCGTAACGTCTACCCGACGCCTGGTGCACACTGCCGGTGGTGCCCGTTCGAGCGTGAGTGTTTGATGATGGACGACGGCTCCCGTGCCGAGGACTCACTCGCTTCACGGTTCGTCGTTGGCGAACCACTGCACTACTACGGAAGGGACGATCTTGCCCGAGTTCAACCCGGATCACGTCCTGTCGACCCTCATCCACGCCGGATCGAAGCAGGGTAAGACCACCCTCGCGTCGACGTCACCGCCTCCGCATCTCGCACTCGATGCGGAAGGTGGCTGGAAGTTCATCGATGAGGCTGGTTACAAGACCGGTAAGAAGCTCCGGCGCATCCGCTGGAACCCTGCCACCGAGCCGATACCGCAACACGACGGCACCTGGGATCTCTGCAGTGTGACCGTCCGGAACTGGGCGACGATGACCCTCGTCTACCAGCACCTCACCCAGCGACCACACCAGTTCCGTTCGATCACCTGGGACTCGATCACCGAGGTCCAGCGAACCTGCCGCGACGCTCTCAAGGGCACCGAGGCGATGCAGCTGCAGGACTGGGGCGTGCTGCTAATTCAGATGGACGATATGATTCGTAAGTTCCGGAACCTCACCTTGGATCCGAGCAACACGGTGCAGGTCGTCAACTTCATCGCTGAGACGAAGATGCGGGACGGTAAGTGGCGTCCCTACATGCAGGGACAGATCACCGACGCTCTACCGTATATGGTCGACGTCTGTGGGTACCTCACTACCCAGTGGGGTATGGATGACGCGGGTCAACCGACCGTGCGGCAGCCGGTCCTCAACATCTCACCAAGCGACTACTGGGAGGCGGGCGAACGTGTTCAGGGCCGCCTCCCCAACTCGATCCTTCTCCCCAACATCACCAACATCCTCAACTCCGTCTATCCCAACGCCGTCACCAACTAACACACATCAGGAGTAACCAGTGGCTGACATGAACTTCGGTAAGATGCGTCAGGACGCGATGACCGTCCTGACGGGAGACTTCGTCGTTCGCTGCATCGAGGCCAAGCCGACGAAGAACTCGAACGGCGACGACATGATCAAGACCAAGCTGCAGATCATCGCCGGCCCGTACACCGGACGGAACCTGCCCAACAACTTCAACATCATCCCGAGCAACGTCCCGGCGCTGCAGATGTTCTTCAGCCACATGAACTGCTTCGGCCTCGACGAGGCGTATTTCGCCACGCTGCCGAACGGCGAGGCCGGTGTGTACAAGATCGCTCAGGACCTCGTCGGTCGCGTCGTCGAGGTGAAGGTCGGATCGCGGAAGTGGCAGAATGTGGATCGTGAGAACATCGAGTCCATCAAGCCGGCGCCGGCCGGTCTCAGTGGCGTGGGGCAGCCCGTCGCGTTCGCCCAGGCGCTCCCCACCGCGCTTCCGACGGCGCTTCCGACGGCGCAGCTCGTCGCGCCGCAGGTGACCGGATCGGCCACGGTGGCCCTGCCGCTCGACATCGGTTCCGGGCCGGAGAACACGGCCGCGGCGACCGGTGGTGAGCCGGAGCCGGAACCCGCGTTCTAGTCGATCACCGAACATGATAGAGTGGGAGCAGGTCACACGGCCTGCTCCCTCACCTTAGAGAGGACATGATGGGACGTAAGATCCTGTATGGAAAAATAGGACGATCGATGCCGCTGACACTCGCGAAGTGCGGCACCCTCGGTGGTGACATCGAGATGACCGCGACACTCGTTCGACTCGCCAACGCATATCCCGACGACGAGATCATCCTCATCGGTCGGAACACTGGTGAGAACCCGCAGGACGTCGGTCTTCCTGCGAACATCACGAACCCGTGGACCGAGTGGAGTCCACGACTGCGGACGTACCTGAACGAGCAAGGACTCAACCACCCGAACCTGACGGTGGAAGAACACATCAAGGCGCTCAGCTACATCATGCACCTAACCGTCGACACGTTCCTCAGCGCCGACGCGATGGTCATGTGGGTCGGTCAGCACGGCACCTCGAACACACCGATCCCGAAGATCGGCGACCGGTCCATCCTGACGAAGCCGCAGGATGCGTTCACCTACTACTCCGGCTTCCTCCTCCGCGGCATCAACCACTGGCGTGACGTTGATCCCATCCAGCGGGAGCCCATCTTCCTCAACGCCGATCCGCGCAACTACCTCAAGATGCGCGACATGAAGTGGCCACTCCAGCATCCGGTGCTGACCCAATACCGGTTCGGTCACCGGATCAAGCACGAGCGCTACGGTGACCCGAACAAGCCCGAGTTCATGTCGTGGACCGAGGACCAACGGATCAGCTACCGCACGCGTGAGAACCTCGGCTACACCGATGACGGTGACGTCTGGACCGCGTGGGTCGACAACACGTACTCTCGTCTGGAACTCAACGCGCTACTGCCCGGCACGCCGTCGGGTGATCTGCTGACGTTCGACGGTGAGTGGGCTGTTCGGGAGCCGTTCGGCGTGGTGATCAACGAGGCACGTGCGATCGGTGTTCCGGAGCGACTTGGCCGCCTGCGTGCGATGCACGACTGGATCATGCCGTTGCGACCCGCGTTCATCCACGGGACGTGGTCCGACAAGGCGATGACGTCACTTCGCGAGAAGTGGGGCGCGGGACTGTGCATCGAGCCGCTACCGTGGTCGCAGTACGCGGCGAAGATGCACCGCGTTCGTACGACCCTGACGACGCCGTCCAGCGGGAGTGGCTGGGCCACGACCAAGCCGTGGGAGGCGTTCGGTCTCGGTGTGGTGTGCTTCTTCCACCCCGAGTACGACACGCAGAACAACATCCTACGAGACGCACCCACGTTCCTCACGAACTGGCTTCGTGTGAGGACGCCGGCTGAGCTTCGCGACAAGGTCATTCACCTCAACACGACTGCCGGTCGCAAGGACTGGGAGCTCATCGTCAACGCACAGCACGATCACTTCCAGTACAACGTGCTCGGCACCCCCACCTTCATGAAGATGATCGACGACCGTCTGAACGGAGCCAAGTAGTTGAAGACAACAATCATTCTTCCGTCCATCCGCGTACCGAGTAACCTCACGAGCTGGGTGACGCAGCTCGAACCCGAAACCGACGAGATCATCGTCGCCGGCAACGAGGCGTCACCGCACGCGGCCATCACCGAGTTCCTCGGCAGCCTGACGAACCAGCACGGTGTGCGAACCACGTACCTCGGCCCGCGTGATCCTCGCGTCACCGAGCGTGCGATCTACTCGTTCATCGCACCGAATCACACCGCGCGACGAAACTTCGCGCTGCTCCACGCGCTGGAGAACCGACCCGACGTCCTCGTCACCATAGACGACGACAACTACCCATACAAGGCCGACTGGCTGAAGGGCGTGAAGGCGCTCCTCGACCCGGAGCAGCCGAATCACCGCATGATCATCAGCTCGGAGACGGGTTGGTGGAACGCAGGTCGTCTCTGCACGCCGTCGGTGATCCACCGTGGGTTCCCCGTGTCCGCCTGGACCGAGCGTGACACCGGGCAGGCTGCCGGGACGGGTGCAACACCGATCGGTGTCGTCGCGAGCTTGTGGCTGGATGACCCCGACATCAACGCCGTCGAGCGGATGCTGCACAACCCGCAGGTACTGAGCGTGAACTCATCCGCCACGCTCGCACCGGGAACGTGGTGCCCGTTCGACTCACAGTCCACCAGCGTGCACGGCGTGATCGCGGACATGATGTTCATGTGGCCCGACATGGGTCGATACGACGACATCTGGTCCTCGTACCTGATGCGCGCGGTGATGGACGTCATCGGCTGGTACGTCACGTACGGCACACCGGCCGTCACCCAGGACCGCAACCCGCACACCCTCGTCAAGGACCTGCGGGACGAGCTGTTCGGCTACGAGTACACCGAGGAGTTCACGGACTTCCTCCGTGGTCTCGTTCAGCGGGCGCCGACCGACTTCACGCACGTGTACGAGGTGTATCGCTGGTTCATGTTCGAGACGGCGAGCAACTACAAGCGCCTGCCGGGTCTCACACGCGAGTCGTTCTACGCGTGGCTGATCGACGTCGACAACGTCCGCAAGCAGACGGGACTGTGATGGACCGACTCGAAGAGATCTTCACTCGGCAGCAGGTGCTGCAGGAGAAGACGTATCGTGCGCCGTTGGGATTTATGGCGCAAAGTCCCGACGTGCAAGCTGAGTACGTGCGAACCAGTGTTCTCGCGGCGACTGCTGAACTCCACGAAGCACTCAACGAGGTTGGTTGGAAGCCGTGGGCAACGGAGCGCTTCTACAACACGGACAACGTGATCTCGGAGTGCGTGGACGCCTTTCACTTCGTCATCAACATCATGCTTGCTTCAGGTGTCTCAGCGAAAGACCTCGCCGATCGATTCCATGAGAAGTACGTGGAAAAGAACGAGCGAAACGCAACGCGTCAGAAAGAGGGCTACGACGGCGTCTCGTCGAAGTGTCCTCACTGTTCGCGGGCCTTGGACGACGTCGGTGTCAACCAGGGTCGCATCCTCGACGAACTCGTCTTCGTCTGTGGCGGGTGTAACAAGGGACTCGACGCGAAGATGATCATCGGCAAGGAGAGCGTAGAGCGGATCGTGCGGATCAGCAAGATCCTCGATCAGACGGCCTAGTACGGTTCAGCCATGGATGCGATCGACGTTCTGGGGTTCGCCGGCGGTTTCACGCTTGGCATGACGCAGGCGGGTTTCAGGCTCGTCGGTAAGCGGGAGATGAAGGGCGGCTTTGGCGTCGCGAACTGCGAGGCCAACCGCCATCTCCTGGGTCACGACTGGAAGGCCGAGGCGGGCGATCCAGCGACGTGGTCCGTTCCAGTGGGAGGCGCACCTGTCGTCTTTGGTAACCCGCCGTGCTCTGGTTTCTCAGTGATGAGCTCGAAGGAGTTTCGTGGTGCCGACTCGAAGATCAACCACTGCATGTGGGCATTCGCTGAGTATGTGGCAAGAGTTCGTCCTGTGGTGGCGGTCTTCGAGTCCGTTCCGCAAGCGTTCCGATCACAAGACGGTCACGTACTCATGCAGCAGCTGCGGACGCTTGTTGAAGAGCGGACTGGCTTACTGTACACACTGCACCATGTACTGCACAATGCTTACTCGGTTGGCGGTGCTGCGATACGCCCAAGGTATTTCTGGGTGATCTCCCAGGTGCCGTTCGGGATCGAGCGGCCGGTGATGCCGACCTACCCGCTCTTCAAGGACGTCATCTGGGACCTGGGGATGTCACCCCAGACGTGGTCGCAGCAGCGGTACAGGCTACCTACAGCAACCGACTGGTTGAACCCGCGAATCTCCCCTACGGGGACGTTCGATGGGCACGTAGCGGTCGACAACCCGCTGACGAACCGGCTGCGAGACCTGCTGTACGGTGTCGAGTGGCAGCCGGGCCAGCACGTCGGTCAAGTCGCTAAGACGTACTACGAGACGCACGGCACGTTGCCCACGTCGTGGCAGTCCACCCAGGAGAAGCTCGTCAAGAACAACTTCTTCATGGGATTCACGACGCCCGTCCGCTGGAAGGCCGATCAAGCGGCACGGGTGATCACCGGTGGTGGACCCGTGATGGTCGTTCACCCGTGGCTTCCTCGAACACTGACACACCGTGAGATCGCGCGGATCCTCGGGTTCCCCGATGACTGGCTGATCGAACCACTGAAGGGCGTCCCCGGCCTGGGTATGACGTGGGGCAAGGGGATCACCGTCGACTGCGGTCGCTGGATCGGCGAGTGGATCCAGCGGGCCATCAACGGTGAACCCGGCACGTACACGGGTGAGATTATCGGTGACCGGGAAACTGTCATCGACGTTACTCACGATTGGAAACATCACGCAACCTGGTACAGTAACACGGTCGCACAAAAACATAAGACCCCTTCCCCCGTTAGAAGGAGAATCATGACCGAGCCCGAGGGTGGCGTCGTCGCCACCGAGACCGGCCCCACGCGTGCCGAGAAGATCGCTGCCCGTTCCGCCCAGGTGTACGAGCTGCTCGCCACCGGCGCCAAGACCCGTGATGAGGTCGCCACCGGCGTGGAGCCGAACCTCACCGTCGCCGAGGCCTACCTCGCGCTGGACCGCCTGCGCAAGCAGGGCACGGTCGCGTCCGAGCGGCGCGACGGCAAGAGCGTCTGGTTCCGTCCGGACGTCGTCGAGCCGGCGCCGGCCGAGTAACCACACGGCGGTATCATCCCTCGCCACCAACCCGGTACCGTAGGGTTGGTGGCGAAAGTCGTCTTAGGGAGGCAGTGTGGCAACACTCGCGCACAATCTAGACGTACGCCGGAGTGGTGTGTGGCAGCGGTACCCCGGCATGACGATCTACTGGATCGGTGACACGTCACACCAAGCGGAGCAGTCCGATCACAACCCCGACTCACGTGGGATCGTCCACGCGATCGACTGCATGTGCACTCTCGCACAGGGCGACGAGATCGTCCGCTGGGCACTCGCCGATACACGTGATCTCGAATATGTGATCTTCAACCGAACGATCTGGTCGCGCTCGTCGAACTTTCAACCTAGGGCGTACACAGGGAGTAACCCACACGTCGATCACGTGCACGTCTCCGGCAAGCACGGCTCCACGGGTGAGAACTCAGCCACCGGCACAGGCTATGACACGACCGCAGAGCAGATGTCTCCAAAGGGGATGAATGAAATGACAGTTCCCGATCGCCAGGCGTACATCACCGGCATCGAGGTCGAGCAGGGACTCCTCTACCTCGCCGACAGCGTGACCGTCAAGAAGAACGACAACGTCGATCCGAAGATGACGAGCGACGTCACCATCCCGAACCAGCTCGCCGCCAAGCTCAAGACGCTCGAGGCTAAGTTCGACGGCCTCATGACCAAGGAGCAGGCGACTGAGCTGCTGCAGGCCGTGAAGAATCTCACCCTCGCCGTGGAGAACAGCACCGGAGCCGCCGGCAACTACGATGCCGTTCTCACCCGCAAGCCCGAGTAGGAGCACTCATTGAGCACGTCCCCTGACACCAAGAAGTGGTTCGAGAACCTCCAGTGGGTTCACGTCGCGCTGATCACCGTCCTGTGCGCGACCGTGTTCGCGCTGGTCGCGTGGGGCGGTCAGAAGCTTGACGCGATCTCCACGTTCATCATCGCCATCGCCGGTGTAGGTGGGTATGTCGCCTTGCGGCAGGTTCGTCAAGACTCACAGGACGTCAAGACACTGGCGAACGGCAACCTGGAGCGCAAGGACAAGGAGATCGCGGACCTGCAGAACAAGCTGGCCGCGTTCCAGCGAATCCACACCCAGGAGATCGCACAGATGGCGGTGCAGGTGCCGAGTACCGCATCTCTGCCGGAGTCGCTTCTCGCCGACCTACACGCGAACGGCGCGGACGCGACAGCCACAACCGTTCAGCTGCCCGTCATCAGGACGTAGCAACTCACGTCGCGTGGTGTGACCCCGTTCAAGAAAAAAATCTTGGGCGGGGTCCTTTCGTTATGACATGATGTGTGGTACTATATAGTTAACGGCAAGAGGACAGGATGAAGGAGAAGACGATGATGATCTGCGGTAAGTGCAAGAACCGCCACGAGACGGTCGCCGAGGTTAAGGCGTGCTACGCCACCGTCGCTCCCGCAGTCACGGCTGTGAAGACGGCCGTCGCGGTTCTGGAGCGGACGCCCGTGACGAAGCCGGGCATGTACGTTCACGACGAGATCGTCTACCGCGTGAAGCGCTCCCAGAGCGGCTACCTCTACGCCCAGCGGGTGGAGCTCTTCGACGGCAAGCCGATCTACACCTACGCACCGGGTGTGTTCAACACGCTCGACGCGAGTGACAAGATGACGATCGAGGCCGCCGAGGCGTATTCGCTTAAGATCAACCACTGCTGCTGCTGCGGCAAGACGCTCACCAACACCAAGTCGGTTACGCTGGGCATCGGCCCGGTCTGCCGCAAGAAGTACTTCTGATCTTATGGGTGCGATGCAGGTTTGCATCGCACCTACTTTGTGATACTATAGTCTCATCAGGACGAAACGGCTGGAGGACGGGACATGACCGAGTACGAGCGCACGAAGCAGTTCATTCTCAGGCAGATCGCCGAGTACAAGAACACGGAACACCCGGGTGTTCCGCTGACCAACTTCTTGATGTCACACGGTCCGGTTCTTCGTGCCATGCTCAAGAACGGTGAACTGAAGTCGATCGAGATCACCCGCAACTCGCCACATCACCCGGGCAAGTCCCGCACTTACACCTACATCACCAACAGCTGAGAGGACATGACATGACGATCACCGTAGAACCCGCCGTCACCGCCGTGCCGACGAACCTCACCGACACGCAGTTCTCCACGCGTGAGGTATCGTGGATGAAGCTCGGCAAGCTCGTCGACGGTGCGAAGACCGCCGGCGAGGCCGCGAAGCTCGGCGGACTCGACTTTAAGATCATTCTGACCGCCATCTCGTACCTGCACAAGGACACGCGACTCATCGCACCCAAGCGCAATGCCGTCATCCGTGAGGACACGGGCGAGTTCTTCGACCTCGTCTCCGACATCTACCAGCCGCTTCAGTACGCCGAGGCGTTCGACTTCATGGACGCCGTCGACTCGCAGTACGTCGCCGCCGGTGCGTTGCGTGGTGGACGTCAGGGCTTCATCGTTGTGAAGGCGCCGTTCGAGCTGGACAAGGTCGCCCAGGTGGACCCGCACGACCTGTACGCCGTTCTTCGCACGTCGCACGATCGCTCGCGTGGTATCGAGGTCATGGTCATGCCTCTGCGTGACCGGTGCATGAACCAGCTGACGCTTTCGTCGTTCACCAAGGGTGTACCCCACCGCTGGTCCATCAAGCACTCGCACAACATGCACGTGAAGCTCGCCGAGGCGAAGGACTCGCTGGCGAAGATGGCCGCCTACGCGGCTCGCTTCGAGCTGCTCGTCGCGCGGCTGATCGACGAGAAGGTCGACGAGGACCGTGCGTTTGCGGTACTGAACGACGTCCTGCCGGCGCGACCGAAGACCACCGAGGTCATCCAGAAGATCATCACCCTGCGTGACGCTGAGCAGGTCGGCTTCGCCGGTACCGGCTGGGGTCTCGTCAACGCCGTGTCGGAGTACTTCGACTGGCAGCGGTCCGGCGGCACCGCCGAGTCCCGCTTCCTCGGTGCACTGGAGGGTCAGTCGACGAAGGCCATCAACAAGACCGTGGTGCGATTACTTCACAACTGAACACTCGATCCACTCGTCCGAGCCACTCGTAACGTGGCTCGGGCGAGTCGCATGTAGGAGTAACATCATGGCGGAGGTAAAGGTACGGTTCTTGAAGGAGAACGGGATCTGTCGGGATGAACCGATCGATCTCTTCTATCCCAAGTATGATGCACCGTCATCGACCGCGGCGGCACGTGAGATCTGCAGTCGCTGTCCCGTGAAACCGGAATGTCTTGAGTGGGCCCTCAAGCATCTCGAACAGGGCGTCTGGGGTGGCACGAGTGAGGCAACTCGCCGGTCACTGACACGTCCACGGTCGAGAACGAAGTGCATCATCTGCGACGGCGTGAACATCGTCCCGCAGGTTGAACAACATAAGGAAATCTGCGTGGACTGCGGCGTCTCCTGGCCAGTTTAACTGATATTACCCGTTTGACCCAGTTCAATCACCTCCCCAGAACATAGAACGGTCCGTCCCTAGGTAGTTACCCTGGAGACGGACCGTTTTCTTGTCTGTAAGAGCTACGCAGCCCAGACGGGCTAACTACGCTGAATCGCCAGTGCTCGGGTCCACGATTCGAGCCATTTGAAGGCGTTTCTCTCAATCGTGAGATGATCGATGACGACCTGCCGCCACATCTCGCTCAACGTCGCCCGCTCGCCCTCGTTCTTGAGCAATCGGGAGATCGTTCGGTACCAGTCCTTCGTCGTAGGCGCGATGAACCCGATTCCGTAGTCCCGCTGGAGTCGCACGTACTCCACCCGCTCCGATGAGATCGGAACGACCCCGACCGACGCGTATTCCAGTGGCTTAAGCCACGACTTGGCACGGTTGAAGCGGGTGTTCGCGGTAGGTGCAACACCGACACCGATGTGATCCGCGAGACCCTTGTGCCAGTCGAGGAACTCGATCTTCCCGACGACATCGATCTTATCGGCGAGTGTTGAGCCGACGACCGTCTCGAGCCGGTCACCAGGACCGATGAGACGGAAGGTGCCGAACTCGCGCAACACCTTGGAGATCGTCGGACCCATCTGCTGCAGGTCGTTCGGATGTGAGAAGATCGCGCCGGCCCATCCGACGAACGGCATCGGCTCCGCTGGACGATACTCGGTGAACGCACGTGGCACGTAGTTAGGCAGTACATCACCCGCGGTTCGGCGTGCGTAGACGTTCAGCAGGGACGGTGCCGACACGGTGACCAACGTCGCGGATTCACACGCCTCCTGAACGTTCTGCCACGAGTGCTCGCTACCGAGACGTGGATGCATGATGCTAAACGCTGGATTATTCGCGTCGATCGCCGACAGGTCGTCATCCATGTCGATGACGACGGCGACACCCTTGCTCCGCATCAACGGAATCGCCTGAATGAGGAACTTGTGCGTGGGTCGCTGCAACACAACCACGTCGGCATCCGGAGGCATGAGCACGTTGATCATCTTGTCATGACCGGTCATCTTCGCCTGGAACATATGTGGTGAGTTCTTGTCGGTCACCACGGTGACATCTACGCCTGCGGCAGCCAACGACTGCGCCGGCCAGATGAGGCGATAGTACCCACACCCCGTCTGATCGGCGGGGTACACGTAAACCTTCACATCACCACCGGTCCGGCCGTCCCGAGGTGTTCCCGGAGTCGTGGTGCCAGAGCCACGTCTTGGCGACGAGATGCGAGATCTTCGCACCGGCGGCGAGGCAACCCAGCGTGAACTGCCAGTCCTCACCCCATCGCTGACCGTCGATCGTGTCCTCGCCCTCGGGTGGGATGAACCGCACCTGCTTGGCGAGCTCCGTCCGAACCAGCGTCGTCACGGTGGTCTGCCGCGGGTTGGCGTCGTCCCACGGGTTGAGGTAGTGTCCAGGTGGGAAGACCGGGTCGTTCTCGATGATCACACCGTCGGGTCGTACGACCTTGAACCACGAGTAGGCGTAGTCGGCGCCGGTCTGAAGTGCGTGATCGAGCAGGAGTTCCAGGTGGAGTGGCAGGAACTCGTCGTCGTCATCGAGGAACGCGACCCAGGGGGTGGTGACACCGTCCAGTGCGCGCTGCCGTGTCGGGCCGGCACCTTCCCTGTGAAGGTCTAGCGCGATCGAGATACCCGCGGCGGCGTGTGTCTGGTTGAGCACAGAGTACACCGCGCGTCGCAGGAGGCGAGCGCGCGGCGAGATCGACGGTATGACGACCGTCACGTCGTTGGAGGTCATGCAGCTACTCTACCACGGTGCTCTACCCCACTTCTTGACGAACGTCTCACGGTCACGGCCGGCCTGCTCGGCCAGCTCACCGACGGTTGTGCTGTCTGGGTAGAGGTGTGCGAAGCCCTCCCACGCACCGCCGACGTGAACGACACCACCGAGATCGCGGCACCGCCAGTCGAGGTCGTTATCACCGTACCACCAGCCAAAGTCCTCGTCGGCGAGCAGCTTCAGTGATCCGCGAAGTGCGAACGCGAACCCGAGCATGCGAAGTGTGTTTCCTCGCATGTCGACCTTGAACGCGGTGGTGCGCATACCCGGTGCAGGGCAGGCAGCCGCTGCTTCCTCCCGCTGGATGTTCACGTCGAGCCGCTGAACGAAGCCCGGAGGGACACGCAGATCGTCGTTCAGTACGGCGACGGTGAACTCATCACTAGGAGACATCACCTCCTGGTAGTGGTATGCGGCACGGAGGCCGGTGTTCCACCACCGCTGGATGTTGATGGGTTTCTCACGGTCCTGCAGGACGACCACGTTCGGGTGCGAGATCGTGATCCGGTCATAACCCGTGTCGACGATGATCACACGAACGCCACCGTAGTCGACGAGATCGTGTATGAGATCGGCGAGTTCCACCGGTCGGTGACCGGACGGGATGACGGCGTAAAGGTTGCGGTCCGTCATCGCGGCATCATCGCCAGCGCATACGCGTCACCAGGCGGGTAGGCGTATTCGACGTGAACGTCCTTGAAGTGCGTCTCTAGCTCGAACCGAAGGTGGCCCTCCGGCACGTTCTCGTACCACTCGCCGTCCGCCGGGGACGGTGCTCCCGTCGCGCCGTGCTCCGGTCGATTAATCGATGCGCAGGTGACGATGAAGTATCCGCGCGGAGTTAGCACGTCACGTGCCGTCTGGATGATCGCTCGCCAGTTCTCGAGGTGTTCGAACACCTCGGTGCAGAGCACGACGTCGAACTTCGCACCGTCTTCAGGACGCCAGGTGGTTGCATCTGCAATCACATACTGGTTCCAGTGGTGATTGAACCGCTCAGGAGGCAGGTTGTCGGTGAAGGGTTCCGCCTCATCGATGACGGTCCAGTCGGCGTTGGGCAGCTCGGGTCGCGCGGAGCCGTTCCAGTACGCACCGCCGATGTCGAGCGCTCGCCAGGGCTCCTCCGTGTTGATGCCGCTTCGCTGGATCATACGGCGAACGGCCAGGTACGCTTCAGCATGCATGAGCTGATAGTACCACTTAGTACATCTCGAGAAGGAGTGAGACCTCGTTGTTGGCACTTCCGTTGGATGAAACGGCACCGCTGCCACTGGATCTCACCGCGAGTACACCGATCGAGATCTCTCCAGCACCGATCCCTGTGACCGTCTTGACGAGTGTCTCGTTCATCGCACGTCCTGCGATGTCGATGTTGACCTGGTGCGAGGAGAACAGTGTTCCCGTGCTGTCGAGGGTGCTGCCACTCATCCAGCGGCACCGTAGCTGGACGATGTCGCCTACGATGCCCGACTGCACGTGACCAACCCACGTGAGCTTGTAGCGAGCGTCATCAACCGCGGTGAAGGTGATCTGATCAAGGAGTGTCTCAATCGTGGTGAATGTGCCAACCGTTGAGGTGCGAGTGACTTCATCGATAAAACCCGTGTTGACATCGGCGTACGTACCAATGATGTAGTTGCCCTGTGGGGGAACAACCATCACCATTACACGCTGGTTGATTCGCACGGGACCGATCAAGCTCATCGCTCGCGATACACCTTGGTCATCACCGTCGACGATCAACTGAACGTTGGCGATCGACGCGGCGTTGACCACAGTGGCGGGTAGCAGCCGCCAGACGAGACCTGCACGTTGTGCGTTCTCGATCACCGCGGAGAGACCTGCTACGTGTACGTCAACACCGCTCATGAGTAGGCCTTCCGCATCAGATGACCCATCGCAGCACCCTCCTGAAGCGGAAGAGTCCACGTCAGCTCAAGCCACTTCTCACCCTGCCACTTAATCACGTCATAGGCGTCATGACGAGGATCCGGCGGAGTCGCCAGCTCCACCCGCTCGAAGATCGTCTGCCGAAGTGCCAGGTTCCGTGCGATGGATGCGACCTGCTGCTCCGTTCCTACCTGACGCTCACTGACACTCGGGATCACGAACCCACGGTTGACGATCGAGTGCGGTGCCGTCGTGGGCACGTCGGCACGACCTACGATGGGAATGGCAGCGCCGTCCGTGGTGGTGCTTCCGTTCGATATGACGATGAACCGGTTCGGCGCGGTCAGCAGGTCATCCGACTCGATGATGGAGCTACGAATCACACGGTTGCCCACGTCGAGGTCGAACGTAGGAATCACGGCCGCCGGGTCGAACGTGCGGATGAAGTGCATCTTCGTGTCGTTACCAAACCACGGTGAGAAGTAGTCGCCGTCCAGTGCGATCTGCTCCACGATCTGCCCGCGCGACGTGCCAGCGGTCCACGACCCGATCGTCGAGAACGGTGAGGAAGCTATGTCGATGACGACGGGTAGGTTGCGCAGAAGTACCTCAATGGCATGCGCACACTGCATACCACCGCCACCCGTGTCAGCCAGGTCGGGATCACCGTGCGGTGAGAATCCCGTCTCGATCTGCTGATCTACGATGAACATCTCATCATAGAGCAGGGCGTTGATGATCTCACCGTTGGTGAACGTGAAACCCGTCCGATCGGCGAACATGTAACGACCCAACGGGAATGACTGACCACCGATCACCATGTACAGCAGAATCCGTGACTGGACGACGTTGATGAGTGCACTTTCGTCAACACCGAATGAAAGACCTTGGATCTGTCGCTTGATCGTCCGTGTCGTGTCGTGTGACAGTGTCGGGATGGGTTCCTTGAGTGGGTGCAATTCGATCGGGCGCTGCGCCTTAACGGCGTTGATGAGGATGAACTTGAACGTCGCCGTGCGCTGCCCAACCCAGTTCGGCATATCGAGCTGGGTTAAGATCTTTGGCGTGAGCAGGCTCATGACGTCACCGGTGCTGCCTCATCAGCCACCTCGGTCACCCGGATCTGTGCGAGGTAGAGTCGCCGCTTGTTGTTGACCGTCCCACTCGGGACGAGGACGTTGGCGTACCAGCGGTTGCCGAGCTCATCACGCACACAGACGTATGGTAGGTCGGCCCAAGCAAGATCACGCAAGCTGTGGAAGTTGGCGAGACTGGGTACGGGGATCGCGGCTGCCTGCACAAGCATGACTCGGTCAAACATCTCACCTCCTCGCTCCAGTGGTCGGAACGCGACCTGGAAGTCTCGCCCATACATCTTCAGCATGACCTGCGTGTCCGCCTCAGGGAAGGCAAACATTTCAATCGGTTGGCCTTCCCAAACCATTGGGTACACCAGGTTGCTCCCAGGTGCCTGGTTAGAGGTGAAGATCAGTATGCTTTCACCGGTGTTGCTACCACTACCGGTTACGCCCGGAGACGTCAACGTCGCGGCCCCAGTCACCCAGGGACCGGCGAACGCCAGGCTGTCGAGGAATCGAGCACGGTAACGACTCTCCATCCCTACGCGTGCCTCGAAGTCCTTCATTGACGTGAAGCAGTAGTTCTGCGCCTGCAGGATGGTCTGCCAGTCGTTGCCATCCTCGTCGTCCTGACGCTGGATCTCCAGTGTCGCGTTCGTGTATCGCACATCAGCCGCGTAGAAGTTGTCCATGTACATCGTCACCGGAAGTGTGTTCGTGTTTCCGGTCTCGAGTCGTCCTTGCATGCCAGCCAGTGTACCCAGTGGAGGCGGACTCGTCGTGTCCTGGAACACGACCTGCCACGATGACGGTGGTGTGCTGTCGATGTTCCACGCGGCACCATAGACCCACGTACCGACAGCCTGAAGCATCACCGCGATCTTCGAGTTGGCACCGTACTGTCCAATGACGTTCGTCACCGTCAAGAGGGTACCTACGCCTGCGACACGCTTACTAACCTGAAGCGTGAAGGTGCCACCGGTTCCGAGGACCACGGTCGCCGTGTAGTAGTTGGCAGAGTCAGTCACCCGGGCAAGCAGTCGCGCCGTGATCGATGAACCGATAGCGAGTGCATCAACACTGAACTCGGCATAGGCACGCTGGTTGGCGTTGCCCACTGCGATCAACGTCGTGTAGAAGTCATTCACCGCGTTGAAGGTGATGACACCCCGTTCACCGTCGACGTACGCGGTGTTGCTAAGGCCGGTGTCAAGCGACCACGCGTCACCCGAACTGGACGTCCCAAACTCCTCGGCCGTCGTGGTCGTTCGCTCGAACTGATCGCACGCGATCGGCATGTCCCAGGTGAGGTTCACATACTTGATGCCAGTGGGAATGCAGTTGGGTGGAAGGCTGCACTCGGTCGCGACACCCGTGACGGCCTGCGTGGCTACACCCAGCGTGAAGCTGGTTGGCGCGGGTAGACTCTGTGCGAGAACCACGGTCGCGTCGGACAGTGAGTCCACCGTCGAACTCGTCTGGTTCGGACCCTTCCACGTCAGCTCGGTGGTCGCACCACCCGGTGGATCGTATGACATGACGTTGAGGTTGGGCGTCGTGCTGTACATCTGCGCACCCAGCACCTGCCACTGGTTACCCGCGGTTTCACCTACGGCGGACCACACCACCGTTTGAACCGAGTCACCACTGACCGCCACACTGCCGGTGAGGTCCAGCGTGACCTCACGCCATCCGTTGATGATCTCATCGAGATCATTGAAGTCATCCACCGTGATCGACGCGGTGGCCGAGCCGATCGTCACCTTAAGCGGCACCGTTGTGTTCTCGAACCGCCGCGCATAGTAACGCACCTGGGTGTAGAACGCGGTCGTGCTGATCTCTTGACGAACGTGGATGTCCTGCGTGGCGGTGATCGCTCCGTACACGGGCGCACCGATCTGGTTCGCATACCCATGACAACCGGTGACGGCCGCTACCGCCGTCAGCAGGGTGACGTCGTTGATGACGTCCGTTTCCTCAACACTGAAGGAGGTGTCGACGACGATGGTGGGCTTGAACACACGTCCTTCGACCGGCCAGTCTTCATTGAGCTGCTGGATCGCGGCGTATGTAGGCGGTGACTTACCCGCGTTGAAGTTGCTCACGGGGCGGTGTGTTGCGGTTACGAGGTACGTGCCAGGTGTTAAGACCTTACCTAGTGCGTATGAGGTGTCACGCAGTGGTACGCGGTTTTCACCGATCTGCAGCGATGGGTTGGTGGCCAACGCGATCGACATCTCACGGTAGCCGCCGTAGGCGACTCGCGTTTCCTCGCAGTAGAAGATCTCAAGAGCCATGTACCCGATGTTCATCGTGCCGACTGACACGGTCCCATCGAATAGGTTGGCGGTGAGAACGATCTGCTGTTGGATGTTAATCGCGGCCGCCGTGTCAAGGTTGGCGAGTTCTTGATAGCGCCACGGGAAGATCGTCCCACCGACGAACGTCGAGACGCCGGGACCCCACACCGGGTTCCAGTCGCCGAGGTCGATGTAGTTGATCTGGTCGACGAACGCAAGTGACGTGGTCAGTGAACCGTTGCTCGTTCCACCTTCAGCACCTTGCTGCCAGAAGAAGCTCTCCGAATACGCCGCCTTACGTGCGATGCCGATCTCAAGAGCGTCGAGCGTGTTGAGTGTTTCACCACCCAGTGTGTACGCGAGCCGCATCTTAACGATGCGCTTACCCGACAGCTCGTTGGCGTACGCGGTTGTGTTGAAGTTCAGGCCAAGCACATCGCTATCGGTGGCACTACTGAGCCACGACACGAACAGGGTGTCGGAGGGGTTGCTTAAGCACTGCGCGACGGTTCCACCGATCGCCACGATGTTGCTACCGGTGATGCTGCCGGACTGCACCGGAATCGTGACCTTGCGAACCGGACCCGTGTCGTATGCGGTGATCTCGGGATAGACACTTACGCCTTCCATCGTGTTCGCGATGAGAGGCGCGGGTACGGCGTTGAGGCCGATGCTCCCCGACACGACTGTGGCGGAGTGATCGAGTCGCATGATGTAGCCGTACTCGTCGAAGTTGTCCGGTAGGAAGTCCGCTTGCTTGATCGGCACCCACTCCATGCCGATGTTCTGAGGTGACCGCGGGTTGTAGTCCACTAGAGTGCCCTCACCGTCGCCTTGATGTCTCGCTTGGCCAGCACGTCGAGGATACCCATGCCGACGGCGTTGCCGACCGTCCGTGCTTCCTGTGCCGTCGGTGTCACACCCTCGAAGGTCACCGCGATCGCACCCGGCCCAAAGGTGATGTTCGTACCACCTGATACGTCCTTAATGATCGCCTTCAACTTGCTGAGAGGAGAGACAACCTCGTCCTCGCCACCTTCAGCGATCTGCGCGATCGTACCACCAGGTCGCGCTCGCACAAGAGCGCCCTTAGCGAGCTGCGGAATGCGGGGTAGGTCACCGGGGAGGAACTTATCCACCTCGGCGATGCCCTCATTGATCTTGCTGATGGCACGGTTGATCATTCGCTTGATCGCGTCACCGATCCGACCACCGACGTCATTAACGAACCCGCCCAGCTTACTCGGCAGGTTGCGAATGAACCCGATGATCGCGTCCACAGCCGACGACGCCTTCTGCTTACCACCACTGAAGATCCGTGAGAAGAAGTTCGATATGGCGCTACCGATCGAGCTCGCGAGAGCACTGATCCGACCAGGCAGCGATCGAACGAAGTTCACGACGGTGTTGACGCCATCCAGTGTGAGCTGCTTCGCCTTCGCCCACGCGTCGATGAAGAACCGTGAGATGATGCCAGGCAACTGCGTAACGAAGTTCGTCACGAGTGCGATGCCGTCTCGCGTGATGTCGACGACGTTGCCCCACAGCTGCGTGAAGAATGCGGCAACAGCTCCCGGGATCCTCGAGATGATCTCTGCGATCTTCTTCGGCAGAGTCGTGAACGTAAACACCACGAGGCCGATGGCAATGCCGACACGTCGAAGGAAGTCATCCAGCATCGTTTGAATGAACCCGAGAATGACACCCGGCAACGCCTGAATCGCGGCGAGGATCTTTCCAGGAAGCGACTTGAAGAAGTTGACGACCCCGTCGATGAAGTTACCGATCTTGTCGACTATCCCACCAACGAAGTCAACGACCGTGGTGAAACCTTCCGCGACCGCGTGTCCGATTCCGACGAAGAATCGTCCAATGGCACCGGCTGCTTTGCCGACAGCCTTGGAACCCGATACAACCGCGTCGATGAGGAAGTGAAACCAGCCGATGCCGAACGCGATGGCCTTGGCGAGCAAGGTGATGACGGTAACGGTGACCTTGATGTTGTCGATGAAGTCCTGAAGTGTGCGCTGTCCCTCAGCCGAGTTGAAGAAGTCCGCCAGCTTGTTGACCATGTCGGTCAGCGTCTGGATGAAGTCACGACCCTCGTCATCGGCGTTGCCAAAGATCGCGGCAAGGAGTCGGCCGAGAGCACCGATGAGGCCGAAGAGCTTCTTCGTGGTCGCGATCGCGTCCTCGACGAACTTGTTGAACGCACCCGACTTAATCGACGCGTTAACGAACTCGTTGACCTTGTCAAGCAGTCCAGCGAAGGCAGAGCCGAGGCGCTCGACGAACGGCAGTCCCGCCACCGCGACGTTCAGTAGCGTGTCAAGCAGGGTCACCAATGGCACATTGATCTTGTTCAGTATGCTCGCGGTTGTGTCGAAGATCGCATTGATGTTCTTGATGACGCCGTCCTGCTGGGCGAAAGCGAGGAAGTTTTCAGCGATGTGACCGAGTGCGTCGGCTACGTGGTTGATCGAGCGCTGAAGGCCGGGCAGCAGGATGCGAGCCGTCTCGCTGATGTCACCCGTAATCGGTGCAAAGAACGACTGCTGGATGTTCTTACGGAACGTGCCGAAGACCTTGTTGAGACCGGTGATCTCTTTAGCCACCTCGCGTGCCGCCGGTGACAGCTTCTTCATCGCAGCGGCGATCTTCTCAGGGTCACCCTTGTTGATCGCGTCGATCGCGTCACCGAGTCCCTGGAACGCGAACACAAGAGGAACGACGGCCGCGACGAGCACGCCAAGGGTCGCAGGAAGTGGGCCGATCAGACCGATAAGGTCACCCAGTGCGCCACCCAATGCGATAACCGGACCGATCGCGGCGGCGATCGCGGTGATCGTCCCGAGGATGGCGACTAGTCCAGCGGGGGTCGGCGCCGCGGCACCAAGGCCGACGAGTGCCGAGCCGAGTGAGACGATCGTCTCACCCGTCTTAGACAGCACCCTGTTGAAGAACGAGAACCGATCGTTGAGGTTGTCCGTCGCCTTCTCACCTGAGTGCTGCATGCGAAGTGATTCGATCGCGGCGACTCGCTGTGCCTCACGGAAGGCGTCTTCGATCCGTTCGCCCATGCGCTCGAACGAGTCAGCTGTCGCGTCCGCGGCGAGCTTTCCCACCTCGGCGATGAGCTCTTCGGCGCCCACGCCCTCGGCGGAGACCGCCTTGAACATCCGTTCGATCTTGTCACCGGCGGCGTTGAACGACTTCTCCAAGACGGTCGTCGTGACCTTGCCGTCCTTGGCGATCGTCGTGAAGGTTCGTTCGATCTCACGGCCCGCGGCGTCAAACGCCTTGGTGATCTTCCGTTCGAGCAGCTGGGTTTGCCGGTTGACCTTCTCGTACGCCTTCTCGACATCACTGTTGAGTTCACGTGAGAAGTCACGTGTATCGGGTTCGATCTCGACGAACGCGCGGTCAACCGGCTGGGTCACCGTTTACCTCCGGAGGGTGCCCTGGCGCATCTGCGTGGAGAGTAGCATGTTCGCACTCATGGACGAGTCGTGGTCGTCATCCGTCCACCAGCTCGGCACGGGAATGCCACGCTCGTCAACGCGATTACGTCCGAGGGTTCGAACGCTGCCACGTGGCGGGAGAAGTGTCCTGTTCAACTCGGCGTGCCTCTCTTCATCGACGGTTGTGAGCAGGTAGCGGTGGATCAGGTTGCAGAGGCGGTCAAGACCGAGCTCGTCAGGGTCGACACCTCGCTCGCAGCACCAACCATCGAAGAGGTTCCAGTTTCCCCCGTCGCTGAGCCATCCGAAGAGCTCGACGACGGCGCCGTAGGGCGAGCACCGATCTCCTCCGTGAGGTACTCGATGATCTCGAGCGCCTGGTTGATGTCCAGCGGGTTCGTCTTACTCCGCAGCCGATCCTGCATCAGCTTGGCGGACTCATCAGTCAGCATCACGTCGAAGAACTCGCCGATCGCGAGCATCTTCTCGTCGAGGGTGGCGGCACCCTGGATCTGACCAACGATGCCGCCTACGAGCATCGCGGCGGCGCCGGGCACGGGAGTGAACGTATCACCGTCGGCGGTGAACGGTTCGAGGTTCTTCTTCCGGGAGAAGTCTTTGGTCATGGAACGAACGTAACCGATCTCTCAGGTGACGTGAAACAGTGTCATATCGTCGTCTGTGGTCCGATCCTGGCGGCGATCAGCGCGTTGGCGAGGAACGGGTTCGGTCGCATACCCTTGACAGCCTTAGCGAACACATACTTGTTCGATCCGTGCGGCTTGAACCGCAGGTAGCGCTTCGTCTTAGGTGTGATCATCCGATGTTCAGGGCCGTAGAGTCCGGTGCCGTCATGCACCCAGATCGCGTAACGCACGTTGGTACCGATCTGCACCGCGAGGACACGTGAACTCTTCTTCTTAAGCTGCACCGAGATCGACGCACGCAGCTTACCCGTGTCAACACGCTTTGGTCCGGACGCTCCGCCACCGAGGTTCTTCCTCGCCTGCGCCTGCACACGGTAACCACGCACCAGCATCGCTTTAGCGACGGGGCCGCTAGGTCCGGTCAGCACCTGCTCGATCGCGGCGGGATTGAGGTGATGTGTGACCTTAGCCACGTCACCTCCTAGATGATCTGGATGCTGAAGACGATCGAGACCTCACCGGCATCACCGTTCACCTGACGATCGATGGACGACACGCGGTAGTCATCAATGGCGTAGGTACGCTTCATCTGACTAAGGCAGCACATCACTGCCTCACGCATGTAGAAGCCCTCGATCGACTGCCAGAGTGCCGCCTGCGTCTGCTGCTCGGGTGACGGTGGTGTCCTACCGTCGTTGCTGGGTGACGGGTGATACTCACAGCGAACCAGCGACCCAATCACACGAACCGCCGACGGACCCATCACGCATCCCGCGTTCGGATCTTCCAGCTCCTCGACAGGGAACCGTGAGGATGCGTAAGGACCGTGCTGGAAGACGAAGCCGAGCTGCGAGCAGTTCCGTCCCTTACCGCCACCGATGTCCCAAGGCACCTCCTGCCCAGGTGCGATCAGCACACGGTCGGGTCGGCCAAGTGTGCCGTTGGAGGTGTTGTCTTCCAGCGACTGTGCGACGCACTCGGCGACACCCGTCACCGCGATGAAGAAGGAGATCGGCGTGATCATCAGCTGATCACCGTACCCGTCACGCGATAGCCGGGACCATCCACATCGTAGAGTCGCGGACGAGCGGGCAGCTTGTTCGGGTTGTAACGCTGGATGAACTGATCCACGTACTTGAGGCCGGTGAACCCGTTCTGCACGAGAGTCGCCACGTCATCGATCGTGAACGACAGACCCTGACGAGTCACGTTCGTCACGTTGTCAGGAAGCGCGCAGTCATCACCCAAGACGTCTGCGATGATCTGGCAGAGTAGCTGCCCCATCGCGAACTTACCGAGCGTGGGCAGTGGGAGACCGTAGATCGCGGTGACGGACCACGTACCCGACTCGGTGATGCCCTTCGTCAAGTCGTTACAGAGAGGCCACTGGTTGCCACCGAGACGAACGAGCTTCCGGTAGTCATCCAGACGGTAGTCGGTCCCGTTGACCAGCACCTCACCGTCAACCGTGACCTGGGCGATCTCACGCACGGGTCCAGGAAGCAGTGTCTCACTGACGATCGTGCATGAACAGTCGGTGCCACACGTTCCACACGCGATGTTGTACCACAGGCCATTGATCAGCGCCGGTACCGGTCCACCACCGTATTCCCACCAGCCGGCCGATAGCCGGGGCCAGACATCCCCGAAGCAACTTTTACGGCACGGCCGGACAGTTACCTGGCAGGTGTCAAACTGCTGTGCTGAGGCGTAGTAGAGGATCTCGCTGGCGGCTTGAACCGCGTAGCCTGAGATCGCGGCCGACTCGATGGGAAGCGGCACGCAGAAGCCAACCCATTCATAGGATCGGCACGGACCCGGTGAGTAGAAGTCGTCAGGCAAGACTACCGGCCCTCCCGTGATCGACGACCCGCTGATCGCAAGTGCGCCTAGGTTGACGGTCGCCACACCGACGGCCGTGCGTTGTCCCACCGCTGTGATGGCGAGATCGTTCAGGTTGACGGTAGCACCACCAAGAACCGTTACCTGGCCGGTCGCTGTAACATCCAGCGGGCCGAGGTCGACGGATGCGGAACCGGTGACGGTGGCTCCACCGATCGGGAGGAAGATGCCGACCCACGCGTTGGATCGTCCCGTGCCGGAGCAGTTCGGCTGTGGCGAGACGGTCGTCGCCGTTGGGAGCGTCTGCTGGTCGATCGTGAGCAGCTTGTTCGTCGACTCGAGAACCTCACTAAAACCCGCTGAGGGAGTCCAGTTGCCGGTCGTCCAGTTCGTCGCGACACCGACAGCGAATCGATTGGGTCCGGAGCTCGCGGCCGAGACGAGAGGTGCGTCGTTGACGTTGTCGGTTCCGCTGGTCGCACCGTCCGCCGCGTCGAACGGACTACCCGTGGTCTTCACGTCTTGAACGGCGAACGCGAAGCCCTCACAGAACGGTGTCGGTGAACCGATGCCGGGTACGACGGTGAACGTGTACGGTCCGGCACCTACGACACTACGTCGCCCGAAGAACCCAAAGAGGCTGTGGTTCGGTGCGCCGTTAAACGCGTTGAACTGCCGCAGGTCTGGACACGCGCTGAAGCCCGTAGGAAGGGTGCTGGAGATGTCCGTCCGTGCGTCATCCTGGAACCACGCGCAGACGATCACGTCATCGGGTTGAGTTCCAGCGGGTTCCGCGAACGTGGGAGTGCCGGTGCTGCCACTAAGTGCCGCGCCTACCGCGCGAATGGACGGCGCGACCACGGCTAGCTCGCGAGGGTGACGTTACCGTCGAGCTGCCCGGCGGGAATGCGGAAGTTGTCACCTGAGGAGACGGGGTTGGCGGTGACGGTGCCGGAACCTCCGAACACACCGCCTGCGGCGAGGGTCCAGAACGAGCAGTTCACGTAGGTCTCACTCGTCGAGACGTTCGTCCAGTCGATGTCCGCGGCGTTGTCGATGTGCCCGGCTGCGGCGGCGTTCATCAACGCGGAGACGTCGACTCGCACGGTGTTTCCCGCGACGTTGTTCGTTCCGTTCGCACCCGGCTGACCGATGTGAAGCTGCATCCACGGGTATGTGGCGAAGAAGTTGTTCAGCGCGTTGTTACCCGCGGTCGGACCCCATCCCGGTGGCATACTCACTCCCTCTACGTTAAACGACCGGACGGCGTGACCTCCATCATGCCGTCCGGTCGTCTCTTCCCCCGGATCTTACCTCGTCTCCGACGCCGACGTGGAGACATCTACGACAGCAGCACCGCGCCACACGAGGCCGTCGGCGGCGGCGTGCTGGTGATGTTGAAGAGCCAGTGATCCCCCGCCTCGACCGGACTCTCGATCCACGGCCCGGCACCACCCGGTCCAGTACCCCAGAACGTCGACGCGTCCTCCGTCTCGGAAACGAACGACATCGTCAGTGGACCGTTCTCGATCGAGTAGTCCTGCACCATCGCATGGCCAACGTTCGGCCACGCCCAGTACACGTACTGCTGCTGACCCTGGGCGTTGCAGCGTCCGGCACCGGTGACCTTCTGCCAGGTCTCCATGGAGAACCGCGCGGTCACCAGACCGGTGCCGCCGGCGACGCCGGTTCCGGAGGCAGGCGTGCCGGTGGTGAGCAGCCGTTCACCGGTGACGAGGACGAACGCGTCCGGATCGAGTACACACATCTGTGTGGTGAGCTGGACGCGGGACAGCTCCGGCTCGCCCTTCTCGTTGATGCAGAATCGACCGTTCGCGTTGCGCTGCTGATAAACCTCACCCTCCTCGTACTGCGGGGAAGGTGCGATGCTGATGAAACCGTCGGTGACTACGACCGCACTCTCGGCGCCCGTCACGGGGATTCCGCACGTGTCCACCTTGACGAGCCGCATCACCGTACCCTTGATCGCGGATACGCAAAGCTCAGCCATGTTGTTCTCCCGTTACGTTGCCGAGTTCGCGGTGCCGGTGACGGCACCACCGGTGGAGACTCGGACTCCGATGTGGCAGCAGTCCCAGCCGAGTAGGTAGGTTCGCTCGATGATCAGCGCGAGTGTGTTGTCCGAGCGATCCAGTGAGGACGTGCGATCCGCCACCTGCTTCGGCGCGCTTCGGTAGCCCATCAGCGCTCCAGTGGCGTACATCCACGCGGTTCCAGTGGGAGCGGCGGCTCCGGCCGGCGACGTGCCGGTGAAGCCTCCGCCGGGCACGACCTTGTTGCCCTTGGCCGTGTACCAGAGTCCGTTTCGCTGGAACACGAGCAGCTCGTTGACGAGCTCCTCGAAGACATCCAGCGTGACATAGATCAGACCCTGCGCCGAGTAGCAGTCGGACAGCTCACGCTCGAGAATTCCGAGTCCCTCGACGACATCGACCGTTCCGGTGACGGGAACACTGGCCGCCGTCTGAAGCGTGACCATGTTGGTCGGCTGGCTCTCACCGAGGAAGATCGCGGTGTCGGCGGCAAGGTGAGGAAGTGCGATATTCGCGTCACCGTGAACGGTGCCGGTCCAGAACGCCTCCTCGACGACGTGCGCCTCGGAACGTCGTAGCGCCTCACGGACGTTGGCTTCCGCGGCGTCCCACCAGCCGACCGGCGAGCAGTCGATCTCGGTGTACACCGTGAACGGCGTCGCACCGCGCCAGTCGCGGGTGGCCTGTGCCGACTTAGTCGGGTTGGAGCCGCTCGCCGACGGCGAGAGTGTCTGGATACAGATGTCGTACGTCGTCGACGCGCCCCCACAGACGACGGGATACATGATCCCAAGTCGCCAGTGGGGATCCGTCGTATCGACCCACTGGACGTAGTCCAGCAAGGTGAAGGACTCGGGGGTGACGATGGGCGGAGCCACCTCAAGCGGTCGTGCCATTTCGTCACCTCCCTCGAATCGTCGTCTTCATTCCCTGGTAGCCGGACCTTAGACGTTGCAGCCCGTGGCCGACGCGGCACCCGAGATGCCGTTGACACAGTCGTCCACCGTCACGATGCGCGACTCGTGTCCGACCTTGGCGAGCAGCCAGCACTCTTCCATCCACGCGGCGGTGAAGTCGTTCGTCGCGTTGAGAACCGAGTCGCGAACGACACCGAGGTCGAGGGTCATGCCCTGACCGCGCACCCAGGTACCGGCGGGGTACATGAGGTACTGCGTGCCGGCCGACGACCAGTTGGTCGGCGGGGTAGCCGCACCCGGCTGGTTGGCCGCTCGGACCTGCCAGTCGGAGATGAACTGCGTCCGGATGTTCCGCGCGTCGAAGAAGTCGGCGAGCATGGAGTCGGTCACCGTCTGCCAGTCGCTGATGCCGGTGCGCATCGCGAAGTCGGACTTCATCTTGTCGCGGGCGAACCGCGGGTAGACGGCCTCGATGATCGCGTCGTCGCACATGTTGTACTTCTCGATGAGGTCCCGGCGCTCGAAGGTGGCCGAATTGAGCAGCCCCCACGAGGACGAGACGTCCGAGCCGGCGGTGGTGACCGCGGTCGAACCGGCCACGGTGGCCGCGATGAGCCGCATGTTCATGTAGTGGTAGTGGATCGCCTCGACCAGCCGCAGGTGGTTCTGGATGAGCTCCGGGAACGCGTCCTGCGTCAGGTTGCCGACGGTGACGCACATACCGTCACAGGCCAGCGTCGCGTCGTTGTACGCGGGGCAGGGAACGCGAACACACGGCTTCACGCCGGACTGCGCGGTGCCGGTGGCGGCCGCGATGTCCATCGTGTTCGTCCAGGTCCAGACCACGCCCGGCAGAGCGGCGATGTCACCATACGACGGCGAGGTCGGCCACTGGATGCCACCACGGTTGATACCGATCGTCGGCAGGTCGAACGTGCCGTCCTGGCAAACGATGTTGTAGAAGTCGTACGAGATCTCGTGCGGGGAACACCAGCCACCGGCGGCGACCAGCGCGGCGGGGTCACTGGCCACGTCGATGATCTCGGACATGTCCTGTAGCGACATCTTCTCGCCAAGCGTGTAGCGGAAGTCACGCTGGAGCTGCGCGACCGGTACACGCTGACCGACGCCGTTGTTCGTCACGGCCATCGTGCGCGCCTTGGAGCTCATCGCCTTGGCCAGCGCGGCCATGTCCGGGATGTTACCGTTGTGCGTGAAGCCCGGGATGTCGGCGGACGCGACCAGGACCGGCATGTTGCGCTCCGGCGCATCACCGATCTTGGAGAGCGACTGTGCGCGACCCAGGTCGACCTCGCTGGTCGTCAGTGCGCGCTTCACGCCACGAAGCGACGGGTTCAGGCTGCGCTTCGGACCGTCGAGGCCACCGAGCTCGCGCAGCGCGGCCTTCACGCCACCCTGCTTCTTCGGGGCCGGCGTCTCCGCGGCAGGTTCGTCGACGGCGGGCGCGACCGGTTCCACCGATGCGGCGACCTCGCCACCCTTGAGGCGAGCCATGATCGCGTCCCGCGACGCCGCGTTCTGCGTCGCCTCGGTCTCGCGACGGCTCCGCTCGGCGCGAACTCGGTCGACCTCGCCGGCCAGGAAGCCTCCGCGCTCCACGTGCTCCGATGTCACGTTCTCGGAGCTGAACATCTGGTCGACCTCGGCATGTGCCGCGGTCTCGTACGCGTCCAGGTCCTCGGCCGAGAGGCTGCGAATCTCATCGCCCTCAGGCAGAACCAGTTCGTTTTCGTCCACCCTTTAGTTCCTCACGGTGAGAAAGTCTAAGATCTGTTCACATAGTACAACACGGTTGCACAGACAAGCTAGCGATCTGGCAACCGTGTTTATCGAGCTGGTTGACTACCCGCGACTCGCGAGTCGGGTGTTCGCGATGGCGTTGGATGCCGACGTCTGCGCGATCTCCTCGGCGTTCCCGTCACCGATTCCCGGCACCTGCTGAACGGGTGGAGTCTGTGCGGATGTCTGCTGTGATTCAGCGCGGCGCTTGGCGCCACAAGGTCCACATGCCACGGTCTTCTTCTCCTTCTTTGTCGGCGTCATGGTCGCCGCAGATGCGGTAAGACCACCGTTCATTCGCAGTCGAATCGCCTCGAGGTTCTGGCGGTTCCGACGATCTCCTCCAAGCTGCTGACGAATGTGAGCCAGTGCGGTACGATTCGCATCGTCGGAAACGACGTCACCTACGTACGCGTGCTCACTGATGTGGATCGGCACCGAGCTGGCGACCACGACCGCGTTGTCATCTACGCGTACGGCCGCGACGTCGGTCGATCGCGCGAAGCCCGGAACGGGAACCGCGAGAGAGGCGACGAATTCCTTCCAGCCGCGACGATCACGATGAGGCGCCCAATCACCCGACAGCTGACACGCCTGGAACCGCTGGAAGTCCGCGGCGGACATCGGCATGATCGTACCCGAGACCCACGGCGCCTTGTGCGTCCTCGACTCACCGACACGAACGACGGCCGCGATGGAGCACGAGTTGTCGTAGTGGCTCATACGCGCTTCGGGGTCGGTCGACGCGTATGGGTTGAGGTGACCACAGTTCATCGTGATCACGCCCGTGCGAATCTTCAGCACCTCACCGTCCGGACCCTCGACGAGCGTCGGCCGGTTCATCCAGGCGGTGTAGTCGACGTTACCCATCGGAATCGTCACCCGCTTGTTCTGGAACGCACGGTGTGCCACGTTCGACGGACCGACGAGACCCCAGATGTGCCCGTTCGGTTCGATCCAGACGGCACCGATCGGCGGCAGGTCCTTGGGCTCCTGGAAGTACTCCAGTGGAGGTAGCTCCGGGATCTCGATCGTGAACCCACGACGCTTCGTCGTTGCCGCCGCGGTGATCACGTGCGTGTCAGGCTCGGGTTCCACGTTGATCACAGCACCGGCCGTAACCACCTCATCCAGCGTCGACAGGTCACCGGTGAGGTTCAGCGACGCCTCCACGAACGCGGGGAGGTTGACCATCGTCGCTCCTCGAACCCGGCCGTTGTGGAAGATGGTCTTGTCCGGCGTGAGCGGCATCATGCTCGGATCCGCCTCGGGATCATCACCCTGACTGAAGACCAGTTCGATGTCACCGGCCTTGACCGAGTCGGCGTCGATCGAAACACCTCGCAGGTACTGACCCTTGATCTTCCGCGCGGCCTGCATACCGTATGGGTCACCGAGGTCGATCGTGCCCTTGCCCATGATCCGGTTACCGTCACGCCACACGTGCGTGATGTTGCCGACGTTCACGGACTTGTCGGTGGTACCACCGTGGCTGGTCTCATACTGGTACATCAGCGGGATCGGCAGCTCAGGCCAGGTGAGTGAGTTCGGCGCGAACTCACGTCCGTCGCCCGTCTCCACACCTTCGACCGCGAGAACTCCGTCCCACCCTATCGAACGTGACGATGGTGTCACGTCACCGGCGCCGACACGCCGAACGGGTGCGTTACCTGTCCTCACCGCAAAGCTCTCCGTTTCACCGCTGTGACCCTTACCGGGCGGGGCTCCGACCGCCTCCGTGTGGTACTCGTTGCAGAGTCCCTGTGGATCACGAACGTACTTACCCAGGTGACGGACGCAGCGGTTGAAATCACCGTCGGTTCCCCAACGGATCTTCGCAGCTCCCTCACCATGGGTCCAGTACTCCCGCAGACCACGATCACTTCCGTACGCCTCCGCCGAGATCTTGATTACTCCTGGATCATCGTACAACGTCTCGGTGGTGTTGTCGGTGATCGCACTGGCCGTCAGCACCGACCCAGGCGTGTTAAGTATGACGTTGAGTTCGTCGTCGGTGAACCCGTCCGTGTCGGTCGATTCATCGTCATCGACGACGTGGAACTGTGGGTCGTTGGCCGGGTCGGTCAACGGCGTAAGTTCGGTCTTGTCAGCCATTAGCCGACCACCTCCAGGTGAACTTCTGTCGAGTAACTGCTCGGCACTACCTTCTTGATCCGATACTTAAGCCCGGGTGCCAGCAGCAGTTCATTCTCCGACTTGTGCAAGCTGATCTCTTTTACCCACGCGGCCGGCGTTCCCACAGGGACGTCGATCGTCAGTTTAAGTTCACCACTGAACGCCGCCGTTCCACCCGCTGACGTGCTGAGGAAACCGTCCTCTTGTACGGTCTTTCCCTCTAGGTCCTGAAGCAGCTTGATCCGCTCAGATGTGGACAGCTTCTCAGCACCCAATCCAAACGCCGACCAGCCAGAGCCACGGTGCACCCGAACCGCCTTGGTGATCGGTCGCATACCGTCGATCGCGTTCTGGTTGGTCTTCTTTATGGACTCCGTGCACGTAGACGGCTTCCGAAGACATCCGTTCATACTGGAGTACGTACCACCGGTGTACGTCCGCAACGCCGACGACTGCGAAGCCGTCCACGCGCCGTGCTGCGCGTGCATCTCCTCCTGGATCTTCTTCATCGTCAACGGCGTACGAATGGGGAAGTCCGTCGACGGCTCGATGTTGACGACCGGAAGCGTCGGTGTACCGGGTGAGTACTTCACACCAGCCTTGGTGAGCGGCTGCAGTGTCGGGCCGATGCTAAGCGTGTACGACAGCTTAGACTTACCCGCCAGTGTCTTGCCGTACTTCTGCAGCTTGTCGGTGAAGGGTGTCTTCGACGTCTTGGTGCTCGTCGTTTCATCCATCGCCGCAAGGATCTGAAGAGGCGTGAACTCTGGATGAGCCTTGATCGCCTTTGCGAGTGCGTCCACCATGTCCGACGCGTTGGTGTGCCACTTCACACCGTCGTCGCTGAAGATCTTCTTGATCGCGGCGGCCTTTGCCGGTGTCATCACCGCGGCGGGCTTAGGCGTGAATCCTGCCTTGATGCCACCCGACGGTTCGTCTACCTTGGACCATATGCCAGATCCGGCGGCCATGGCGGCGATGACGTGGTTCTCGTCATCATACGTCTTTGCATGTTGCCACGTACCCGTGGAGGTCTTCGTCTGCTTGACGAACTTTCCGTTGTTAAAGATGATACGTGTTAGTGGCGTGCCAGCGATCGACTTGTTGTACATCGCGACGACGTCGTCGTCCTTGTACACACCCTGCTTGATCGTCTCTTCCAGGGAGAGTCCCGAGGTCGGGTTGGCGGCCTTCGTCGTCAGCAGATCCACGGCGCTGAGCGTGGGTGCCGGCATCGCGGACGGAGTCGCGGACGGCACATCAACACCGAACTTCGGTTCGTCGCCCTTAACCCACTTCGACGTCTTAGCGGCCGTTAACGAGTCGACGACCTTCTGTGGATCACTGGTCGTCACCTTAACCTGCCAGACACCGCCGGTGAGTCCCGACTTAGTCCGCTTCACGTACTTCTTGTTCATGTCGTCCCAGATCCACTGGGACTCACCCGCGGAGTTCTTGAAGCGAGCGATCACCTGGCCGTCGGCGTACTTACCGTGCAAGATCGTCGTGGGGAGATCCAGCGGGGCGGCCGGTGGCGTAGCACTCGTCGTCGACGGAACGTCAACACCAAGTGACGGTTCCTCACCCTTGTACCACCCACCCGCGTTGAAGACCGGCGCGGTGATGTTCGACGCGACGGTCTCAGCACTAGGTGAGGAGTTCTTCGTCTCCCAGACACCGGTCTTCTTAGACTTGACCTGCGAGAGGTACATCTTGCTGTTGGCGTCCCAAACCCAACGTGCCTCGATGTCATTGTGCTTGTAAAACGCGATGACCTGACCGTCCGCGTACTTACCGTGTATGACGGTGTTGGCGTAGTCGTTGTCCATCGGTACAAGCTCGGTCATCGTCTTAACGACGATCGGCGCACTCGTCGGTGGTGCCGCCGGAGTCAGTTCACCGAGGTACCAGCCGGAACCCGCGTCGATACCTTGGAGCTTCTTGTACGCCTCAGCCTTGCCGTACGGTGCACCACTCCATGTGCCGTCGTCCTTCTTAAATTCGATGTGAATCTTGTTGTTCTTGTAGATGGCTCGCCACTCATCGTTACCTGACGTCGCGATGACCTCGCCGTCCTGGTACTTCCCGTAGATGATCGCGTTGGTGAGCTTCGGCACCTTCTTCGGTAGCGGCTTCGCAACCGCGGACGGTGTCGTAACGGACTTGATTGGCCCAGGTGGCGTCATCGGCTTGCCGACACCCATCCAGCTGTAGTCCGCCTGCTGGAACTCATCGAGGCTGGTGTACTTATCTACGGTGAAGAACTTACCGTCCGCACCTTCGACCTGATCGTGAAGAACCCATTCACCGTCCGCGTTCAGCTTGCCAACGAGACGATGATAGTCACCGGTTACCGGATCCTCGCCACCTGCAATGCCTTCACCTATAGCGAAGATGCCCTTTGACATCTGATCCCACAGCTTGCTGTGAGGAGCGCCGGTGTCGGAGAACTTATCCGGGTGAACCGGGTCCATCGCCGTCATCGTGGGCGCCTTGGGCGTGGGAACAGCGGACTTCTTGTTGACGTCGTACTCTTCCAGGTACGCCGCGTCGAACTCGTCCTTGCTTTCCCACGTCCGATCGAGGTGCCAGTCACCGTCCTCGAACTGGTACTCTGCGAGCTGCTGACCCGTGTCGTAGTCCTGAACGATGATCTTAAGTGGCATCTCTTTTCCATCGAGTGACGTGCCCTTAAGGATCACATCACCGTCATTGAACATCTTACTCGTAACGACAAGGTCCCAGATGTTCTCTTGCAACTCAGCGGCGTAGTCATACTCCTCACCGCTGAAGATGGATCCTTGATCGATTGCGGTCGGAGCGTTCTTCTTGTCCGCCATGTGCTTCTTGAACGCGTCGGTCGGTGAAAGTGACTCATCGATCGATGGTTCGTCGCCGAACATTGCCTTGTTGTGAAGCGCGGTTGCCTCGGCCTCAGACAGCTCACCGTCATCATCGAGGTCGCCTGGTAGGTGTGCGTCGATCGGGTGGAAGCCGATGTCACTGGGCAGGTCGGGCGAAACACCTTCCTGCTGGGCGAGCTTGAGAAGGCTCTCACGCCGAGCGACCAGCTTATCGGCGAGCTTCTTGTCCTTGATGATCTCACGGATCTTCTCAGGCGTGAGATCCTCTACACGCTTGACCGACTCCTTGAGCTCATCGGTCGTCATTCCCTTGAAGATCTTCGCGGCGAAGGGATTCTGTGTCGTGCTGCGCAGACTCGACCACTCGCCGACATCGGTGCCGAACGCACCACCCTTCGCTGTACCCTGTGCGCGGTACGCCAGCGCACCACCGACGTCGATCCGATGTGGCTTACCCTGCGCGTCAAAGACGATGTTGTCGAACCCGGTACCCGCGACGTCCCAGTTGGCGAGAAGTGCGTCGACCGCGAAGCCCTCACGAATCGCGTGAATCTTCGCTGTGTCATTGCCGTTAACGGCCGACGACAGCGTCGTTTCACCCACGTCGACGAGCCGTGTCGCGGTATGCGTTCCCGAGCTGAGACCCGGCGCACCCTCGCCGATGATGACCTCAGGTACGTCGATACCAGCGGCACGGTAGAGCAGTGACGCATCGCGCTCGTTCTGCGCGTGCTTCGCGGTCTTCTGCTTCTTCACATACCAGCGTGATCCGTCTGGCGCCTCGTAGAACCCGCCCTCATTGGAGCCGGCCTTGCCACCGACCTTCTTCAGCCCAGAGAAGTCACCCGACTGGATCTTCTTGATGACATCCGATTCGACCGGCCCGGCGGAACCCGGTGACAGGTCGATCTCAGGCGGGTTCGACGGGCCAAGGTCATCGAACGGCAACACGTCGGTGTCACCCTTGAGGAAGTCAACGATTCCCTTGGTACCCGGAACCTTGGCGAACTTTCCGTCGGCATCTCGCGGGTGTTCGGACGGCTTGAACTGCTTCTTACCGGCGGCGACGACCGGATCGTCAGCATCCTGCGCGCCGAGAGGGAAGTCGGTGATCTCACCGGCGAACACGACACGGATCCGGTCGAATGTCACGGGTCCGAGCTTCTTCATCGCCTGCTTGACGACGCTCATCTCGTCGGAGTACGCGAGCGTGATGTGCGGAACCCAGGGGGTGTGCTGCTCAGGAACCTCGTCATCGAAGACGTCGACGACGTTGCCGGTGATCGCCTTGTGCAGGGCAACCAGCAGGTCGGAGCCGCGAACACCCAACACCACCGCGGTGTCGAAGTCGTCACTGGATGGGTTGAAGATGTTCACCGAGAACGTCTCGGTCGTGATCGCAACATATCGCTCGACGATCTCTTCGACGACGCGTCGCAGTAGGTCACGCCCCTCCTCACCCCACAGGTTCGCGTCACCGAGGAACAGAAGTGTGGTGTGCAGCTCAGACGCGGGTTCGGCACCGTCGACGTCCAGCGCGAGGGCGTTCGCGTCCTCAGCCGTCGGCATCAGTGCGATCATGCCGCCGAGGTTAACCTCACCGGCAGCCGTGAGGGACTCTTCGATGATGTCGACGAAGCCGTCATCGAAGAGTCGTGTGACATCCATCTCGTCGGTCTTCATCGAACCACCCTCACGTCAAGCTGACGCACGCCGTGTTCATCAACTCCGTGGTCAGCGACGATCTGATAGCGAAGACCACGATCGAGTGTTACCTCGTAGATACGCTCCAGTGGCGCCATCGCAGGCGTGCCCCGTGGTGTAAGAATGCGCATCTTGGCCGGCTGCGCCCACGAACCGACACCACCGTTCTGGAACTCGGTGGCCAGCCGTTCAACACGTCCCGGCTCGGCGGTCGTGGAGACGAAGCCGTGGTCAACGTACTCGACGCCCGTCATGTCACCGTTGGCAACATCACCAAACATCGCACCGAGGTCACCAATGCCGCGCTCTGTTATGATGTCATCCTCCACATGTGAAGATGCCATGATCTCATCCAGTGTCGCGATCGTGGCCCGGGTCTCTGGATCAGCGATCTTGCTGGGATCACCGTCACTCGCACGGAGGCCGTCATTGATCTGCTTCGCGTTGGCGACACGGATCCACGCCTGCGCGGCATCGATGTACTTCTGACGCGACTTGTCGTAGTCACGCTGGTTGCGCGCCGCGTACTCGCGACCGGTGCTGAACGGCACCTTGGCGAACGCACCCTTGCCACTAATGGCGTTCTTGAAGTCGTCGCCTGCCGTCTCGGCGAACCGACCGTGCGTGTCACGGACGTATTCACGGTCGGCTGCGACGAGAGGTTCATCGGGCATCTCCAGGTCGAACGCGACGGAGCAGCGACACTGAATGATCTCACCCGGTGGTGCCGTCGGGTCACCCGGTACGAGCAGGTACGAGACACCGGTGCCACACTCGGGGCCACCCAGCGTGAACCACTCACGCAGGTCGACGGTCTGACCACCGGCCATCTTGTGTGTGCAGCGGGTTCGCTCGTCGTTGGTGTCGAGCCACTCCTTGGTGCCGATGAGACCTGAGACGAGGACCTGCTGGAACGACCCGGCGTTGGCCGCCATGTTCGCCTCGGTGCGAGCGATCACGTTGGCACGCGGCATACCCGTCTTTCCCGCGGTGTCGATCCGTGTTGCGAGCTGCTGGGTGGTCTCACCCAGCGAGAACCCGACGAGCAGTTCCTCACGGATCTTCATCCACACGTGGTCACCGATGCCGACCAGCCGGTTCGTCGCCTTGGCGAGGTACTCGACGGCGAAGTCATCCGAGACCGGGTCCGATGTCAACTCATCGAAGGCATCGTCGATACCCTGCCAGATGACGCCCGCGGACTCGAGGTAGATGTCACTTAGCGCGGGGAGCAGCTCGGCCTGAACGTGCCCCTTCCACATGGATGTGATCACCCCGAGGTCACCGATGTCGACCGGTGCCGCAGGTACGCCCGCCGCGGTGATGACCTTGTTCTGCTTGAACACGGTGATCGCGTTCTTCGTAAGGAGCGCCACCTTGCGGTCGATGAGGTCCGCGAACGCGTCCTCGCGCTCACGCATCGTGGTCGGGTCCCACCCGAAGATCTTCGTCACCGATCAGTCCCGTCCGGAGTCGTTGGACGACGTCCCGCCACGATCAGGTGGTTCCTCGTCGGTAGCCGACTCAGAACCTCCCTCGATCGCTTGGGACCCTGAGTCCTCCCCTGGCATGACCTGATCCTGCCCCTGGTTGGACAGCTCGATTGCCTTTCCGGTGAGCTCCTCGAGGTATACAGGATCCGCTCCGGGGGACAGCGCCTGCCGCAGGAGGATCATCTCGATCCGTTCCCGCGTGGTCGGTGCGTCGGAGTCCTCAAAGCCGAGGTAGCGCAGGTACGCCAGTGGTCCGAGCTCACCGTTGAGGTACGCCTTCTCGGCGTTCTCACTGAGGTCCGGCTTCTGTGTCAGTTCACCCGCGTCGTACCACGCGATGATCTCGTCCCCACCGGAATCGTTCAGGTCCTCGCCTGCGGCGGCCAGCATGGGTCGCAGGTACGTCTTCGTCAGTGCCTGGCAGACGAGCTCGACCGGCGGCACGACGTGTTGCGAGACCTCATCGTCCTTGATCTCCCAGGCACCCCAGTGGTTCACCTCGCCAAGACCAGTGATGCGTTCCTTCGAGATGTTCATCGTCGTGGCGAGCCGTTCGATCGCCTGTCGCCGGTTCTCGATGATGTACTGGTCCATCGGCGTGAAGAACGTCAGGTGCTTGATCTTGTCGAGGAAGGCGCCGTTCACCCGCATGGGATACGGCATCGCCGCACCCGCGGTGCCGGGGTTCTTGATGTTCCGCGACATGATCTCGACGAGTTCGGCGATCCACGGGTCGGCCGCGTCCTTGAAGTCCGGGTTCACGGGGAAGGTGAGCTCGTCCGGAAGTAGCAGGATGCCGTTCATCGCGATGCGAGACACCAGCGTCGCGATGATGTGCTTATCGTAGAGCGTGATCTCACGCAGGATCGGAATCGCCGACTTGGACTGCGAAACGGACAGCCAACCGAAGCGCGGGTGTGGGTGACGAATCTCTGCGACGAACCCGTCCACGGTTTCCCACTGGCCAGGCATCAGCTGGATCTCCCAGCGACCGACCTGCGGAGGTCGTACCATGCCGGTGCCGATGCCGAACAGCTGGGTGATTCGTCCTCGCTTGGAGCTGGACAGCGACGGCCGGATCTCGTCACCCGACTTAACCGACCACGACACGCCACCGAAGTCACGGACACCGACGAGGTAACACTTGCCAACCAGCGGGATGTGCAGCCCAAAGGCACCGTTGTTCTCCGGGTTCGAGATCTCGGCCATGAGGTCTGCCGCGGGACCGTCCTGCAAGATCTTCGGTTCGGCCTCGCCTCGCACCCGCACGGCCGCGACGAGTCGCACGCGAGAGATCGTCTGTGAGAGCCACCAGTGGCCGTAGCCGAACTCACCGACGGTGTCGAGGTAGTCCCAGACCTCGTCTTGCCACCGTTCATACCGGAATAGGATGTTCGCACGTGGATCGTCGGGCATCATCCGGCCGGCCGCCGTCAGTGCCGCACTGTCGTCGTAGACGTTCGCGCGAACCGGGTACGGTGCGACCGACGTATCCGTAAGTGTGGTGCGTCGGCGGTCTGCCACCGGCTGCCTCCTACTCGGGCTCGTGTGTTGCGATGAGACCGGTGACCGTGGAGGCGGCCAGCCAGATGAGGAACGGCATGGGAACACTGACGAAGTGTGTCAGGGCCGTGACCAGTCCACCGGAGACCCAGACTGAGACGCACCAGTCGCACTCCCACAGGTACGCCAGGCTCTGCCCGACGATTCCCCAGTGAGGCTTGGGTGGGTGCTGCTCGATCGGTCGTCCCGCGTGCTTCGCGCGCCACTGAACGATGTACTCGTCGGAGGGGTCGAGCCAGTTCGTCACGTGATAGCGCGGAATCGCGATGAGGGGGAACTTGTCACGCGTGATGAGACGCGTCAGGCGGTGAACCGCGAGCGCTATGAGAAGGTAGAGCAACCACGTCGGCATGATGCTACGGTACTACGAAACCTAGGTGGGTCATTAGTGACACAAAAACGGCACCTAGGTGGGTACCTAGGTGCCGGGTTGAAGTCGAACTTCTTCAGATGTTGGTCGGACTGATCCTGATAATCACGAACCCTCGTGCGAGCAGGTGCTGCTCGATGGCTTCAGCGGTTACGAGCTCATCGATGTCATCAAGAACCTCTTCGATGATCGCGCTACGAAGCGCAGCACGAAGTGCGTTGAACGCGACATGCTCTTTGTCGTTCCGTTCGATCTTCTCCACGTCCTTCTCCTACCGCCAGTTGAGGTGCGGGTACTTGTCCTCGAGCCGCTGGGTGATCTCGTCGTCGGACGGGTAAGTCACATCCTCCCAACCCGCCCAGATGTCGCCCGTGTAGGAAGTAGAGACGGTGGAGGTGCTCTTCTTGATCTTCTTACCCTTCTTACTCGTCCAGATGTACTTGTTCGTCGCGAGCGTGTCGTACAGCGCGTTCCACACCCGGAGGTACGCGTTGTGCAGCTGCCGGTCCCTCACGGAGTTCTTGAAGTTCTGGTAGTCGACATCCTGCGCCATCCGAGCCAGCGCGAGTGCCCACTCGTCATGGGAGCAGAACACCCGGAACTCGTAGTCGGCGTGCTGCAGACGAACGATGTCGCTCGCCTCCGGCAGGTAGCGCTCCTTGAGCGTTCGCAGGTCTTGCGCGCGTCGCGCACGGATCTGCAGCAGCTGTGTGTCACCCTTGGGAATGTACCTCTCGTCACGAAGTGTCGCTGAGAACATTCCGAAGTTCGTCATGGTCCACATGTCTTGTCCTCTCCTCTTACCTAGATGTTCTCTCGCTTGACCGTGATGATCTCGTCCGGCATCGCGTAGTAGGACTCCTCGCCGTCGTAGTGGCGTTGGAAGTACTTGTCCGCCGAGTCACCGGTCAGGTTCACCCAGCCACCCGCGTCGCGAATGTCTTGAGGAACACCGTCGTGTGACACACGGTCGATCGTCCTGACGATGTAGTCGACCTCGGAGCAGCCGACGACGTCGCCGACCCGCACATCGGTAGCCTTGATCATCATGAGTGAAAGTGGCATCGTCCTGTCCTCTCTTAGATTCCTACGTGCTCCACGGGAGAATCGAACTCCCGCCCCCAGGTTGAGAGCCTGGCGTCCTACCACTGGACGAGTGGAGCGGTGCGGGCTACTAGGCCACCCGCCGGGCTTTTGTGGTCACTTCGAGCGAAGCGCGTTGCGCATGTGCTCGATGTTCGTCTTGACCATGATCGTCGCCTGCGTGAGCTCGATGTTCCAGGTCGCCATCGCCAGCTCGACGAGCATCCACTCGCCAGTCGCGCGAACCGTCGCGACGTGATCCGGGTGCGCCGTGAGCTTCAGGGCCTTCACCCGAGCTACGAACTGCGCGAGCATGTGCAGAAACACCGTGTCTGCAGTGGTGTTGCCCATGTTCGCTGCGATCTCCGCAAACGCCGCCTTCTCTTCCGCGTTCATCCTGTCCTCCTCGTTACCGTTGACTAAATAGTATCACACGTGGTGCGGTGGTGCAACGAGCTACTTCGCGATCACATGACGACGCGTGATCTCGACGTCAACATCACCGTCCATGGAGTGCTTCCACGTGCCGTCGGGCCACTCCATCCAGACACCCCGATACCCGTCCTCGAGAGTGTCATCGTAGTGCTTCATCGCGACCTGAGCCGTCAGAAACAGACCCAGGTCCTGGTCCTCGTCCACGCTCACCATGTGCCAAACATACACCATCGTCTTGTCCCATCCTTCGTTGTCCTTGCTTATAGTACCATTATACACCACAGTGGGTCACTGTGCAACCGTAACGTGATGTGAAGTGTGCCGTTCTTAGAACGGACCGGACCGCGATCCCGCGAAGATGTCGTCGGCGCCACCGGCGTAGGGCTGCCACACATCGGTGGGGCTAGTGCCCGCGAGCAGGTCGGTGGTCATGAGGTCCAGCGGAGGTAGGATCGCCTCGTGGTTCATCTCGGTGAAGGCGAGTAGGAGTGCGTCGGACTTGTCGGGCGACATGCCGGTGCGCTTGATGATCTCGTCCTTACGCTCGATCTTTACCTTACCCGCGGAGTCCATGATCTCATAGTGTGACGCGGTGAGCTCGGCGATCGTGTCGTCGTCCACGCGTGTTAGGTCCCAGCTGCGCAGCCGACACGCCTCACGCCCGATGATCCAGTGCATGTAGGCGCGCATGTTGAGGACCTTCGCCTCGAACCCAGGCGGTGGAGACTGCGCGAAGTTGATCGCGGTGACCTCGGCGTCGTGCTGCCAGTCCTTGTCCGATCCAGCGGGATTCGACCGGCTGCTGAGCTCCTTCAGTCGTCCGCAGATGCCCCAACCGATTCCGGTCGAGTCGACCTTAACGCGGCGGATCCCCTCCTCCCGGAGGATGTTTGCGAGCTTTCCGACCGTTCGCATCGGGTCACTGTCGATGAACACGTACTCGTCCAGTGCGACACGTCCCTGCCGAACCCGCAGGATCGTACGGTCACCGCCGCCACCGACGTCGATGCCCGCCTCCTTGTCGAGAGCCGTGTTGAGCGGCAGTTCGTTGGACTTGCAGGCGATCGCCCACGCGTACGGGATCGTCGAGTACGGGTCACCGACGGTCGGGAACTCTCCGTCACACTTGGACTGAAAGATCGCGGACTCCGGGCCCCAGTGCTTCTTCCGGTCCTCGTACCACACCTCGTGGATGAGGACGTCGCGGACGTGCTGTGGAACCTCCTCGCCCGTGTAGTTGGGTGTATCCTTGAACCCGATCTTAATGACGTTCCAGTCACTGGTCGGCTTACACACCGTTCCGAACTCGGTGAGGACGTCGTCGGGGTTGCCGATCGCGAGGATGCGCGAGTGTTCGTTGGCGGCCAGCGTCGACGCGGCGTCCCACATCGTCCGGACGACACCGCAGGCCTCGTCGAGTACGACGAGCAGCTTACGTGCGTGAAGGCCCTGGAACGCGTGGGTGTTGTAGTCGCTGGGCTTACGCCCGAACGCGACGAGCTCACGGCCGATGTACCACTCCGTCAGGTTCGTTCGTCCTGGGAGTCCCGCGGACGTGTGGAGTCGGTTGATCTCGCGCCAGAGAATCGCCTCGACCTGCGGTGCCGTAGGCGCCGTCGTTACGACGAAGGCCTCACCCGGGAGATGGCAGTCCAGCCACCAGCAGACGGTCGTTGCGGCGACGAAGGACTTACCCGTCTCGTGACAGCTGTGGACGGCGGTCTTACGGTGGTCCCGCACCGATCGGATGATCTCCTGCTGCTTGGACCAGAGGTCAAGATGCGCCCGCTCCCTCGTCCACAGCACCGGATCACGCTGGTAGCGACGCCCAGGCGGGTCCGCTCGCTGGAGCATCGCCTGCCCGGGCGTTCCGATCGTGGGTACCGTTGCGAGCTTAGCCACCGTTTCACGGTAGCACGTTTAGATCAGCTCAGCGGCGGTGATGAACAGCTCGAGCAGCATCAGCACGACGGCGAAGAAGAAACACCGCAAGCGGGTCCTCCCGCTGAGCCGGTGGTCGAACGCCATCAGCCACAGGATGAAGCTGACCGCTCCGATGAACGTCATGGCCAGTACGTGCAGAGTTGACACGTCGTATCCTCTCTTGTTCACGGCGTGCGTCGCAGAACCACAACCCACGTAGCAGGTTGATGGTCAGGTACGCACAGCCGAATATGATCAGTCCTCGGTGCTCGAAGGTCGTAAACATGAAGCCAGGGTAGCGGCTTTGTGCAAACGAAAGCGGCACGCACCTTGTGGGTCCGTGCCGCCTTCTGCCCATTCCGAAACCTCAGAACCGTTCTTATCGTAGCAGGTCGTGACCAAGCAGTCCCGCGCAGAGGTACGCGAACGTGATGATCACGCCCAGTACGCCTAGGATGAGAAGCGACCACATCATGCGATCCAGGTTGGGTGGCTTCTCATCACCCGTCATTCGAACACCCGCAGGGCGCCCAGGATCATCACAACTGCGATGGCCCCGATGACACCTAGGACGAAGACCTTGACCCACGGTACACGGTTGAACATCTCATCCTCCGATCGTCTGACACGCCGCGAACAGGCCGCAGCCGACGGCGCAGATCACAATGATGACCGCGAGGCAGCCGATCACGGCCGCACGTGAACGTGCGCGGAGTTCACGCTGGAAGTTCGCGTGCGACCGGATCATCACCGTCACTTGTCCTTGTCGTCGAAGGTCTTGATGATCGCGATGAGGAACAGGCCGACGACTGCGCCGCCGGCGATCCACGGAAGGTACTCACGCAACATGACGCGTTACTTCCGCTTGAAGAGAGACGCGACGCCTCCCACGATCATGAGCACGATGAGGGCGAGCCACGCGTAGCCCCACCCGTCCACCGCCTGCCAGCCACCGTCGCCACCGACGTTCTCGGCCACGGTCTGTACGACTCCCTGCATCCTGACTTCTCCCTACGTTGATGAACACTTACGTGGGCAGGCGAGGACTCGAACCTCGCGCTCCTCCCTCACCCGGTGCCCCAGGTGTCGATCGCCGGCGCCGACGATCGAACGGGTGCTCTGTTCCGTTGAGCTATCTGCCCGTGAGCCGCCTTGCGGCGGCCATCTTACCCAACGATCTTGAAGTGCGGACCGTCCTCGTCGGTGCCAACGAACTTCTGGATCTCCTCCGCGCGCTTCATACGCGCCTCGAACTCCTCCGCGGTCTCGTGCTCGTCGCAGAGGTCGCGGTAACCCTGGTCAACCGCGTCCTTCAGCTCCTGCCACCGGCGATCCTCGTCCTGCTCAATTCGCAGGTCATCTGCCTCGGCCATCGTGCTCTCCCTTCAGTCGTCCTCCAGGTGTTCTCGTCGTTGAGATTATAGTACCACACATCACGCGCTTGGTGCAACCTCGCGCCCGTAGAGCGTCTCACGCCGGTCGCGTCCGTTCCGGCAGAGTCCCAGCTCGACCAGTCGCTGTGGTGGCTGCGGACGTCGATCGTAGTGGTTGATCCAGTGGTTCCACGCGCGGTAGCACCGACCGCACATACCACGTGCGTGCATCTCTTGATCGGGATGACAGATCGCGAACCGTGGACGCGAGTCCTCACCCCGCTGGTATCCGATGTGGTGATGATGAATGAGGTCATCGTAACCGAGACGTCGGCCGATCCCCATGTCGATGTCGAGGTAGACAGGCATCACGTCATCTCCGGTCCTCAAACGATGGTAGCGGGAGATGGATTTGAACCACCGACCGTCGGGTTATGAGCCCGATGCGCTGCCGAGCTGCGCCATCCCGCTTCGGCGCAAGGTGAGCCGTACGTCTCCCTCACGCCTATCCGGTTCTTCCCTCCACGCATCTTGCCGTACGACTCATCGCTTCAGTTCTCCGGCTCGTCCCCATCCCAGGTATCGGGCCTGGCTTCGTCCCCAGAACGAGGGGCCGCATGCACCTGCATGCTCGATAGGGTAGGCCCGGGAGGTCCTCCAGCTTCACGGGACATTGACTTTTCAGGCCGCTCTCCTCCACTGGACCGCGTGCACACGGTCCCTCCCTTGAACGATCCATGGCCACCCTTGCGGATGCAACCACTTCACGAACCGAGGGGCACCGTGGGATCGAACCACGCCGATGAACATCAGTCTCTACTCGCCGTGCGGGTCGCCGGATCCGAAGAACCTACCGCTGCTTTCGAGGACGTATAGTCACCCATCACCTTGAAGGTGCGCCCCGCACTCGGCCATCCGATGACCATTCCCGTGGAACCGAACGGCCGAGCAGGTCTATTCTACCACACGCGGGGTCTCGGCGCGTGGCTCCGTGCTACTTGGCGTGGTCGACGACGAAGATGAGGACCGCGCCAACGATCGCACACCAGATGAGGAAGATCAGGACATCGAAGCGTGAGGGTCCTCGCATCATCGACGTCCTCGTCGCCACACGCGGTAGATGTCCGCGATGATGTAGCCAAGGACGACGCCGGCGATGATCCAGAACAGTGCCGCCGGCGTCGTCATCCCCGCCCCCGGTACATGATGGTCACACCGATCAGCATACCGATCGGGATCCCGATGATGATGCCGACGATGAGATCGTGAGTCATCGCTTGCTCACGTTCACCTTCGGCAGGTGCACCGGGTTGGACGGATCGATCATCCGCGGGCCGTTCGGGTCACGCAGCTGGAACTGCGTTCCGAAGATGGCCAGGAGCGTGAGGACGCCGATCGTGAAGATGAGAATCTTGAGCAGCTTCACTTCGGGTCCTCCTCGCCGTCCATCTCCTCGCCGATGGCGTGGGACAACGGCGACGGTCGCGGACCCACCTGGGTGAACGTGCCGCGCGCCTGCCGGTTGAAGTCGCGCAACGGCGGGTTCATGATCTCGGTGTCCATCTTGATGTAGTCCGGCGGCGACACCTTCAGCGACGCCGACGGGTAGAGCAGCTCGAAGTTCTCGAAGCCGAGCTTCTCGGCGAGCAGCTCCTCGAACTCACCGTTCGTCAGAGCACCCCTCCGGTTGGTGACGTACCACCGGTCCATGCCGATGCCGTCGATAATGTCGTGCGTCTTCAGCGCCAGGAAGGTGTACTCCTTGCTGCCGCTGAACTTCTTGACGAACGACACCCGGACACCCACCGACATCTCGTCGACGTGCAGGTTCTTGACCCGCTGGACGATCTCAGCGGCCCGCGCCTTCGACGCGCTCTCGTCCTGCTCACGCAGCATTTCCAGTGCGTAGTCCATGTGCTTCCTTTCCTCTCCACTCGGTTGCTTACGTAATAATAGTATCACACACGCACGTCGCGTGCTACTCGTGGATCGCGAGGACGGCGGCGACGTCGTCGGGACGAATGTACTTGAGCTTCACCTTCTCGTCCTCGTTGAACTCCCACTTCAGCTCGTACAGATCACCCGTGACGAGGTTTCGCCCGGTCGAGAACTCCGTCACGTCGACGTCGATGATCGCGCCGGAGCGTAGGATCACACGCATCTTCACAGCGAATCACTCCAGTGCTGCACGGCGTCGATGATGCCTGGAAGTGCCGTGAACACCAGTATGATCAGGGCCATGAGCACCACCCAGACGAGGCAGCCTAGACCTTCTTTGATGTCTTCCCAGTCCACTAGTCTCTCCGATCCAGAACGGCGAGAATCGCCTTTGCGACACACTTACGGGAACACGCGAACCAGTCGCCACCCAGGCCGCCTGCGGTATCCGTGGTCTCCATCACGTCACCAATGAGACCCATGACCTCGGATTCATCCAGCTCGACATACACGACCTTACCGCAGGCGTCGCAGGTGTAGCGGAGCACCTCGATCAACTGCTTCACCGGACGACCTCCCCCTTGCCGGTGAACCGGACCGGGTACGGTCCGTCCACCACCTCGCCCTGGTCGACGGCGTGCTTGAAGTGCAGCCACTCCTCGTCCTGCCGCTCAGCGATGATGCTGTAGGCGAGGAGACCGACGATGTCCTGCGCCGCGTCAAGCACCTGCTTGATGAAGAGGTCGAACGTATCGGTGGATACGTTCTTCAGTTCAGGAACGGTGGTGTGATCGACGTTCTCGATCCACGTCCGGACCGCACGGACGGCGTACTCCTGCGGTGTCACAGCGCCTCCAGAAGGTTGAGCGCGGCACCCGCTTGAACCGGTGACTCCGTCTTGAGCATGACGTACTCGCCGGTTGTCTCGTTGAAGACGCGTAGTCGTGTGTTGGGTGGCCCATAGTTGCCGTCGTCCCACTTACCTGTGTCCATCTTGAACACTCCGTTCGGCGTCGTCCAGCGAGCCTCGAAGTGGTCACCACCCTTGACCTCGACGAACACGTGCTCCGGGAGGAGCTTGAGCAGGGCATCACGCTGTTGCTTGTTCATACATCCTGTCCTCTCATCATTCTTATCGAGTCGGTCACCGAGGAGTCGAACCTCGTCCGTCCTGGTCACCCCAGGCATGCTAACCCCCGGACGTTTGCATCAGAGCACTCACCCCGCGCGAGGCGGCTGCTGGACGTCCTACACCAGAGACCGTTTGGTGGAGCGCTGGCCGTACTGCTTTGACGATGACTGGCTTCAGCACCCGCGCCCCGGGGCTCATCGTCTCACGCCGGTGTCGGAGGGTAGGATCCTCACGGCTGTGGCCTCGTCCTCTACGTGTTGCGTCGCCGAACGTGTCAGTAACTGGTATGTCCTACCTGAGGCCTGCGTGTCTATTTTACCAGGCGTACGACGGCGAACCGTCGTCACCGGGACACTTGAACCGCGCGACGTCGCCCATGCGGGTGATCGTCCAGCGGTGTGGACCGTGCTGACCTGCGTGGTAGCAGCGCTTCCGCTGTGCGAACCACCATCTCATCTTAGTCCTCCAACTCGTCGTTGATGAACGTCTTGACGACGCGAACGATCTCTTTACCCACGTACGTAAGGACCTCACCACGCCCCTTACAGGTCGGACAGTCCTCGTCTGTGATGACGGCGGTGTTGCCGTTGAAGTCCATGATCTTCCCGCCGCGACACTCCTTCATGGTCTTGTAGTTGATCCGCGAATCCGGGCAGATCTTGGTGATGTCAATCTGGAAGTCACCGATGTAGATGCTCATCTCGTCTCATCCTTTCTTAACGCTTTCGTAGGTTGCCGGGTAGGTGGCCGACGTGCCAGTGGCGCTTACCGTCGCGCTCGCCGAACTTGCAGTCGTACACGTTGTAGGCGTCTTGCAAGG
>Ga0310810_10000205_pt1 | contig 60249 bp, 53 predicted proteins | sample NCmetagenome_FD_207641 | JGI IMG/M metagenome (GOLD analysis project Ga0310810, IMG submission 207641) | Soil microbial communities from experimental microcosm in Duke University, North Carolina, United States - NC | ecosystem: Engineered > Artificial ecosystem > Soil microcosm > Unclassified ...
GAGATAGTCCCTGAGACGCTTGGTCTGCGCCCGACTCACTGGTATCTCCGTACCCTTCGCGTCCTTCATCCGAAGGATGTAGTTCCTGCTGAACCAAGGGACAATCTCCTTGATCTTGTTGATGTTGACCAGGTGCGAGCGATGCACGCGCCAGAACACATCCGGGTCCAACCGCGCCTGCAGGTCGTCCAACGTCCTGTAGTTGGACGTACCCGCAACCTGCCCTGTAACTATGTTAATCGACTCGTCGGCCAACGAGGCATAGATGATCTCGTCGGCCTGGACCAGGACGAACCGCTCGCCGACCCGGATGGCGACCTGGTCGCGTCGGGTCTGGCGGCCGGCCATCATTTTGACGATTTGCTCGAGTTGATCGTTCGTGGGCGCGGGCACGGCCGGGCCGGGGCGTTCGGCATCGACCCTCCGCCGGGCCCGTTGGAGCGCCTGTTCGAGCCGGCCTGATTCGACTGGCTTCAGCAGGTAATCGACGGCGTTCACCTCGAAGGCCTCGATGGCGTGCTGGTCGAAAGCCGTGACAAACACGAGGGCGGGGGCCTCTTCCTCATGCTGGAGGAGACGGCGGGCGACTTCAAACCCGCCCAGGCCGGGCATCTGAATGTCGAGAAATACGAGATCCGGCTCGTGCTGCTCAACCGCACCGATTGCCTCGATCCCATTGCTCGCCTGCGCCACGACTTGGATGCCGTCGATCTGCTCGAGCTGATAGCAGAGCTCTTCCCGAGCGAGCCGCTCATCGTCCACGACGACTACGCGCAATGCGTGATTCACTCCCTACCTCTGCATCGAGCGTTCAGCATTGGGCATTGAGCATCTGCGCGCGTCATGCGGTGATTTGTTCAGGTGCGACCAGTTCGGGGACCTCAATACGTGCGCTGGTACCACGGCCGGGTTCACTGTCGAGCGTCAATTGATACGCCGTGCCGTAGACGACGGCGAGTCGTTCGCGGACGTTGGCGAGGCCGATCCCACTCGACATCGGCTCCTCCAAGCGATCCAGCATGAACCCCATCCCATCGTCCTCCACTTCGATGATGGCGCGTCCGGCGTGGCGCGAGCTTCGGATGGTAATCGAGCCGGGGCCGACTTTTCGCGCCAGGCCGTGCTTGATCGAATTCTCGACCAGCGGCTGCAGGATCATGCTCGGCACGAGAATGCCCAGCGTGTCGGGGCCGATGTCCTTCTTCACGCGCAGCTTCGGTCCAAAGCGCACCACCTCGATGTCGAGATACTCGTCGATCGATTCGAGCTCCTCGCGCAACGTGACGAACTGCTGGTGACTGCGCAGCAAGCGACGAAGCAGTGCGGAGAGCTTGATGATCAGCGTCCGAGCCGTGTCGGGCTGCGATCGGATCAGCGATGAGATCGATGTCAGCGTGTTGAAGAGAAAGTGCGGGTTGATCTGACTCTTGAGCGCTTCGATCTTCGCGGCCAGGAGCAGCTTCTCCTGCTCCTGCAGTCGATGCTCGATGCGGGCGCTGTTCCAGATCTTGATCGGCGTGGCGACGCCGATCGCCGTCGCCAGGACGACCACCGTCATCATCCACGGTGATGGCGAGTTGAAGAAGAAGAGCCTCGCCTCGCCGAACCGCACGCCGAGCGTGAGACGGAGCAGCTCGAGCGCGACCGGCGCGAGCAGCAGGATGATCTGCCAGTTCGGTTCGATCGTTCGGACCATGCGCCAGATGTGCTTAGGCAGATCCATCAGCACGAACGGCGAGAATTTCCAGATCGCTTCTTTCGGGCACGCCTCGCGCAAGCCGCCGCCGGCAAACCCGCAGCCAACGAGGAAGGGCAGGGCGATGACCTCGCCGGCAATCACCGGCGGGATCGATGCCATGAGACCGACGAGGGCGCCGGTGTACGGACCGGCGATCAGTCCGGCGAGCAGCGCGCCTTCGAGCGTCAGGTCGGCGGCGTCGTACTTCAGGATGACGCGGCTGGTGACGCCGGCCATGATCGGCACGCCGATCGACAGCGTAAAAACCAACCGATCGAGCCAACCGCGGCGCTCGAAGATCAGGATGTGACGGAACCTGCGGTAGCGTGCCAGCATCGTCGCCAGCACCGCAATCGCTGCCAGCCGGACGAGCAGGGTCAAGAGGAACTGCTCGGGCGTGAGCGCACGAGATCCCACTTGAGCATTCTACAAACTCCCAACCCCCAATTCCCAACTACCAACCACTCCCAAGTCCCAACTCCCAAACGTTCGCGAATGGGAACCTTGGGCGTTGGGAATTGGCGATTGGGCGTGGCTGGGCGTTGGGAGTTGGTCGTTGGGAGTTGATATGATCGGCTGAATATGATCGGTCCGCTGATTAAGGGGTTCGCGACGACCTTCCGGCACATGTTCAAGAAGCCGGTGACGGTCAACTATCCGTATCAGAAAGTCCCGGTGTTCCCGAAGTATCGCGGCAAGCAGGTCTTGATGCGCGACGAGAACGGTCTCGAGAAGTGCGTCGCCTGCGGCCTGTGCTCAGTCGCCTGTCCGGCAGACGCCATCTATCTGGAGGCGGCGGAGAACGACGGGACGGTGATGGCGGGGCCCCGCTACGCGAGCATCTATCAGATTCACAAGACGCGCTGCATCTTCTGCGGCATGTGCGAGGAAGCCTGCCCGGTATCGGCGATCTTCATGGGCAAGGATTACGAGCTCGCGGTCTACAGCAAGGACGACTTCATCTGGGACAAGGCTGACCTGCTGGTGGCACCTCCCACGAACGCAAAAACTCCCGCGGTTCAATAGAGCGCAGGCTTCGAGCCTGCGCGACACATGCCGGCATCTTTTCTCGACGCCCTCGACAACCGCGTGCTCGTCTGCGATGGTGCGATGGGCACGCTGCTCTACGCGCAGGGCGTCTTCATCAATCGCTGCTTCGACGCGCTCAACCTCTCAGACCCCTCTCGCGTATCCGCCGTGCACGACGACTACGTGGGCGCGGGCGCGGACGTGATCGAAACCAACACCTTCGGCGCCAATCGCATCAAGCTGCGTTCATTCGATCTGGCCGACCAGACACGCGAGATCAATCTCGCCGGCGCGCAACTGGCGCGGAACGCCGCCGGGAAGAACGTGTATGTCGCGGGCGCGATCGGTCCGCTCGGGCTGCGCATCGAGCCGTGGGGGAAGACCGCCGCGGACGAGGCGGAAGCCTACTTCAGAGAGCAGGCGGAAGCGCTCGTCGAGGGCGGTGTCGATCTGCTGATGCTGGAGACGTTCCGCGATGTCAACGAAATCGTGGCGGCGATCGCCGCGGTGAAGGGTATGTGCGCGCTGCCGATCGTCGCGCAGATGACGATCGAAGACGAAGGCAACAGCCTCGACGGCACGCCGCCCGAGCAGTTCGTGCCGAAGTTACAGGCAGCAGGCGCTGATGTCATCGGCATCAACTGCAGCATTGGGCCGGCGCACATGCTCGAAACACTCGAGCGCATGTCGGGACTCACCACGGCGCGGCTGTCGGCGCAGCCGAATGCCGGACGTCCGCGCGACATCGAAGGCCGTACGCTGTATCTCACCTCGCCGGAATACATGGCCTCCTACGCGCGGAGATTCACTGCCGCGCGCGTACGTCTCGTCGGAGGCTGCTGCGGCACGACGCCCGAGCACATCACGCAGATCAAGGCCGCGATCACCAGCGGAGCAGCGGTGAAAACGCTGGCGCGTGCAACCGCAACCGCACCCGCGGCGCCCGTCGTGACGCCGGTCGCACGCGCGGAGAAGTCCTATCTGGCGAATGCGCTGGCGAAGCGTCGCTGGGTCACCGTCGTGGAATTGGTGCCGCCGCGTGGCCACCTGAGCGAAGACGCGATCGAGCAGGCGCGCGCTGTGCGTGTGAAGGGCGTCGATGCCGTGCTCATTCCTGATGGCCAAACCGGACCGCGGCTCAGCGCGCTCTCGTTGGCCGTCCTGATCCATCAGCGGACGGGCATCGAGACCGTGTTGCAGTGCTCGGCGCGCGATCGCAGTCTGCTCGACCTGCAGTCCGATCTGCTCGGTGTACACGCGATGGGCATCCGCAACGTGGTGCTGGTCACCGGTGACGTGCCGCTGGTGGGCGACTATTCCGATGCGACCGCGGTTGTCGATGTCGACTCGATCGGTCTGCTCAACGCGGTGTCGCGATTCAATCACGGCACTGATGTTGGCGGACAGACGATCGGTCCGCCGACCGCGTTTCACGTCGGCGTCACTGTGAACCCGGGCGCTGAAGATCTCGATCGCGAGATGCGGCGGTTCGAGTACAAGCTCGAAGCCGGAGCGGATTTCGTCGTCACTCGCCCCGTCTTTGATCCGCGATCGTTCGATCGTGTCGCGAAGCGCCTCGAGGACGCGAAGCTGCCGGTGCTGCTTGGTCTCCGGCCGCTCGACAGCGTGCTCGATGCGGAATGGATGGCCAACGAAATGCCTGGATCTCAGGTACCCGACCACGTGTTGGATCGGATCCGGCGTGCGCAGAGCCCGGAGGCTGCCGCAGCCGAAGGAATCGCCATCACGCGAGACCTGTACGCCTCCTTGAAGGGGCGTGTGCACGGTGTTTTGGTGACGGCAGTGCCCGGCCGCATCGACCGTGCACTCGATGTCCTTGACTGAGTTGCCAGTGAACCCTGTGTAAACAGGGCTTGTCCCGATTCGCTGGGGCTTGTATAGTGCCGAACGGCGCTGCGCGGGCCCATCGAGTCGCGTGTGCGTAGCCGAAGGTCGAGTCTGTTAGCAGTTTAGGGTCTGGACCGCTGTCGGCCATAACCAGGAGGGAGCCCGCGAATGGCGCTGTTCGAACGAGAAGACACTGTCGGGTCCGACGCTGCATCACGGGCGCTGTCGGTCACCGCTGTCGAGAATGATTTCGTCGAACGCGTCTACGACAAGATTGCCAAGGTTTACGACCTGACCTTTGGCCCCACCCTGCATCCAGGCCGACTCATTGCCCTCGAGCGCATGGAGATCAAGCCCGGCGACAAGGTCCTCGAGGTCGGTGTCGGCACCGGGATTAATGTTTCGCTCTATCCACAGCACTGCCAGGTCACCGGAATCGATTTCTCAGCCCTCATGCTCGAGAAGGCTCACGAGCGTGTCGTCAAGAAGGGCGTCACGAACGTCCGGCTGCAGGTGATGGATGCGGCGAATCTCACTTTCGCCGACGACACCTTCGACATCGTCTACGCGCCGTACGTGATCAGCGTCGTCTCCGATCCGGTCCGCGTCGTCAACGAGATGCGTCGCGTCTGCAAGCCTGGTGGAAAGATCGTCATCCTGAATCACTTCAGGAGCCGGACCCCAGTGGTCGCGCGAATGGAGCAGGCGATTTCGCCGTTCACCGTTCACATCGGATTCAAGGCCGATCTCGACCTTCCCGGATTCCTCGCCCAGTCAGAGCTCAAACCCATCTCCATCGAAAAAGTCAGCTTCCCGCCAATCTGGTCGCTGGTGACCTGCATCAAGCACTGATCGACTAGCCCGCATATCAGTCAGTACCCCAAGACCTAAGGCTCAGCCTTAGGAGGGTCGATAAAGGGGTGCGTACGAATCTGTCTCATTTCGTGACTGACAGGGCGAAGCTACGTCCTGCCGTCAGCGTGTCAGGGGGCTGGGTTACGGATTTGCCGCCAGCTTCACAGGACACGCCGCCCGGAGAACCTGACGAATGCAACGTGGTCGAGGTCAATGGCGGACCATCTGGATGGCCGTCGCCCTGCTGTGTGCGCACGAAGCGACCGCGCAGGAGAACTTCATCGTGCCGCCCACACGCGTGTTCACGGCCGGCCCGGTGAACTTCTACCCGCAGTTCGCGCTGCGAGATTTGGGCACGGACTCCAACGTCTATCTCGACTCGACCAACCCGCGGTCGGATATGACGTATGCGGTGACGCCACGCCTCTACGCCGTCGTTCCGATTGCCAATACGCGCTTCGTCGGAACCGGAACGGGCGACCTCGTGTACTTCCGGACCTACTCCGACCAGCGTTCGGTGACGGCGGTGCTCGAAGGACGGTACGAGCTGACCAGCCCGGGCTTCCGGCCGTTCGTAGAAGTGGGCTACGCCAGCCGCGGCGACCGTGTGGGCTTCGAGATCGACACGCGTGCACGTCACACGCAAACGACCGCGATGGTTGGCGTCGACGTCGATGTGACCGGGAAGACGGCACTGACCGCGTGGGTCGGTCGTTCGGCGACCCAGTACGACGAGAACCAGCAGTATGTGAGTTTCATGCTCGCCGATCAGCTCAATCACACGCGCGACACGGCTGCCGGCGGCGCACGCTTTCGTGTCACGCCGCTGACAACGGTGCTCCTGGCCGCCGATTTCGAGCGCGATCGGTTCGAGCTCGCGCCGCTGCGAAATGCCGACAGCTTTCGCATCGGTCCCGCGATCGCGCTCGACACAGGCCTGGCTCTTACCGGCAACGCCAAAGCCGGCTTTCGATCGTTCCGACCTCGCTATCCGAATGTCCCGAGCTATCGCGGATTCGTTGGAACCGCGCGCTTGCACTACGTGCTGCCGGATGTGGTGAAGCTCGATCTCGAAGCCAATCGGGATCTGTCGTATTCGTACGACCCGGTGCAGCCGTATTACATGGAATCGGGCGCGCGGCTCACGGCCACGCAGCGGGTCCTGGGTCCGCTCGAGCTTATTGGCATTGCCGAACGGCGTGACATTCGGAATCAGCGCATTGGCGCGATCACGGCCTTCGACGGTCGCCGTGAGGTGACGACGTCTCTTGGCGGCGGCTTTGGGATCCAGGTTCAGAACCAAATGAGGTTCTCGTTCATCTACGAGCGCACGCAGCGGACGTCCACCGAACCGGTGGGCCGCGACTACGAACGCACACGCGTGGTCGGCTCGATCAGTTACGGACTCTAAACGTGAAAACAATTCTCCTGTTCGCTCTCGCGATCGCGGCCGCTCAGGAATATTCGAAAGGCGAGCGCGCCAACTACATCGTCGGTCCTGGAGATGTCCTTGCGGTGCACGTGTTCTACGAGCCGCAACTATCGGGCAGCTACCGTGTCGAGAACGATGGTCAGTTCGCCTACCCATTTCTCGGGCGGGTGAGCGCGGGCGGCCGGAACGTCAGCACGATCGCGGCATCGATCAAGGACCGGCTCTCTGAGGGGTATCTGAAGAATCCGCAGGTGACCGTCGACGTCGAGCAGTTCCGCAGTCAGAGCGTCTTCGTCATGGGTGAGGTCCGAACGCCAGGTAAATACATCCTCTCTGGGGCGATCACCTTGCTCGATGCACTGGCGCAGTCGGGATCGCCGACGCCCGCTGCCGGGGCCGAAATCCTGATTCTGCATCCGACGACTGGCTCGGTTGACACGCCAACCTTGCCCAATCAACGCGATGCCGAAGTCACCCGCGTGAACCTGCGCGAGATCGAGGATGGCCGGTTGTCAAAGAACGTGACGATCCGTGACGGCGATACGATTTTCGTGCCGAAGGCGGAGCGGTTCTTTGTCATTGGCATGGTTCGCAACCCTGGCTCGTACGTGCTCGAGCGCAACATGACGGTGTTGCAGGCGATCTCGACGGCCGGAGGAATCAGCGAGCGCGGATCGAACCGGCGACTGAAGATCGTACGCATCGTCGATAACAAGCGGAAGGAACTCGACGCCAACCCCACGGACATCGTGACCGCCGGAGACACGATCGTCGTGCGGCAGCGGCTCCTGTGAGCATCGTCTTTCTGTCGCCGAGTGGCCAGACAGGCGGCGCCGAAGCGGCGCTCCATGACCTGCTCGCTGGCCTTCGAGAGTCCCATCCTTCCTGGTCACTTCGTCTCATCGTTGCCTCGGATGGCCCCCTCGTTGAACGCGTGGAGGCCCTTGGTGTGCCGGTGCAAGTGCTGCCGTTTCCTGCATCGGTCGCCAGGCTTGGTGATTGGGGCATCGGTCGTGGCTGGTGGGCGCGCGCCAGATTCCTGCTGCGATGCGCAGCGACGGCGTTGCCGGCCGTTGGATATTTGCAACGGCTTCGCCGGGTATTGCGATCGAACCAGCCGGACGTGATTCATACGAACGGGTTGAAGATGCACCTGCTCGGTGCGTGGGCGAGGCCAAAGGGATCAGCGGTGCTCTGGCATCTGCATGATTACGCGGGCCGCCGGCCATTTACCGCTCGACTGTTACGCCGCAATGCGGATCGGTGTGCCGCAGTCGTCGCCAACTCGCAGAGCGTCGCCAACGATGTGCGCGAGGTGTGCGGCGGGATCGTGCCCGTTCATCCGGTGTGGAACGCGATCGATCTGGACCGTTTTGCGCCGGATGGTCCACGCATCGATCTGGATGCCGTCTCTGGGCTTCCCGCCGCCGACGATGTGCTGCGCGTCGGATTGGTCGCGACATTTGCCCGCTGGAAGGGGCACGAGATCTTCCTCAAAGCGCTTGCCATGCTGCCGGCGTCGCTTCGCGTTCGCGGCTACATCGTCGGTGGCCCAGTGTATGAGACCTCCGGCAGTCAGACGTCGCTCGCCGAGCTCCGTGAGTTGGTTCGAGCCCTCGGACTCGAGGGGCGTGTCGGATTCACTGGTTTTGTCGCGGACTCATCCAGGGCCATGCGGGCGCTCGACATCGTCGTCCATGCGAGCACTGACCCAGAGCCATTCGGACTCGTGATCGCTGAGGCGATGGCCTGCGAAAAAGCCGTCGTGGTTAGCAGAGCCGGTGGCGCGTCAGAGCTGATTGAGCCTGGTGTAAACGCGCTGGCGTTCAACCCGGGTGACGCATCGGGGCTGGCTCAACGCATCGAAGAGGTCGCGCGCGATGCGCACCTACGCAAGCGGCTTGGTCGGGCAGGACGATCGATGGCGGAGCAGCGGTTCCACCGTCGCCGCATGGCCGGCGAAATGGCCCCGATCTACGAGTCGCTGGTGACGCACTGATGCGTGTGCTGCACATCACCAGCGGAAACATGTACGGCGGAGTCGAGACGTTCCTCGCGACGTTGGCGCGCGAGTCGGCCGCGGCCCCCGAGATGGACTCCGAGTTTGCGGTGTGTTTCGAAGGTCGGTGCAGTCGGGAACTCGCCTTACTCGGTCATGCGCCGCATGTGATCGGCCATGTTCGGCTCAGCAGACCGCACAGCCTATTGCGTGCACGCCGTGTGCTCGCTGCGCTACTGCGAAGTACTCCATACGACGTCGTCGTCTGCCATCAACCCTGGACCTATGTTGTGTTTGGTTCGGTCGTACGACGAGCGAACCGTCCGGTGGCGCTCTGGGTCCACATGGCTGGCGAAGGGCGCCACTGGCTCGAGCGGCTCGCTCGACGAGTACGTCCGGATATCGCGATCTGCAACAGCCAATTCAGCGCGTCGCAACTCTCGCGGTGGATGACGGATGCTCATGTCGAGCAGGTCTACTATCCGGTGTCTGCGGCGGGGAGTTCCGTCAGCGACGGCGAGCGTGGCGCGATCAGGCGGGCGGCTCAGACATCGGATTCGGACGTTGTCATCGTGCAGGTGAGTCGTCTCGAGCCGTGGAAGGGTCAGCACGTCCTGCTGGAAGCGCTCGCCGAACTGCAATCTGTCCCCGGATGGACCTGTTGGATCGTTGGTGGCGCACAGCGTCCAGCGGAAGTGAAGTACCGCCAGCAGCTCGAGGCGATCGCGCGTGACGGCGGCATCGCCGATCGCGTGCGCTTTCTCGGTCAGCGAGCTGATGTGCCTGCTCTCTTGTCTGCCGCCGACGTCTTCTGCCAACCGAATACTGGGCCCGAACCGTTCGGACTCTCGCTGGTCGAGGGGTTGCAGGCCGGCCTGCCGGTCGTGACCAGCGGTGTCGGTGGTGCCTGCGAGATCGTCGATGCGTCGTGCGGCGTGCTCACGGCTCCCGGTGACAAGGCCGCGCTCGCCGATGCACTGAAGCAGCTCGTGATCGATCGGGACCTGCGGGTCGGTCTGGGCGCTGCTGCCCGCCTTCGTCCAGCAGTGTTGTGCGACGCATCCCGTCAGATGCGCCGTATCCATCAGGTGTTGTCCTCAGTCGCAGCGGCCTAATCCAGTGCCTACCCGACCACGGCTACGTCTCGCGATGCTCAGCTACAGTCTGCCCCTTGAAGGGCAGAAACGCGGCGGCATCGAGCGCGCTGCTCACACGCTGGCCGAAGGCCTCGCGCGCCGCAATCATGACGTCGTCGTCTTCAGCCACGATCCAAAGCCGGTCGCCGCGTCGTACGACGTGCGCGAACTGCCGTGGAGATCGTTTGTCAGCACGTGGACTGGCCGCCGCGTGACGATGGGCTATCTCGGGAATGTGCTGGCGATGGTTCCCGATTACTCCGAGTTTGATGCCGTCATCGCACACGGCGACAGCCTCCTGCTGCCGCTGACGGGAAAGCCCGTCCTACGCGTGATGCACGGCAGCGCGTTGGGCGAAGCGCGATCGGCGACGTCGATTGGCCGTTGTCTGCTGCAACTTGGCGTGTACGGACAAGAACTTCTCACGGCGTTGATCAGTCGCGGTGTGATCGCAGTAAGCGACAACACGACCCGCGACAACCCGTTCATCGCTCAGGTCATTCCCCACGGTGTGGACGAGAACATCTTTACGCCGTGGCCGGCAGACAAGACGAGCGAGCCCTCGGTGCTGTTCGTTGGGGCACTCGATGGCCGCAAGCGTGGACGGTTCCTGATCGACGGATTCGTCCAGACGATCCGGCCGGCGCACCCGGGGGCGACGCTGACCATCGTTGGCGAAACGGGGCCCGCGCATCCGGGCGTGCGGTACATGACCGGTGTGAGTGACGCCGACCTCGCCGATCTCTATCGCCGGGCGTGGGTCTACGCATCGCCAAGCGCGTACGAGGGCTTCGGTCTTCCTTATCTCGAAGCGATGGCCAGTGGCACTCCGGTCGTGGCGTCGAAGAATCCCGGAAGCATCGACGTCCTCGGCGACGAACGCTGCGGGTTACTGCCATCCGACGAGAAGTTTGCTGCGACAGTTGCGGCGTTGCTCGGTGACGAGGCCAGACGCGCCGAACTCACCGCCGCGGGACTTCGACGTGCGTCGCAGTTCACGCTGACACGGATGCTCGAAAGCTACGAGAAGGTGCTGTTCGACCTGACTGGGGTGTATGTCAAGTCCATGGCTTCGGTCTAGCGCACTCGCGTACGACTTTCGAGACGACGATGCCGTCGACTCGATGACGGACGAGCAGTGGCTGGGATTTGCTGAGGCGTTCATCGCCATGCAGCTGCTCTGGGGTGTCTTTCTGTTCATCCCCGGCGCGCAGTCCATCCGCACCGTGGTGCGGGCGATTCCGTATCTCGTGAGCGGCGGCGCGATCATTTACTACTTCCGTCACGCGACCGGGCAGAAGCTCCCGAGCAGCACGAACTGGCTGACGCTCTCGTTTCTGCTGCTGCTGTTGAACCTGCTCCATGAAACGGCGCACCTGATGGCAGGCCTCGCGCAGGTCGTCTTTCAAGCGTGCATCGCCGCGCCACTGTTCTGGATGCCGCGATCGGTTCGGACCGAGGCGCACATTCGACGGCTGATCTGGATTGTGTTTGTGTCGAGCGCTGTCGGCGCGGTGCTCGGCATTCTGCAGGTTTACTTCCCCGAACGCTTTCTTCCGCCGGAGTTCAGCGTGCTGGCCCGCACGCTGAATCCTGAGATGGTTCATGCGATGACCTACGTCGGCGCGGATGGCCGCGAGATCGTCAGACCTCCCGGTCTAAGTGACATGCCCGGCGGCGCAGCCGTCGCCGGCATGATGACGATGATCCTCGGGTTGTCGCTTGGGCTTGGCCGCGGAGAACGGTGGGTGGTCCGTGCCGCATGTCTTGCGGCGGCAGTCGTTGGAATGACCGCGCTCTATCTGACGCACGTGCGATCGCTGACGTTGGTCGCGGCCGCCAGTGTCGGTCTGTTCGCGGTGATGCGGCTTCGACAGGGACGCACGGTTGAAGGTGGTCTCACGCTTGCCGTCGGTCTGGCCTTGGTCGTCGGTTCGTACGTGTGGGCGCTCGCGGTTGGCGGTGAGGCCGTGTCCGATCGGTTCTCAGGACTCGCTAACGACGGTGTATTGCGTGTGTTCCAGGATCAGCGTGGCGGCTTCATTCGCTACACGTTGTCCGAGTTGCTCTATGAGTTTCCCCTCGGAGCCGGGTTGGGCCGATGGGGCATGATGCACGTCTACTTCGGCGATCCCACGCTGTGGCAGTCGCCGCCGATTCACGTCGAAGTGCAACTCACCGGGTGGCTCCTCGACGGTGGCGTGCCGCTGTGGCTCCTTTACGGAGGCGCGCTGGTGCTCGCGCTCTACTACAGCTATCGCGCCGCGGTTCGTGCGCTGTCGCTGGTGATGCAGGACGTCGCGACGATCGTGCTGTGTCTGCAATTGACGATCGTCTGTCTGTGTCTGACTGGCCCGGTGTTCAACACACAGTTGGGGATCCTCTTCTGGGCGATGACCGGTGCCCTGTACGGTGCCACCACCGGCCCGGTTGAACGCGAGGCGGACGAACTCGAGGCGATGTATGGCTGATAGCCGTCTGCGTCGCTTCGTCGGTGGTCTTGGTCTCGGTTACATCCACACCGTCGTCACAGTCATCGTCGGTCTGTGGCTGACACCGTACGTGCTGCGTCACCTTGGTTCTCACGATTACGGCCTCTGGCTGCTCGGTGCGCAGGTGCTCATCTACCTGGCGCTGATGGATCTCGGCGTGGTGCAGCTCGTGCCGCGCGATGTGGCCATCGCGGCTGGACGTGCGAACGGCGACTCCTCCGAGCTCCAGGCCATCGTCGGCCAGACCGCACGACTTGTCCTGTGGCAGGTGCTGCCGGTCGCGTTGATGGGATCGCTCGTGGTGGTGTTTCTGCCGGCGGAGTGGGCGCCGTTGCGATGGCCGCTCGCGCTGGTCATCGTCGCATTCGTGATCTCGTTTCCGCTGCGCATGTTCAACGCCGTGCTGCAGGGTCTGCAGGACCTGGCGTTTCTCGGCAGCCTGCAACTCGCTGCATGGGCAGCCGGTGCTGCGATCACGATTGCCGGTGTTGCCGGAGGGCTTGGACTGTATTCGCTCTCTGCCGGATGGATCACGACGCAGTTCGTGTCGGCGATTGGCGGATGGCGGCGTCTCGTCAACGCACACGGTCACGTGCTGCCTTCGCGTTTGCCGGCCTTGACCTGGTCGGCGGCAAAACAACAACTCGGCACGGGCGCCTGGATCAGTGTCAATCAGGTCGCGCAGGTGCTTCTCGGCGGCACCGACCTCGTCGTGATCGGCAAGCTGCTTGGCCCGGAAGCCGTCGTGCCGTACGCGTGCACGGGCAAGCTGCTGACCATGCTCGCCAATCAGCCGCAGATGTTCATGCAGATGGCGCTGCCGGCGTTGAGTGAACTGCGGACGGCTGCGTCGCGCGAACACCTCTTCGATGTTGCGCGGAGCATGGCGCAGGTGATGCTGCTCCTCAGTGGTGCAATCGTCGCTGTCGTCCTCGCAGTGAACGCGCCATTCGTTGTGTGGTGGGTGGGCGAATCTCGATTCGCGGGTATGGGCCTCACGGCGCTGCTGCTCCTCAGCATGCTCATGCGGCACATGAATTCGACCCTCATCTACACGCTCTTTTGCTTCGGCCACGAGCGTCGGCTGGCGGTGACATCGGTCGCTGACGGTGTGGTTGGACTGATCGTGATGTTGATCCTCGTGCCGTGGCTCGGTCCGTACGGTGCCGTGCTCGGGTCGTTGACGTCGCTGACACTGGTCAGCCTGCCGGCAAACCTGCGTGCACTCGCGCGTGAAGAGGGTGGCTCACCGGTCACCTTCCTCGATCCGTTGCGCCCATGGCTCCTGCGTTTCGTGCCGACGATCGTGGCCATCGCCGCGCTCACGTTTGTGTGGCGGCCTTCTGGCCTCTGGGCGTTCGCACCTCTCGCGCTCGCCGTGGGCGGGCTGTACGCGGTCGTCATGGTCCCGGTAATGACGACGCCGCCACTAGGCACGATGCTGAACGCACGATTGAAGCCGTGGGTATCGCGCGTGCCGCAGCTCGCTCGCCACCTCGCAAAACCGGCAAGTGCCGTAGCCCGATGAACGTCGTCCACATTGTGCCCGCGCCATTCGGCCCCCGCGGCGTCGTCGGAGGGGCCGAGCGGTATGCCTTCGAGCTGGCCCGACAGATGGCGGATCGTGTGCCGACGACGCTCGTCACGTTCGGTGAGGAGCGACGTGAGGAGCACGCTGGCGCATTGCGCGTGCGTACGATTGGCAATCCCTGGTTCGTTCGCGGACAGCGCACCAATCCATTCAGTCTCGAGGTCTTTCGCGAGATGCGTGACGCGGACGTCGTGCATTGTCATCAGCACCACGTACTGGTCAGCAGTGCGGCCGCCGCGTGGTCACGTCTCACTGGCAGGCGGGTTTTCGTGAGCGATCTCGGCGGTGGTGGATGGGACGTGTCGGCGTATGTCTCCACCGATTCGTGGTTCGACGGGCACCTGCACTTGAGCGAATACAGCCGTCGCATCCACGGCCATGCGACGCTCGCGCGGGCTCACGTGATTGGTGGCGGCGTTGACACCCAGAAGTTTTCGCCCGACCCCGGTGTGTCTCGTGACGGTGGCGCCCTCTTCGTTGGCCGTCTGCTCCCACACAAAGGTATTGCCGACCTGATTCGTGGGTTGCCGGATGGTCTGCCGCTGACCGTCATCGGTCCGGTTCCCCGTCCCGCGACGAAGGATCGCCTCGTCGAACTGGCGCGCGGCAAGGCCGTGACGTTCCTGCACGGACTCGGTGACGAAGCCCTCGTGCACGAATACCGGCGGGCGATGTGCATCGTGCTGCCGAGTGTGTATCGCACCGACGAAGGATATGAAACCGTCGTGCCCGAGCTCCTCGGGCAGACGCTGCTCGAGGGCATGGCCTGCGGGGCCCCGGCGATCTGCACCGATGTGGCGAGCATGCCGGAGATCGTCGAGCACGGTGTCAGTGGTTTCATCGTTCCGCCCAACGATCCCGCACGCATCGGTGAGCGGCTGTCGTGGCTTCGCGCGCATCCAGCCGAGGCCGCGCGCATGGGTGAGGCCGGCCGGCGTCGTGTGCTGTCGACCTTCACCTGGGCCCGCACGGTCGATTGCTGTCTGGAGGCCTATCGAGGCGCCGTGTCAGCGGCGGATGCGAGATCGCGAATGGCCGTCACTGGAGGCGCGCGGTGACGATTCTCGAACGCGTGATCGCCGCCGGTCGCCCGCTGCAGGTCAAAGGCAAGGGCTTCCTGCTGAATCCGATCACGCCCCATGAGGGAACCCGCGATGTGACGGTTGCCGGTGGCCACCGCATGACAGTCGATCTCGCCAACGCGATTCACCGGCAGATCTTCATGGGGTGCTTCGCGCGCGACATGACCAGATGGGCGCGGGCGCTGCTTCCTCGCGGTGGCGCGTTCCTCGACGTCGGCGCACACGCCGGCTACTTCTCATTGCTCGCGTCGCATTGCGTGGGTGCGTCCGGCCGCGTGTTTGCCGTTGAGCCCAATCCTCGAACCTTTGCGGCGCTGCAACGGCATCTGACACAGAACGCCGTGCGCAACGTCCACGCGATGATGTGCGGTCTCGCCGATCGCGAGGGCGTGCTGGGGCTGCACCTCCCGCCGTCGCAACTCGATTACAACGCGACGGTGCTGCCGCGGGAGGGATGGACGCGCGCCGAGGTGCCGGTTCGCACACTCGACGCGTGCGTGCGCGAGTGGAACATCGATCGCATCGACCTGATGAAGATCGACGTCGAAGGGGCCGAGCCGTTGGTGCTGGCCGGCGGCGAGCAGGCGCTCGCGCGCGGTGTTGTGCGTCACGCGATGATCGAGGTCAATGGCCCACGCCTGACCGAAGGCGGGAACGGACCGGCGGCGCTGGCGGAGACGCTGTCGCGTCTGGGCTTCATGCCGGCCTCGCTTGTTCTTGGCCGAGTCACGGCTGCATCGTGGGCGGCATTCAACACCGATCCCGATCACGAAACCGATTGTCTCTTCGTGCATCAGACGGCGCTGGCGTGATTCCCTGGCACATCATCACGAGCGAGTATCCGCCTGACGTCGGTGGAGTGAGCGACTACACGCGTCAAGTCGCTGAGGGCCTGGCGCGTAAGGGCGACGAGGTCCACGTCTGGTGTCCTCGCGCGAGCGAGACGTCACACCGTGTGCGTGGCCTGCACATTCATCCGGAACTTGGGGCCATTCGTCCGCGCGATCTGCGGCGTCTCGATGCTCTGCTCGCGCCGTTCCCTGCACCGCGGCGGCTCCTCGTGCAGTGGGTGCCGCACGGGTTCGGCTATCACTCGATGAACGTGTGGTTCTGCCTGTGGCTCGCGCGGCGTGCATGGCGGGGCGACGCGATCGAATTGATGGTGCATGAGCCGTATCTCGAGTTCCGGCGCGGGCCGATTCGCCATGCGCTCATGGCCGGCGTGCATCGCTTGATGACGATCGTGCTCCTCCACGCCGCGAGCAAGGTGTGGATCGCAATTCCCGCATGGGAACGGCTGCTGCGGCCGTACGCGCTGGGCCGGAAGCTCTCGATGCAGTGGTTGCCCGTGCCGGGCTGCGTTGCCGCCGAGAGTGCGGCGTCAGCGGCAGTCGTGCGTTTGAAATACGTCGCCGAAGGACAGCACCTGCTCGGGCACTTCGGATCGTATGGAACGGCGGTCACCTCGCTGTTGCTCGATCGATTGCCGCACATCATGGAGGGAACCGTGGCACCGTCCCTGCTGCTGCTCGGTGCCGGCAGCGAGCGATTTCGCGATGCGCTCATCGAGCGGCACCCGTCGTGGAGTACGCGAGTCCATGCGGCGGGCTATCTACCGGCGTCCGATCTCGGTGCCCACATCGCCGCGTGCGATCTGTTTGTGCAGCCGTATCCCGACGGGATCACGTCGCGGCGAACGAGTGCGATGGCGTGCCTGTCTCGCGGACGGGCTGTCGTGACGACAACCGGACACCTGACCGAGCCACTGTGGGCTGAGACCAGAGCGGTCGAGATCGCCGATGTCGCTGACAGTGCCACGTTTGTATCGCGCGTGGTCAGCCTGCTCACCCATGCGCATGCGAGGGCGGAGCTGGGTGCGCGCGGACAGCGTGTCTATGAGCAACGGTTCTCGGTCAGCCAGATCGTGAACGTCTTGAGGGCCGCGTAAGCATCGTGCTCAGCCAATTCGCCAAACCTTGGTACGTCTGGCGGCCATGGCAACTGGTCCGCCGGGCCAGCGTTGCCATCAACCCGCCGCGATCCGGATACACGCCGTTGCCTGTCGCGTGGGGCATCTCGGTGATCGCGGACCCGGCCAAGATGATCGGCCGCAGTCTCTTCACGACGGGGATCTACGACATCGCTGTCTCCGAAGTGCTCGCACGGTTGATCAAACCCGGTGACACCGTCGTCGATGCTGGTGCCAACGTCGGCTACATGACGCTGCTCGCAGGCGTTGCGGCCGCATCCTCGGGCCGCGTGCTCTCGTGGGAGCCGCATCCAGAGCTGTTTTCCGTGCTCCAGAGCAATGTCGCTGCCTTGAATGCCCGCGGCGGTGGTGCGGACATCACGATCAGAAACGCGGCGCTCGGTCCGGAACCAGGAGAGGCGACGTTGGTGCTGCCGTCGTACATGGATGCCAATGACGGTGTCGCGTATATCGGCGAGTCTCGGAACTCTAGTCGATCAATGACAGTCGCCGTCGAAACCGTGGACGATATCGTCGGCGACGCGCGGATCGCGGTGATGAAGCTCGACGTTGAGGGTGCCGAACTCGGCGTGCTGAGCGGATCTTGGCGCGCGCTCGGCGACGGCCGCATCACACACATTGTGTTTGAAGATCATGTCGGCGCCGACAGTCCCGTTGCGCGCGTACTCATCGCCGCCGGTTACCGTCTCTTCTCGCTCGGCTGGTCTGTCCGGGGGCTGCACCTCGGCGAGGATCCCCACGAGCGTTTGGCGGCCGCGTACGAAGCCCAGAGCTTCGTCGCCTCACGAGAGCCGCAGCAGGTTCTCGACTCGTGTCGTGCCATGGGCTGGATGACACTGAGCCCGAGTTTTAGTGCCCGGCTTCGATTGGAACGGTATCGTGCGACCGCTTGAGTCCGCGGTCGCGTCCGCGCCCGTGTCGCCGTTGCTCGAGCGGCGCATGCAGGCCGCATTGGCCAGCCGTGGCACGAGCGGCGACCCGATTTACAACGCGGCGCGTGCGAAGGCGCACGAGATGAATCTGACTGGTCGAGTGCTGGAGTTCGGTGCCGGTACGGGCACGCTCATGACTCAACTCGTCGCGGATGGGTGCGCCTGCACGTTCACCGGTGCGGATCTGCTACCGAGGCCCGCCGGAATTCCGCGCGACATCGAGTGGATTCATGCCGATCTCAACGCGCCGTTGCCCTCGGCTGATGGGTCATTCGACGCGATCATCTCGACCGAAGTGATCGAGCACCTCGAGAACCCGCGCGCGGTCTTCAGGGAATTTGCGCGGTTGCTGCGTCCTGGCGGACGTCTGCTGCTCACGACGCCAAATCAAGAGAGCATCCGCTCGCTGGCATCGTTGATCGTGCGGGGTCACCACGTCGCGTTTCTCGATGAGAGTTATCCCGCGCATGTGACCGCACTCGTCCGCAAGGATCTCGAGCGGCTCTGTCTCGAAGCCGGGTTCGAGCAGCCGCTGTTCTCGTATACCGACGACGGCGCCGTGCCGAAGTGGACCTCGTTAACGTGGCAGGCCCTGAGCTTTGGCCGGCTGCGTGGACGCTGGTTCAGCGACAACCTGGTCGCCGTGTCGAGGCGCGCCTGACGTGCGTATCGCGATTCTCAACTGGAGCAATCGGCGGATCGGCGGCACTGGCACGTATCTGAGTGCGGTCATGCCGTATCTTCAGCGAGCCGGCCATGAGGTTGGGCTGTGGCACGAGGTCAACACGCCCACCGACTACGACCTGATCCCGCTGCCCCCCTCGTCACCGGTCTGGTCGGTCACCGATCTCGGGCTCGACCAGGCGCTCGCCGGCCTGTCGTCGTGGCGACCGCAGTTGCTCTATTCGCACGGCATGCTCGATCCAGATGTGGAGCGACGAACACTCGACATCGCGCCTGCGGTCTTCTTCGCGCACAACTACTACGGCACCTGCATCAGTGGCGCAAAGACCTTCCGGAATCCGGTCGTTAGACCGTGCGATCGCCGATTCGGGTGGCAGTGCCTGGCTCAGTACTACCCGCGTCGCTGCGGCGGATGGAATCCGGTGACGATGGTCCGACTCTATCGTCAGCAGCGGGATCGCCTCGAACTGCTCTCGCGCTATCGAGCGATCGTCACGCACTCGGAGCACATGCAGAACGAGTACGTCAATCATGGGCTCGCGGCGTCGCGTGTGTTCAACGTCAAGTACGCGTCCGATCTCGACCGTCGCGACCTGGCGTGTTCGTCGCCAGCAACGGCTACGGTGGACGAGACCAAAGCGTGGCGCCTGCTCTTTGTCGGCCGAATGGATCAATTGAAGGGCGGCCGCGAGCTGCTCGAATCACTGCCAAAAGTCGTAGAGCGGCTTGGTCGTCGAGTGCACCTGACGTTTGCCGGCGATGGCCCGCAGCGCGCCGAGTGGACGACGCTCGCATTGCAAGTGTGCCGCGACTCTCGCATCGAGGTGGAGTTCACAGGCTGGGTCGGCCGCGTCGAGATCGACGCCTTGTTCGCGCAGTCCGATCTGATGGTGTTGCCCAGCCTCTGGCCTGAGCCGCTGGCGCTCGTCGGCCTCGAGGCCGCACGTCATCGTCTGCCGGTCGCGGCATTCGCAGTCGGCGGCATCGGCGAGTGGCTCACGCCGGGGCACAACGGACATCTGGCGCCAGGGAATCCGCCGACCGTCGAGGGCCTGACCGACGCGATCGTGGCGTGCCTCAAAGACCCCCAGACGCATGCGCGGCTGCGTGAAGGCGCCAGCCAACGTTCCGCCGACTTCTCGTTCGATACACACGTCGATCTGCTCTTGCAAGCGTTCAACGACGCCGCACGCGCCGCCTAGCATGCGCATCCTCGTCGCTCATCAGGTTCCTCGCGCCAGGACAGGTGGCATGAGCCGGATCATGGCGTTCATTCACGATCGGCTCGAGTTGGCCGGGCATGACGTCGAGTACTTCTGCTCGGATGATGTGCCCGAATCGTGGAACGGATGGTGGGGAAGGCGAGTGTCGTTTCCGATGGCCATTCGCGCCAAGGCGATCGAAGCAAATCGCAATGGCCGTCCCTACGACATCGTGAACGTACACGAACCCAGCGCGGCGCCGCTGCTCATCGGACGGCGCGCGCATGCGGCTGCCGTCGTCATAACCAGTCATGGGCTCGAACGACGTGCCTGGGATCTGGCCAAGGAAGAAGGCCGCTTCGGCCGCGAGACGCCGGGCCTACGCACACGACTCACGTATCCGCCGAGTGCACTCTGGCCCTCAGACCTCGCACTCCGGCGAGCCGATCACATCCTGTGCCTGAACGAAGAAGACAGGCAAACCCTGATCAACCATTTGCACCGCGCGCCGGGCAGTGTGACGCGGCTCTATCCAGGCGCAGACCAGATCTATGCGCTTGCCTCCGAGTCGCGCGACTACAGAAGGGCGTCGCGTGTGATGTTTGCCGGCACGTGGCGCAAGAACAAGGGCATCGAGGATCTCGTCCCGGCGTTTGTGGCGTTGGCCGATCGTCACGCCGACCTCACGCTGCACGTGATTGGTGCCGGCGTTCCGCCGGATGTCGTGTGGGCGAAGTTTCCGGAAGGGCTTCGCAGCCGCATCCTCTGCGACACACCAGCTGACGATTTCAGCATGGCCGCTGCGTTTGCGGCCGCCGACCTGTTTCTGTTGCCAAGTCTCTTCGAAGGCACACCGCTCACGCTCATCCAGGCAATGGCGAGTGGTCTTCCCGTCGTCACCACCGCGACGTGTGGGATGAAGGATGTGATCGCCGATCAGCGGAACGGTCTGCTGGTACCTATTCGATCGCCGCACGCGCTCGTCACGGCGATCGACACGCTTCTCGTCAATCAATCGCTTCGTGAGCGGCTCGGAAGAGCCGCACGCGCTGAGGCCCGTGGCCGCTACACATGGGATCGCTCGGCCGAACCCGTACTGCGCGCCTACGAGACAGTCATGCGTGCGACTGGCCGTACGGCTCATCACGTTCCAGCCATCGAGACCACGTGAAGGTCCTCTCGCATTACATCGCCTGGACCCTCGGCCTCGCGTCGGCGACGACGCAGACGACGAGCGCGGAGCGGGACTGTCTGGCTCAGCACGCAACGGGACGCCAGCGTCTTGCCGAGATCGGCGTATGGCACGGCGTGACGACGAAACGGCTTCGGGCCGCGATGCACGCGCAAGGAGTGCTGAGTGCGGTGGATCCGTTTCCGGTCGGACGCCTTGGATTCAGCGTGCAGCAACACATCGCCCATCGCGAAGTCAGCGCGATAGGCAACGGCCAGGTTGACTGGCTGCGGACGACCGGTGCCGCAGCCGCACGCGATCACCAGCCGGTGGACTTCGTGTTCATTGACGGCGACCACAGCGAGGAGGGGTTGCTCGCTGACTGGCGTGCCTGGAGCCCGCTCGTCAAGCCCGGCGGGATTGTCGCGTTGCACGACAGCCGCTCGACACCGGAGCGGCCGATCGACGATGCCGGCAGCGTGAAAGTGACGAACGAAGTCATTCTGCGAGACGAGCGGTTCTCGGTCGTGGATGCCGTGGACAGCCTGACTGTTCTGCAAAGGCGCGCATGAGCCTGCGTACGCGACTGGGCGCAGGGCTCCGGCAGTGGTACTGGTGGAGAACGCTTCGCCGTGTTCAGTCCGAAGGTGCCCGCACCGCGTTTCGCCGGTGGAGGCAGTGGAGTCGCGTACTCGCGACTGCGCCTGTGCACGCCGATGCGTCCGGGACATCGCCAGTCGAGGTGCATCTGCTGTGTCATCGCGGCGATCACCTGTGTGCGATCTGGGCGCTGAAGACGCTGTATCGCACGTCGGGATTGCGCTGGCCAGCGGTGATCCACGTCCAGGGTGTGTGCACGGCGGCGATGCGGCGACGCTTCCGCGCCCACGTGCCGGATGCTCGCGTCATTCTGCAGGATGACGCGGACGCACGTGTGATGCACGCACTCGCCAATCGCCACCCGCGACTGGTTGAAGCGCGGCGTCAGTCGCCGTTCATGATGAAGCTGATCGATCCGGTTCTGCTGAGTAGCGCCGATCGAATCGTCATCCTCGACAGCGACGTCCTGTTCTTCCGCGAGCCTCGTGAGCTCCGAGCGCACGTGGAGCAGGCGACCGCTGATACGTGGTTGTTCCAGCGAGACCCGGCCAGCACCTACAACGTGACGGAAGATGTCGCCGCATCAGCGCTTGGCATTCGCATGCCCGAACGCGTGAACAGCGGCATCGCCGTCGTCCCGCGAGCCCTCGTCGATCTCGATCTCTGTGAGCGGCTCCTCGAGCATCCGGAGGTGCGACGTCCGAGCGGCTGGATCGAACAGACGCTCTTTGCGTTGTGTGCCGGCGCCCGTGGCCGTGTCGAGTATCTGTCGCCCTCGTACTTGATCTCCCTGGAGCGAGGTCTCGACTACAGCGCGTGCACGGCCCGTCACTACGCAGGGCCGAGCCGGCCTCTGCTCACCGAAGAGGGGATGCCGTACGCCGTGCTGCGAGGGTGTCTCAGTCTGCATGGCTAAACTCAGGGCGCTCCGAGCGCTTTGGCGCATGTTCTGCTATCTGCGCAACTGGCGAGAGGTCTGGGCCGCTTACCGCACCGCGCAACGGCTTCCGCCCTTGCAGTTCAGACGCGGGTTCGTTCTCAACCACGGCCCGGCGGACGATCCGATCCTCTTGCTGCATACCGTGTTCGCTCGATCGGAATACGGGGCGCTTGCCTCAGGGCGCTTGCGACATCTCGTCGACATCGGAGCAAACATTGGCTCGGTCACGCTCGATCTGGCATGGCGAGATCCGACTCTCACCGTCGACGCGTACGAGCCGAATCCGCAGACCTTTGACACGCTGAACCGCAACGTTCGCGAGAACGGGCTCGAATCACGCGTTCGCGTCTATCAAGACGCGGTCACCGGTCAGGACGGTGAAGTCCTGCTCTGGAGTGGCGATTCCAGCGTGTTATCGAGCGTGAGCGCGAGCGCCGCAATCGGTGGCGTCCCGGTGTCAGTGCCGGCCATTTCGCTCGACCGCGCGATCAAGCGAACCGGCAGTCAACAGGTAGCGGTCAAAATCGATGCGGAGGGTGCGGAAGTCGAGATGCTCGAGTCGGCGACCGATGCAGCACTGGCCGCAATCGGCGAGATAGCCCTCGAATACCACGATTCGATCGTCCCCGACGCGCGAGCGCGCTGCGAAGCGGTCCTGGCCAGGGCCGGTCTCATCTGCCAGAGCATCGCCTTCAGTCACGACCAGGGCATCCTCGTCGCCCGGCGGGTTGAACCCTGATCGACCGATAACTCCCGATAGCAATGGCTGAGCTCAGTGTGGCGCGGAGCCCACGCGTCCTCTTCTTTGTCGAGGGCAATACCGACATCCGCTTCGTCGTCGGGTTGAGTGAGATCTGCGACCTGACGATGGCGGTGCCGGCTCGGGCCTACGAGGAAAGCGGGCTCAAGGCGCGAGTCGCAGCCAGCGGTGCGCGGGTCCAGGTGCACGAGATTGCCGGTGGCCGCGCAGCATTTCAATGGCGATCGCTCGCCTATCTCTGGCAAGCGGTCCCTGGATTCGACGTCGTCCTTGGGCAGGAAATGCTTCGCGGTTCGTTGAATGCGACGGTCGTGGGCACTCTGCGCGGCGTTCCCGTTGTGACGACGATGGCCCTCCCTCCGGTCGAGTACTTCCGGTGCCGCCGTGAGCGAGGGCAGATCGGTCCGTTGGTTGCGTGGGCAGGGGAGGTTGTCATCCGCACATTGATGACGGTCAACGGGCGACTTGCGACCAGTTGCCTGGCCCTCGGTCCCTATCTGCAAAACATCGCGCGTCGTTACTGCGCTGCCACCGAGCCTGGCTACTACTACGGCGTCGATGTCGAGACCTTCCGACCCGCAGGCGTTCAGGAGCGAGTCGCGATCCGCCGAAGGCTCGATCTGCCAGTGAACGCATTCCTGATCATTCTGGCGAGCCGCGTCAGTCATGAGAAGGACCCGGAGACCGTGCTGCAGGCGGTCGCGGCGGCACGTGCTCGCGGGCTCAGCGCGGTGCTTCTGAATTTGAGCGGCGGATACGAACAGTTCCTCACTCTGGCGCACTCACTTGGTCTCAATGATTCGGAAAGTTGGGTGCTTGCGCGTCCCGCCGTGCATCCCATCACGGAACTCGCCGACTACATGCGTGCGGCCGATGCGCTGGTGCAAGGCTCGCTCGAAGAGGGACTCGGCCTGTCACCGCTCGAAGCGTTGGCGTGCGAGGTTCCCGTGGTCGCCACCAATGTCGGTGGCATGGCGGCGCATCTCGGCAACTACGCAGTGCTCACGCCACGCCGCGACGTGAAGGCGATGGCCGATGCGCTCGTCACGATCGCTGCACGTGCGGATGCCGCTCATGAGCAGGCACAACGTGGCCGTGAATACGTGTGCCGCGAGTGGAGCCGGACCAAGGCGTTCACCGAGCTGCGCCACAGCCTGGTCGGTGCGTCGTTGGGCGTCGAGACACACGCGCACGAGAGGGCTGCCGCATGAACACGCTGCTCGATGCCGTGCGTGCGGGCTTCTACGCGCAGAAGCAGATCAACAGCCGATCGCGGCTCATCTCATGGAGTCATCGCGGTCGTTTTGCCACCGGGATCCGGCTCGCCCGAGAGGTCAGCGGTGCTCGCACGCTCGACTACGGCTGCGGCGACGGCACGTTCCTCGGACTGCTCATGAACGGGCAGCCCGCACCACGCGTGGCCGTTGGCGCGGAACTGACGACGGCGATCGTGGCCGACTGCCGGCAGCGGTTCAAGGAGCAGAAGGGGTTGCACTTCGTCCTCATCGAGGATCTGGAGCGCCCCGCGCACCAGGGTTCGTACGATGCGATCTATTGCATGGAAGTGCTGGAGCACGTGGTCGATCCCGCGACCATGCTCGAGACCTTCAAGGGTCTGCTCGCGCCGGGCGGCACGTTGGTGATCAGCGTGCCGATCGAGACGGGCATTCCTGTCGTCGTGAAGCAGATCGTGCGCCGGATTGCCGGATGGCGAGGGGTCGGTCACTACCCGGGCACGACTGGATACACCTTCATCGAGATGGTGCGCAGCGTATTCGCGCGGTCGACGCAGCATGTGCCCCGGCCGGTTATTGCACGCGAAGACGGCAGCACCTTCCACGATCACAAAGGATTCAACTGGCGCGTGCTGCGCCGGCTCGTCGCGGCTGAATTCGATCTGGTGCGCGAGTCCACCTCGCCGGTCGAATGGCTCGGCCCGCAACTCGGGACACAGCGGTGGCTGATCGCGCGAAAACGGGTGGCCGTTTCAGCGCCGCAGGAGCGCGTCGCGTGAGCCTTCCACGTGTCGCCATCGTGTCCGATCTCCGCGAGGAGCGCTGGCACAGTATGGATCTCGTCGCCGAGATGCTGCTCCTGAATCTCAAGGCCCCAGACCTGCGCGTTGTCGATCCCACTGAACTTCGGCCGGCGATGGTACGGCGTGTCACGCGCCTTCCGATCGTGCCTGGACGTCTCGCCGAAACTGCGGACCGGATCGTCAATCGTGTCTGGGACTATCCACGATGGCTGGCCATGCGTTGCGACGACTTCGATGTCTTTCACGTCGTCGATCACAGCTACGCGAATCTGGTGCACGCGCTTCCGGCCAACCGCACGATTGTGACGTGTCACGATCTGGACGCGTTTGCGGGTGCGCTGCCAGGCACTCACGGAGGCACGCTCGTGTCGCGCGCGCTCGCGCATCGCCTGCTCGAAGGACTTCAGGCAGCCGCGCGGATCGTCTGCGTCAGTGAAGCTGGTCGTGACGAGCTCATTGCGCATGACATCGTCGATGCGTCTCGAGTGACCGTCATTCCGAACGGCGTTCATCCGACGTGCACGCATCGGCCGGATGCCCGTGCCGATCGTGAAGCGGCCGAATTGCTCGGTCCGGTGGATCCGGCAGCGATCGAGCTGCTGCACGTCGGCAGTACGATTCCCCGCAAGCGGATTGACGTCCTGCTCGAGTCGTTCGCAATACTCCGCCGTACGTGGCCGTCCTTGCGACTGATTCGAGTCGGCGACACCTTTACTTCGGCGCAGGAACGGCAGGTCAAGCAACTCGGGTTGGTGGATGTCGTGACGGTGCTGCCGTTCGTCGATCGCCGTGTGCTCGCCGCGCTTTACCGTCGTGCGACCATGTTGTTGCAGCCGTCAGAGCGCGAAGGATTCGGATTGCCCGTCGCCGAAGCGATGGCCAGCGGCACGCCTGTCATCGCCAGTCGCATTCCCGCGCTCGTCGAGGTCGGTGGGCGGGCGGCAACATACTGCCCGGTGGGAGATGTTCGAGCATGGGTCGCGGCGATATCCGAGCTTCTCGACGAGCGTGTGGCGTCACCCACTGACTGGCGCGCCAGATGTTCGGCCAGTCTTGCCCAGGCGCGGCGATTCAGCTGGCCCGAACACGCCAGGCGCATGACCGATCTCTATCGGGATCTGGTGCCGCAGATCCGGCTTGTTCCGCGGCGACTGGCGGCTTCGGAATGAGCGCTTTTCGCATTCTGCACCTGGGGAAGTACTACGCACCCGATCGCGGTGGCATCGAGACCGTCGTCGAGACGCTGTGTCGCGGCGAGCGCCCGACGGCCGACACGCAGGCGCTTGTACTCAATAAGGTCAATGAGACGACTGATGAGACCGTAGACGACGTCCCGGTTCGGAGGGTCGGCAGCATCGCCAACATCGGCTCAGTGTCGGTTGCGCCAACGTTGCCGCTCTGGCTCTCGCGCGCCGATGCCGACGTCATCGTGCTCCATGAGCCGAATCCAATGGCGCTGCTCGCATACGCGATCGCGCGGCCACAGGCGCCGCTGATCGTCTGGATCCACAGCGAGGTGATTCGTCCGAAGCTGCAATACCGACTGTTCTATCAGCCTCTGCTCGAATTCGCGCTTCGGCGCGCGGTGCGGATCGTCGTCGCGTCGCCGCCGATGCTGGACCTTCCGGCGCTCGCGCAGTATCGGCGCAAGTGCACGGTAATCCCGTACGGTCTGGATCGCACGCGCTATCGCTTGTCAGGTATGACCGGGACACGAGTGCAGGCGATTCGCGCGAACGTCGCCTCGCCGATCGTGCTGTTCGTCGGGCGCCTCGTGCCCTACAAGGGCGTAGACGTGCTGATCGAGGCGGTCAAGGGACTCGATGCGCTGACGGTGATCGTCGGCAATGGTCCCTGCCAGGTGTCGCTGATGGCGATGGCCGTCGACTCAGGGCTTGGCGATCGGGTTCGGTTCGTGGGCGACATCTCAGACGCCGAACTTCTCGCCTGGTATCACGCGTGCGATGTGTTTGTCCTGCCTTCTGTCAGCAGACAGGAAGCCTTCGGTATGGTGCAGATCGAGGCGATGCTGTGCGGCCACCCGGTCATCAGCACCGAGCTTCAGACTGGCACGTCCTGGGTCAATCAGCACGAACGCACCGGCATTGTCGTCAAGCCGAACAACGTCACCGAACTGCGGGCCGCCCTGGAGCGACTGTGCGGTGATCGCGAACTCCGCGACCAGTTTGGCGACGCCGGACGCAAGCGGGTTATCGAGACGTTCACAGCCGAGACCATGTGCCGCGCGACCGTGGCGCTCTATGACGAGGTCGTTCGCGCGAAACGGTCTTTGCCGCTGACGTTGACTGGCCGGATCGGCCTGTTGGCCAAGCGCGCGTTGGACGTGGCGCTTTCAGGCGTTGGCCTCATTGCGTCCGCTCCGTTGTGGGCCGGCCTCGCCATCGTGATCAAACTCGAGGACGGCGGCCCAGTGTTCTATCGCCAGCAGCGATCGGGACGCAACGGCGTGCCGTTCGACGTGCGCAAGTTCCGTTCGATGATTCCTGACGCTGAGGCGAAGGTTGGTGCGATTCAGGCGACCGAGCACGACCCGCGTGTCACCCGAGTCGGGCGCCTCATGCGCGCGACCGCCATGGACGAACTGCCACAGCTGTGGAACATCTTCTGCGGCGATATGAGCTTTACCGGCCCCCGAGCGCTGCGGCCGGGTGAGATTGAAGTCGGCGGCCAGGGAGTCGTCGAGAAACTCGAGGACGTGCCGGGGTTCGAGGAGCGTTCACGTGTGCGGCCTGGCCTCACGGGCATCGCCCAGATCTATGCGCCGCGCGACATCACCCGCCGCTGGAAGTTCCGTTACGACCTGCTGTACGTGCGTCGCCAGTCCTTCTGGCTGGACGTCCGGCTGATCCTGATGTCGTTCTGGATCACCTTCCGCGGTACGTGGGAGACGAGGGGCTCGAAGCTGTAAATGACCCTCGACCACCTGCGCTTCCAGGCGTGGCGTTTCCGTGACGCGGTCCAGCATCGCGTCCACGGCCGTGCTCATCGCCGCCACGTGTTCGAGCGGATTTACGATAGGAATTTGTGGGGTGATCCCGAATCGGCGTCAGGCGGCGGCTCGGGGACTGCCGCGACGGATGCAATCCGGCGCGAACTCCCGGCCGTGTTCGCGCGTTTCGGCATCAGATCGCTCCTCGACGCGCCCTGCGGTGATTTCCACTGGATGAAATATGTCGCCGGCTCGCTCGACCGCTATGTCGGCGTGGACATCGTTCGGGACCTCATCGAACGCAACGAACGTCTGTACGCCACGGATCGCGTCCGCTTTCTCTGCGCCGACATCGTGGCCGATCGCCTTCCATCGGCCGATGCCGTGCTCTGCCGCGACTGCTTCATCCATCTGCCGACGCACCTGATTCGCGCGGCCCTGGCGAACTTTCGAACCGCTGGCATTCAGTTTCTATTTCTCACCAACGATCGCGACGTCGAGAGCTATCACGACATTCCCCTTGGCAGCTTCCGTCGCGTGAACTTCGAGCGCCCGCCGTTCTCGTTTCCGCGACCGCTTCATGTGGTGAACGAGACCAGCAACGGCGATCGGCAACTCTGTCTCTGGGATCTCGCTGAGCTGTTCCCGCCGCGCTCGATCGCGTCCGAGTAACAGACGCCGCTCGCTGTCAACGTTGACAGTTGAGCTGGCGACGCCGATACTCGTCACGGGATGTATGACGGGGTCGTCATTGGGGCAGGTCCGGCGGGATTACAAGTAGCACGTCAACTGGCGACGCGTGGACTCCGCGTCGCAGTCCTTGAAGAACATCAAATCGTCGGCGACCCGGTGCACTGCACTGGCGTTCTTGCCCGAGAAGCCTTCGACGAGTTTCGTCTCTCCACTGAATCCATCCTCAACGAGCTGACCACCGCTCGGTTCTTCTCTCCCTCAGGACAAGACATCGTCTACAGGACTCGCGTCGTCGAGGCCGTGGTCGTAGACCGCGCACTCTTCGATGGAAGCCTGGCCGACGAAGCCGTGCGCGCGGGCGCTGAGCTCATTCGTGGCGCGCGCGTCAATCGCATCACAGCGACGGCAGACGGCGTGACGATTCAGACCGCCGGTCAGCCATTGCTCCACGCGCGCTCGTGTGTGCTCGCGTGCGGCGGCCGGTACGCGCTGCATCGACAGCTTGGTCTCGGGGTGCCGTCGCTGCTGCTGCATACGGCGCAAAGGGAGTTGCCAGCCAGTACGCCCGGCGACGTGGAGGTCCACTTCGGCAGCGAGGTGGCGCCTCGCGGGTTCGCGTGGGTCGTGCCTGTCCAACGCGGTGGCCGGTCGTTCGCGCGCATCGGCGTAATGGCCGAAGCGGACGCCCCGACCTACTTCATGCGAGTCGTGGAGCGCGTCGCCGAGCGATGGGGTATGGAGTTACCGCTCGCCGGGCCGCCACGCCTCAAAATCCTGCCGCTCAGCCGCATCTCACGGACTTATGGCGATCGTTTCATCGCGGTCGGCGACGCGGCAGGTCTGGTCAAGCCGACCACGGGCGGGGGGATTTACTACAGCCTGGTATCGGCGTCGATTGGTGCGTCTGTTCTTGGCGCGGCCCTGCAGGACGGCGACCTCTCGGCCACGCGATTGTCTGAGTACGAGCGCCGCTGGCGTGCGCGCCTCGAGAATGAGCTCGACACGCAGCTGTCATTCCGCCTGCTTGCGCAACGCATGCCGGATGAGGACATCGAAGGCCTGTTCACGCTGGCTCGCACCGACGGCGTTATGCCGATCGTCAGGCGGACGGCGTCGTTCAATCGCCACCGCAAGCTGATCGTCGCGCTCCTCAAGCATGCGCCAGCTCGCCAGATGTTCTTCCGATCGGTGATGGGATGACGCGGACGGAATTGACGATTGACGATGTACGATTGACGGATTGACTGATGGATTGTGAAATTTCGATTCGTCAATCGTCCTTCGTCAATCGTCAATCGCAAGCACTCTCGGTCCTCAGCGACGCTGTGCAGGTGCGCGAGCTCGTCTCCGTCCTTCGCGCGCTGGAGGACGAGGGCGCCATCCCGCTGGTGTTCAAAGGCGCTGCGCTCGCGCACACGCACTACGCGGAATCCTGGCGCCGCCCTCACGCTGACGCGGATGTGCTCATTGCACCCGAGAGCCGCGAGCGTGTCTTCGCCGTTCTCCGGCGATTGGGTTACGAGCACCTCACTTTCATTTCGGGGGACCTGGTCATGTACCAGGCTCCGTTCGAGCGTGTCGACCACCTCGGCATCGACCACCTGCTCGATATTCATTGGCGGATCGCCAATCCTCAGGTCGTCTCTCAGGTGCTGACCCACGACGAGCTTGTGGCTCGCAGCGTGATGGTGCGAGTGCAGGACTACGCGATGCGTGTGCCCTCGGCGGTTGATTCGCTGTTGATCGCATGTGTGCATCGCGCCGTGCATCACCCTGATGTCGAGCAGCGGTACTGGATCGAAGACATTCACCGGCTGGCGAGCGGCTTCGGGCGATCCGAGTGGGAGACGTTCACGGCGCGAGCCGCAGATCGATCGGTCCGCACGATCTGCTTTCAAGGGCTGAAGCGGGCTGAGGCGTTGTTTCAGACAGCAGTGCCGCCCGAGGTGCTGACGGCGCTCTCGGCAGGGCCGTCCGAGGCGTCGGCGGTCTTCGTACGAAATGGTTTGCGCCCGGTCGATCGTCTAGTCGCCGATGCGCGCGCGCTCGGCCTTGTGGGCTCCGCGCGTCTGCTGCGCGAGCACGTACTACCGCCTGCGCACTACATGCAGGCGAAATACGGCGTCACCAGCCGGGCCTGGTTGCCCGCCTTTTACGTGTCCCGCGTGTTGAATGGGATTCGGAAGTGGTGGCGGCCTTACGTCTCGGCGGCCAGATAGCGGTTCCCGTAGCCGTAGTGCCTCGCATAGTAATACTTGTTGCGCGTGACATCGACGCGGTTGAGCACTGCGCCCAGGATGCGAGGCCGCCCCGCAGCGAGCGTCTCAATGGCGCGCTCCGCCAGCCGTCGGCGCGTCATCTCTGACCCCACCACGAAGGCCACACCCGATACCCACTGCGTGAGAATCGAGGCATCCGTGACTGCCAGCACCGGAGGTGTATCGACGATGACCCAGTCGAACGGGCCGTTCTGCACCTGACCGAGCAGCGCCTCCATGCGGCCCGATGCCAGGAGCTCAGACGGATTGGGCGGCGTTGATCCGGCGGGCATGATCCACAAATCGGGTTCGGCGAGGCGCTGAACCGCTTGCGTGAGAGCGGCTTGTCCACTCAAGAGCTCGGACAATCCGCAGCGATTCTCGAGACCGAAATTGCGATGCACTCCGGGCCGCCGCATATCGGCATCGATGAGCAGTACTTTGGCGCCACCGTAGGCGAGCGCCGCCGCGAGATTGCACGCCGTCGTCGTCTTCCCTTCGAGCGGCTGCGCGCTCGTGACCAGAACGATGCTGCCGCCTTGGCGGGTGCTCAAGGCGATCGACGTTCGCAGGGAACGGATGGCTTCACTGAAATCATTGTTGCCGGAGAGCCGATCGCGACCCGATCGCGCAGCTGGAATCAAGCCGAGGAAGGGCAGTCCCAATCGCGCGATGTCTTCCGGCGTCTTGACCGTGTCGTCGAGATAATCGAGGCCGAGCACCAGCCCCACGGCGACGAGGAACGCCACGATCGCGCCGAGCATCATGGCGCGCCGAAGGTTCGGACTGAACGGTGCCTGCGGAACTGCCGCGCGTTCGACGAGCCGCACGTTGTTGCCACGGCTGTTGGCCAGCACCTGCAGCTCCTTCTCGCGGCGGAGCAGCGTCTGATACAGCTCGCGATTGCTTTGAGCGTCGCGCTGGAGCACGGTGTACGTCACGCTCTTGCGATCGAGATCTGTGGCCAATCCTTTCTGCTCATCGAGGGCGCTGGCCAGCGTCCGCTCTTCGAGCATCGCGGACTCGTAGTCATGGCGGATAGAGTCCACGGCCTTGGCGATCTCGAGATTCAGCTGCCGTGTCGCGTCCAGGATTGACGCGTTGACGGTCAGCATCTCGGGGTGCTTGTCGCCGTAGCGCTCCGAGAGGAGCGCCTTGCGCCGTTCGAGCTCGGCGACCTGGGCCTTCAGTGACTGGATGTAGGGGTTCTGCAGGATCTCGGGGATCGATTCCGGCGTCGCTTTGGGACTGAGGCTCTCCAGGCGCCGATAGAGCGACTCCTTCTGCGCACGGTTGGTTCTCGCGCGCGTGGCCGCTTCGTTCAACTGATTCAACCGCGAGATGACGATGTTCTGGCGATCTTCGAGCGAGAGGGCATTCTGCTCTTCGCGATACTGGGCCATCGCGCGCTCGCTGGCCTCGACGATCGTCTTCTGACGCGCCAGTTCCTGCGACAGCCACTCGAGGCTGCGCTCCATGTTCTGGCGCCGGAGGTCGAGGTTCTGCTGCACGTACTCTTCGGCGAGGATGTTGGCCGAATTTGCCGCCAGTGCCGGATCCGCCGAGACGAAGACCACGTCGACGAGACGACTGGCGCGAACCGGCTCGACCGAGACGTGCCCTGCGAAGTCGCCGACCTGTCCGTCAGTAACCGCGTTGGGACCGTTGATCTTCGTGAGCACGCGCCGTGCGAGATCGCGGCCGGTCAGGATCCGGTACTGCGTCTGGAAGTACGGCTCCGGGTCCTGCATGTAGTTCGAGTTGTTCGTCGTGGTGCTCACGCCTTCCATCGCGAGCGAGCGTTCGTCCTCGAGGTCGATCAGCAGGCGCACGCTGGATCGATAGAGCGGCGTCTGCGAGTACGCGCGCAGCGCGGCGACACTGAGCACGACGACGAAGGCCAGGAGCGCGACGTAGCGGTAGCGATAGAAGACACTGATCCTGTCGCGGAGATGGATCTCCGCAGGCCGTGGCCGCACGAGTGGCCCGCCTGGGTCACGAAGGAGACGTTGGGGGTCCGTCGTCTGCATCTATGCGCTGGGCCTGTTGAAGCGCCCCGTTGACCGTGTATCGGTTCCCGCTCAGGTTGGGTGTAGGACGCAGAATTGCGCACACCTGCAGAGATCCGGCCGTAAATGCCGCGATTGGGCTGTCATGGCAGTGCGCGTGCGCCGATAGATGCCTACGACATGAGCGACTGGAAGGGCTATAGCCCGGACAACATCCTCGCTTCGGATGCTGACTTCGCTGACGGTCCGCAGTCGGCTGCGACTTCCGGCGCACTGACTTACGAGCCGCACTTCGGGCTCAAGGCCAAGCCATTCAGTCTGTCCACCGATCCACGGTCGCTGTATAAGAGCCCGGCGTATAGCGCGGCGCTCGACGACCTGCTCTCGGCCATTCGCCGCCGCGAGGGCATCATCGTCCTGACCGGCGAGATGGGGACGGGGAAGACCACGCTGTGCCGTGCCGCGCTCTATCAGCTCGATCGCAAGACCTTCACTACATTCGTTCCTGATCCGCACCTGTCACGCGAAGACTTGCTGCGGATGCTGCTCGTCGACTTCGGTGAGGTCTCGGTCGACGACCTGCGCCGCGGCCGAATGTCAAATGCGTCGCGGTCGGATCTGAGCTATCAGCTCTATGAGTTCCTGACCTCGCTGGAATCGGTGGACGCATTCGCGGTGCTCGTGATTGATGAGGCGCAGCATCTCGCCCAGCCTCTCCTCGAGGAGATTCGCGCACTCTCCGAGCTCGAAGCGGGCCGCCGTCTGCTGCAGATTGTTCTCGTTGGCCAGCCCGAATTGCAGACGCGACTGAAGCAATTCCAGATGCGCCAGATCGATCAGCGCGTGACGATGCGGTGTGAGCTGCGACCGCTGACGAGGGAAGACCTCGCTGGATACGTCGCGCATCGCCTGGCGACGGTGGGCGGTACGAAAGAGCGCATCGCGTTCGCATCGGCAGCTATCGATTTGATCCACGCGGCGTCGAACGGCGTGCCGCGTCTCATCAACATCATTTGCGATCGCGCGATGTCGCACGCGCAGGAGGCGCGTGTGTCGGTGATTGGCGCGCCGCTCGTCTCTGAAGCGATCGACCAACTGCAGATGGTGTCCGGACAGATTTCCATGGGCGGTCAGGTCGTCGAACGCATTCCGATTCGACCCATCGCGCCCGAGCCGGCCCGGGCTGTTTCCGCACCGCCACCGATCGCCGCGACTCCGGTGGCGCCGCCACTGGTTGCTGCTGCACCGGTCGCTCCTGCACCGGCAGCTGCCGCGCAAGTGGCGTCGTTCCTTGCATCGGCACCGGCATTCGCTGCGCCTGCACCGGTCACTGCACACGCGTCGCCCGCAACAGCGCCTGCAGCGCCGGCCTCAGCGCCAGCGTCGAATCCCGCCGGTCTGTTCGATCGACGTCGCGCGCCGGACGCTCCGGGCACGAAATCTGAATTGCATACGCTGTTGGATATCCCCGCTACTTTGCCGAAGCGCGAGTGGGAAGCGTCGCCGGCTCCGGTCGGAGAGGGCGCGTCCGCTGCGCCGGTCTGGAAGTGGCGTGTTGACCGTGAAGTTCGCCGTGAGGGCCGCTTTGCCGGGTTGAAGACGGCGGGCCTTGCTGTTCTGTCGATGTCCGTCGTGCTGATCGCCGGCGGGTTCGCCGTCACCTCGCAGCGCACACGCGTCTCGCCCACACGAACGTCGGCGGCCGTACAGAACACGGCGGCCGTTCAGAACGCGGCGGCGGCACCGCCCACGGCGCCCGCACAAACTGCGGCACCGGCGCAGACCGCAGCACCGGCCGCGAGCGCGTCCACCGTCGCGCAGGCGTCAGCGCCTTCCTCATCGGATACATGGGTCGTTCAGGTGGCTGTGTTCTCGAGTCACGATCGATCGCAATCTCTCGTACGGCGTCTGACACAGTCGGGATTCCCCGCATTCGAGGTGGCCACTGAAGCGTCGCGTGGTCTGCTGTACTACGTGCGCGTCGGACCATTCAAAACGGCTGGCGAGGCGGATGAAGCGCGCGGCAAATTGCAGTCGCTCACCGAGCTCGAGAACGCCTTCGTCAGGAGCGTCACGTCCGTTCCGTGATACCGTGACATCCGCATGGATGTCGCCTCGACCGATCAGTTCCTCGTGCATCCGTCGGTCATCTGTCGCGAGCTCTCCGGCGAAACCGTCCTCCTCAATCTTGAATCGGGTGTGTACTACGGCCTCGACGCGGTTGGCACGCGTGTCTGGCAGTTGATCATGCAGGGCCACACGATTGCCAACGTCTGCGACACGATGCTCGAGGAGTACGACGTCTCGCCCGACGTGCTCAATGCCGACGTGACGCGTCTTGTTGGTGAGCTCCGCGACCGGGGCATCGTCACACCTCGCGAACACCAGAACGCCTGACCGATGCGCATCTGGTTCGGCCGCGTTCGTCGCATGCGTGCGTCTGATTACGCGACCGCGATCGAGATCGTCGCGCTGGCAACCTGGGTCGAGATCGCACTCAGGCTCATGCCGTTCTCGCAGCTGCTGGAGCGATTGAAAGAGCGCTCGCCGCACGCGGTGAGATCGGGTGATGAGTACCAGCGGCTGCACAGGTTCGTCGCGATCGCCTACGAGGTCCTGCCGTTTCCAGCAACCTGCCTGCGCCGGAGCGTTGTGTTACACGGACTGCTCGAGCGGCGTGGCGTCGCTTCGCGCGTCTGCTTCGGTGTCGCGAAGAACGGCGTTGTGCTCGACGCGCACGCGTGGGTGGAATGCGCAGGTGTGACTCCTGATGCGGCTGCAGGATTTGGCGAGTTGCAGGCGTATCGCAGTTAGCGCGTACATCCGAGCGCTTTCGTGTTTTCGCGTGCCGAGGGAACGGAGTGATCGGGTCGGCCGAGATATGCCGGTCGGCCGACTATTAGTTATACGCCGATCGCGCTTCAACGTGATTAGGGGAGGGCGGGCGTGAGTCGAGGGAGCCACGGTATCGCGGTGAGGCGTCTCGGGCCGGACGAAGCAGTTCTAGCGGTTGAAGCGATGCGTCTCCTCAAGGCGCCTGATGGTTACCCTGTGCCTTCTGTGGCCAGCGTATCAGCGTTCCTATCCCGCCCCGACAATGTACTGCTGGTAGCGGTCTTGGCTGACGCACCGGTTGGCTATGTCGTCGCGTACCTGCTCGATCGCGTGGATCGCGCGCAGCAAATGATGTTCTTCTATGAGATTGGTGTCGCGGAATCGCATCGGCGTCGTGGGATCGGAACGAATTTGGTTCGCGAGCTCAAATCCATCTGTCGTGCGCATGACGTCATGAAGATGTGGGTCCCCACGGGGCGTTCGAACATTGCCGCAACACGACTGTACGCGAGTACCGGGGCGGTGCCGCTCCCGAGCGGCGACGAAGTTACATACGCTTACCCTCGAGAAAGCTTCATCGATTCTCCTCAGTCGTGACCTACTTGGGCTTCCGCAAGCCGCTGAACTGCGGCGTTAGGCGGTCAGATAGGGCAATTGAGTCTCCGTTTCTCCGTTGCTCCGTGTTGATCCGTTATCTCCGACCGCTCCGTTCGCTCAATCTGTTGTCCACAACGTGAGCGTCGATACGTCCTTCACAAAGATCCGATTCCCTGAGATGACCGGCTGCGTCCACGTGGCCGTCGTCGCGAGACCCGGGTAGCGGATGATCGGCTCGAAGCGCGTGCGGTTGTGCCTGAACACGAGCAGTTCGCTGTCGTCTTCGAGCGAGAAGATCGTGTTTCCGGAGCGGACGAGCGCGGCGTGCGCGGCCTGCCTCGGTTCGCTCTTCCACAACACTTTGCCGGTGTCGAGATCGAGTGCGAAGTATTCGCCGCTGTTGAGATGCGACAACCCGTAGAGCACACCGTTGATGACCACCGCGTCACTCATGTGCATCGAGACTTCGTCGGTGTGCCAGATGTTCTCGGTCGTCCACTTGCCATCGCGCGGCGCGGCGACGAACGCAGTAACGCCGTTGCCGCGGCCCATCTCGATCACCATGTTCTTGTGCAGGATCGGCGTCTGCGACGTGGTCGTCGATGGCGTGGTGTATGGACGCTGCCAGAGGAGTTGGCCGGTGGCCGCCGACACCCCGACGAAATACTTCTGTGTGAACGTCACCACCTGACGCGTACCAGACAGGTTGAACACCAGAGGAGAGCCGTAGGCGGGACCATCGCCACTCCAGCTCCATCGCACGTCGCCCGAGGCGACGTCGAACGCGGTGAGTGCGCCGTTGTCATGACCGCCGACGTGCACGATGACGTTGTTGCCATCTACGAGCGGTGACATCCCCGTGTGGTAGAGCGGTTCAACCGGCGGTGACGGGTTTTGCCAGAGTTGTTTCCCGGTCGAGGCATCGAATGCCGTGACCTTGCCGCTCATACCCAACGTGAAAATGCGGTTGTCGGCGAACGCCGGAGTGGATTTCGGGCCGGGTCCGTGCGGCGCGGTCGCCGGATTCATCTTGAACGGCGCAGGATAGCTGGTACGCCAGATCGTTTTGCCAGACCGCGGGTCGAGTGCGGTCATGACTTCGTCTTCGTTCTGGCGCGTGAAAACATAGATGCGATCGCCGACAACGAGTGGCACCGCATAGCCGGTGCCGATCTCAACCTGCCAGCGCTTCGTGAGGGTCTTGGGCCACGTCGCTGGTTCGCGGAAAAATGTGATGGCGCCGTCGCGGGCCGGTCCACGCCACTGCGGCCAGTCCTGCGCCGAGATCGTGGAGGCGAATGCCACTACCAAGCTTGCGATGAGGGCCAGTCGTGGAAACGTCATGGCCACAGATCATATTCAGGTCCATCTCGGTGTATAAGGGGCTCATGGCACTCCATCCACAATGCAAAGGCTTTCTCGACCTGCTCGCGGCGGCCGGCGGTCCCGGACTGAACCAGCTTCCGCTGGACGAGGCACGCAAAGTGCCCTATCAGATGATCGAGCTGGGCGGTCCTGAGGAACCGGTGGCGCAGATCGATACCCGCGTGATCCCGGGTCCAGTGGAGATTCCGGTCCGCGTGTATCGCCCATCGCTCGCGACAGATCTGCCGGCCCTCGTCTACTTCCACGGCGGCGGCTTTGTGATCTGCAATCTCGACACGCACGATCGTCTCTGCCGCGGTCTCGCGAATGCATCGGGCTGCGTCGTGGTATCGGTGGACTATCGGCTCGCGCCCGAGCACAAATTTCCTGCAGCTGCCGACGACGCCTACAGCGCGACACGATACGTCGCCGAGCACGCCAGCGAGTTCGGGATCGACGCAAACCGCATCGCCGTCGGCGGTGACAGCGCAGGTGCCAACCTCGCGACCGTCGTCGCCATGATGGCGCGCGATCGCGGAGGTCCAGCGCTGAAGTTCCAACTCCTCATATATCCGGTGACCGACTTCACCCAGCACGCAACCGAGTCGGAGCGCGAGTACGGCCAGGGCTATTTCCTGGATGAAGAGCTGATGGACTGGTTTGCCGATCAGTACTTTGCCACCGAGGCCGATCGCCATCTGCCCTATGCGTCGCCGTCGAAGGCGTCAGATGTGCGCGGCCTCCCGCCAGCGTTCGTGATCACGGGCGAGTGCGATCCGCTTCGCGATCAGGGCGAGGCCTACGCCGATAAGATGCGGAGCGCTGGTGTCACGGTCGAACTCAAACGCTACGAAGGAATGATCCACCCCTTCATCAGCCTGGCTGGGATCGTGGATGCTGGTCGTGACGCGATCAAAGACTCGGCGGCAGCATTGCGTCAGGCGCTGACGGCTGATACACCGGCCAGGGTCTGACGAGTTCACATCCGGCCCACATCCAAACCCAGTATGAATTCACAACCAGACCCGGGCGCCATCCTGGACGCGCTCTGCGCGTTCCAGCTCACTGAGGCGCTCAAAGGCGCTATCGAGCTCGATCTGTTCACACACATCGCCGCGGGCGCAGCCACGGCATCGGCGATTGCCGAGCGCGTGAGTGGATCGGAGCGCGGCATTCGAATCCTCTGCGACTACCTCACTGTTCGCGGATTCCTCTCAAAGGAAGGCGACCGCTACAGTTGCTCGCCGACGGCGGACGTCTTCCTCGACAAGCGCAAGCCGTCGTACATCGGATCGATGGCGAACTTCCTCGCCAACGATCGGCTCATGAAGAGCTTCCGCAACCTTGGCGAATCCGCCCGTAAAGGTGGGACCGTGGCAACGAGCACGGTGAGTCCCAACGACCCCGTGTGGGTGGAGTTCGCTCGCTCGATGGCGCCGTTTCTCGGAATGGTCGCTGGCGTTGTCGCGCCGACTGTGGCGACACCGGGCCACGCACAGAAGGTGCTCGATGTCGCCGCCGGTCATGGCATGTTCGGACTGCGTGTCGCGCAGGCGAATCCAGCAGCAAACGTGTACGGCACCGATTGGGCCGACGTGCTGAAGGTGGCGTTGGAGAACGCGTCGGCGCTCGGCGTCGCCGATCGATATCACACCATTCCGGGCAGCGCCTTCGATGTGGAGTTTGGTTCGGGCTACAACCTGGTGCTCGTGCCGAACTTCCTGCATCACTTCGATAAGCCGACCAACGTATCGCTGCTGACGAAGCTGCGTCGAGCGATGACACCGGGCGGCACCATCGCGGTCGTCGAGTTTGTGCCCAACGAGGATCGCATCTCGCCACCCATTGCAGCCGCGTTCAGTCTGCAGATGCTTGGTGGGACCGAGCACGGTGAGGCGTACACCTTCGGCGATCTGGACGGGATGCTTGCTGATGCGGGATTCTCGAACCGTCGCACGCAGCCGTTAGTGCCGACGCCCCAAACGTTGGTGACAGCTATCGCGTGAAATTGACGATTGACGATCGACGATTGACGGATTGATTGACGATTGAATGCACGACCAATTCGTCAATCGCACTTCGTCAATCGTCAATTACCCGAGTCGCACCAGTCCGCGGCGCGTGGCGACCTTGACTGCTTCGGTGCGGCTCGTGACGCCCAGCTTCTCGAACAGATGTCCGAGGTGGGTTTTCACCGTCCGCTCGGCGATCCCGAGGGTGTTGGCGATCTCTTTGTTCGACTTGCCATCGGCGAGAAGGCGTAGCGTCGCCAGCTCACGCGGCGTCAGCTGAACGCGCGTGACCCCTTCGGCCAGCTTGGCCGCCGCCGCTGGAGCCAGGTAGGTCTTGCCCGCGAGCACGTCGCGAATGCAGGCAATCAGGGCATCGGCGGCGATGTCCTTCAACACGTACGCCTTCGCGCCGGCTTTGAGCGCACGTGAGATCTCGTCGTCGGTATCGTAGGTCGTCAGCACGATGACTCGCGCACGTGGATCGCGCTCGCGCAAGCGCTGCACGACCTCGACGCCTTCCATGACCGGCATGCGCAGGTCGAGCAGCGTCACATCAGGACGATGCCGGTCGTACGCCTCGAGCGCTTCCACGCCGTTGCCGGCCTCGGCGACGACGCGCAGATCGGATTCCTGATTGATGATGTTGGCGACACCGGTCCTGAGCAGGGCGTGATCGTCCACGAGCAGGACGCTGGCGGGCGCCGTTCGAGTGACGGTGTCAGTTGACGGCATAGACCTGCGTCGGCAGCGACGAGGGCTCCCACGCGAGCACGACTTCCGTGCCGCTGCGCGGCGCCGTGACGATCGTCAGCGACGCGCCGATGCGATCGGCGCGTTCCTGCATGCTGGTCAACCCGAATCCCGTCGTCGGACGCTCGCGCGGGATGCCGCGCCCATCATCAGCGACAGACAGGCGCAGGCCGAGCGAGTTGGCCGACGAGGCCTTGATGGTGATGCGGCGTGCGCGCGAATGCCGGACGGCGTTGGTCAGTGCTTCCTGGACGATGCTGATGATCTCGCGCTCGACGCCGTCGCCAAAGCGCGGCAACTCGTCGACCTGCACCTCGATCGGCACTTCGGTGGTGCGCTGTCCGAGTTCTGCGAGCCGCTTGATCGCCCGGCTCACATCCTCGTCGCTGCCGACGTTCGGCCGTAGCGTACCAACCGATCGTCGTGCCTCGGTCAGATGGGTACGAGCCAAATCAACCGCGGTCTCGATGCTTCGGGCCACAGACAAGGGCAGCGTGCAGGCTTCACGCTGCGCGCCCTGCAGCTGCATCAGGATTGCGGCGAAGCCCTGCGCGAGGTTGTCGTGAATGTCTCGCGCGAGACGATTGCGTTCCTCGAGGATCGCCTTGCGCCGCTCTTCGACGCGCTTCTGTTCGACGATCCGGCTGTGATGCAGCGCGAGCGCCGCCTGCCTCGCGATCGCCTCGATCAAGGCAATGCGCCACCACTGCCCCTCACCGCAATCGTTTGCCTCGCGTGTGCACAGCGTGATCCAGCCGAGATTCTTGTCGCTGACCAGGAGCGGCGCGATTAGGGTGACGCTGAGTCCCTCGTGGCGGAAGAACTCGCGCAGACTCGCCGGCATCCGTTCATCGTCGGTGCTGTAGTCAATGGTCTGACGCCAGCCGGGCGCGTACGAAAACAGATGATTGGCAAACGTCTGACGCGGGAACTCTGTGATCTTCGTCTTCCAGTCAGAGCTGCTCGGCGAGAAGACCTGGCCGTCGAGATGCGCCATCCAGACGTCGCAGCCCTTCTGGTCCTCGTCAATGAGCCAGACGCTGACTTTGTGACTCTCGCCTTCTTCGGCAAGTGTCTTCATGAGCGCGCGAAAGAAGCCTTCGATGTCGGGTTCACGCACCAGGAGATCGACCGCGAACTTCACGACGTTGGTCTGAATGTTCGCCATGGCCTGCGCGCGGCGACGTTCGACATTCTCGCGCCTGAGCGCCGCGCGTAGTTCCTCAACGTCGCGCCCGTCAACGCCCGGTACGCTCGCCTCGTGTTCGCCGCAGACGACGAGATCCGTGTCCATCGGTTCACCCTTCATGCCTCTCCATTATCGAGCAGATGGCGTCCCGCTGCCGATGGCCCGCATGGCCGAGTGTCACATCGTCCAAAAGTCGTAGTCCTCCCTGTATAGGACGTCGGTCCTGCACCTGAGGCGCAAGCGCGAGGCCGATCTGCGGCCACTGCCCGATTGTTTGGGCTTGCCTGCGAGCGCGAGACTGCATCTCGTATGACTCACTCTCACAGTGTTCCTCGGCGTGGCCGGCGCACCTTAGCGCCACTCGCCATTCTCGTTCTCGCGGCCGGCTGCGTGCAGACATCGGCACAGCCTGGTCCGCCCCCGCCGCCACAGGTCACCGTGGCCAGCGTCATCGAACGCGATGTGACCGAATGGGATGAATTCACCGGACGGTTGCAAGCGGTCGATTCTGTCGAAGTCCGTCCGCGCGTCTCCGGTTTGATTGCCGCCGTACGGTTCCAGGAAGGCGCCATCGTTCGACGCGGCGATCCACTCTTCGAGATCGACCCGCGGCCGTTCCAGGCCGAAGTGGATCGTCTTCGTGCCGAGCTGAATCGCGCCGGTGCGACGAATCAGCGTGCGGCCTCCGAGCTCCAGACCGCAGAGAAGCTCCGCGCCGAGAATGCCATCGCGAAAGAAGAGCACGACCGTCGAGCGGCGTTCGCGCAGGAATCAACTGCGCAAGCAGCCGCGGTCGAGGCCGCGCTTCGAGCAGCGGAGTTGAATCTCGAGTTCACAAGAGTCACCTCGCCAATCGACGGCCGCGTCGGCCGCGCGATTGTCACCGAAGGCAATCTGGTGTCGAGCGGTCCGGGCGAGGCCACCTTGCTCACCACTGTCGTCTCACTCGATCCCGTCTACGCGTACTTCGATGCCGACGAGCAGATCTTTCTGAAGTACTCGGCGGCAGCCGGTCCGAAAGGCCCGGCCCTGCGAGGCGGCCTTCACAATCGCGGCGCAGAGCTGCCGATTCGGATGGCGCTCGCGAATGACGAGAGCTTCCCGAGGCTGGGTCGCCTGGATTTCATCGACAACCAGCTCGATGGCGCGACCGGCACGATTCGCGGCCGCGCGATCTTCCGTAACGGCGACGGTCAGCTCACCCCAGGTCTGTTTGTGCGCCTACGTCTCGCCGGCACCGGGTCGTATCGCGGGCTGCTGATTCAGGACCGCGCGGTCGGTACCGACCTCAGTAAGAAGTTCGTCTACGTCGTCGGGCCGAAGAACGAGGTTCAGTACCGCACCGTGACGCTCGGACCGATCGTCGATGGTCTTCGCGTCGTGCGCACGGGCCTCGAGGCCGGCGAGTCGGTCGTCGTGAATGGTCTTCAGCGTGTTCGTCCAGGAGTGCAGGTCACTCCCGTCGTCGAGGCGACGGATCACTCGTCATGAGATTCTCGAAGTTCTTCGTGGATCGGCCGATTTTTGCGGCCGTGCTCTCGCTCGTGATCGTCGTGGCCGGAGCGCTCGCGCTCTTCCAGCTGCCGATCAGCGAGTACCCGCAGGTCGTGCCGCCGACGGTGGTCGTGCGTGCGACTTACCCGGGCGCGAATCCGAAGGTGATCGGCGAGACAGTGGCCTCGCCGCTCGAGCAGCAGATCAACGGCGTCGAGGACATGCTCTATATGTTCTCGCAAGCGACATCCGACGGGCGGATGCAGCTCACCGTTACCTTCGCTCTCGGCACCGATCTCGATAACGCGCAGGTCCAGATACAGAACCGCGTAGCGCAGGCGCTGCCGCGGCTGCCCTCGGAAGTGCAGCGCATCGGCGTGGTGACGGAGAAGTCCACACCGGACTTCATCATGGTCGTGCACCTGGTCTCGCCAAGTGGCCGGTACGACCAGTTGTATCTCTCGAACTACGCCAACCTGCGCGTAAAAGACGAACTCACGCGCATCGCCGGTGTGGGCAGCGCACAGGTGTTCGGTGCGGGCGAATACAGCATGCGGATCTGGCTCGATCCCGATCGCCTCGCATCGCGACGCTTGACGACGTCGGACGTCATCCGCGCGATCCGTGAGCAGAACGTGCAGGTGGCGGCCGGTGTGCTCGGCGCGCAGCCTGCGCCGGTAGACACCACGTTCCAGCTCTCGGTCAACACACGTGGACGCCTGACGACCGAAGACGAGTTCGCCGACATCGTCGTCCGCGCGACGCCGGATGGACAGATCACGCGCGTGCGGGACGTCGGGCGCGTCGAGCTCGGCTCGAACTTGTACGCGCTGCGGGCCCTGCTCGACAACCAGCCGGCAGTCGCGATCGGCATCTTCCAGCGGCCAGGCACCAACGCCATCGAAGCGTCGAACCAGGTGCGCCAGACGATGGAGCGGCTGAAGCAGGAGTTTCCGGAGGGCGTGGACTACAAGATCGTCTACGACCCGACGGTCTTCGTCCGCAACTCGATCGAGGCGGTGGTTGAAACGCTGTTCGAGGCGATTCTGCTCGTCGTGATCGTCGTCATGGTCTTCCTGCAGACATGGCGCGCCTCGGTCATCCCGCTCGTCGCGGTGCCGGTATCACTCATCGGCACGTTCGCCGTGATGCTGGCGATGGGCTTTTCGCTCAACACGCTATCGCTCTTCGGTCTCGTTCTGTCGATAGGCATCGTCGTTGACGACGCCATCGTCGTCGTCGAGAACGTCGAGCGTCATATAGAGCTCGGGTTGCCGCCACTCGAAGCCACGCGCAAGGCGATGGAAGAAGTGTCGGGTCCGATCATCGCGATTGCACTCGTCCTCTGCGCCGTCTTCGTCCCGACGGCATTCGTGAGCGGCTTGACCGGGCAGTTCTACCGGCAGTTCGCGCTGACGATCGCGATCTCGACGGTCATCTCGGCCTTCAACTCGCTGACGCTCAGCCCGGCGCTCGCGTCGCGCCTGCTGAAGCCGCGAGAGGCGTCGCGCGACATCGTGCAGCGCACTGCCGATCGTCTGTTCGGGTGGTTCTTCCGTGCCTTCAACCGGTTCTTCGCTCGTGGCTCGAACGCCTACAGCGCCGGTGTGGGACGCGTGCTGCGCGTATCCGCAGTTGCGATCGTGCTCTATGTCGGCCTCATCGGTCTGACGACGGCGGGGTTTTCCCGCGTGCCGCCCGGCTTCGTGCCGACGCAGGACAAGGAGTATCTCGTCGCGTTTGCTCAGTTGCCTGACGGCGCGACGCTCGATCGCACCGACGCCGTCATCCGCAAGATGTCGTCGATCGCGCTCAAGCATCCGGGCGTCCTCAGCTCAGTGGCGTTTCCGGGTCTCTCAATCAACGGCTTCGTGAACGCGCCGAATGCAGGCATCGCCTTCGTCGTGTTGAAGCCGTCGGAAGAGCGCACGAGTCGTGACCTGAGGGCTGATGCCATCGTGCAGCAGCTCAATGGTCAGTTCTTCGGCGAGATCCAGGAAGCCATCGTCGCGATCTTCCCGCCGCCACCCGTGCAGGGTCTTGGTCAGGTCGGCGGCTTCAAGCTCTATGTCGAGGATCGCGCCGGCAGCGGCTTCGAAGATCTCTACGGGCAGTTGCAGAACGGTATCGCCAAGGCGCAGAAGCAGCCGTCGCTGGCGGGACTGTTTTCGAGCTTCCAGGTGAGCGTGCCGCAGATCCAGGCGGACGTCGATCGTGAGCGCGTGAAGAGCTACGGCGTGGAGCTGACCGACGTCTTCGAGACGCTGCAGGTGTACCTCGGCTCGCTCTACGTCAACGACTTCAATCGCTTCGGGCGCACGTATCAAGTCAACGCGCAGGCGGAATCGAAGTTCCGTCTGCAACCAGAGCAGATCCGTCGCCTCGAGACGCGCACTGCGCGAGGCGACATGGTGCCGCTGGGATCGCTCGTGACGGTGTCACGCAGTTACGGACCCGATCAGGTGATGCACTACAACGGCTATCCGGCCGCCGAGATCAATGGCGGTCCGGCGCCGGGATTCAGCTCGGGTCAGGCGCAGGCGGCGATTGCCGACACGCTGCGCGCCGAACTGCCGCCGGGCATGACCTTCGAGTGGACGGAACTCGCGTATCAGGAGCTGCTCGCCGGCAACACGATGCTGCTGATATTCCCGCTCTGCGTGTTGCTCGTCTACGTCGTGCTCGCTGCGCAGTACGAGAGTTGGACGTTGCCACTGTCCGTGATCTTTATCGTTCCGATGACGTTGTTCTCGGCGATCGCCGGTGTCTGGTTGACCGGCGGCGACAACAACGTGTTCACGCAAATCAGCTTCCTCGTGCTCGCCGGGTTGGCGTGCAAGAACGCGATTCTCATCGTCGAGTTCGCGAAGCAGCGCGAGGAAGAAGGGGAGTCCACACTCGACGCCATCCTGGCGGCGTGCCGCATCCGTCTGCGCCCGATTCTGATGACGTCGATGGCGTTCGTGATGGGCGTGGTGCCGCTGGTGTTCTCGTCGGGCGCGGGCTTCGAGATTCGTCAGGCGATGGGGATCGCGGTGTTCGCCGGCATGCTGGGCGTGACCCTGTTTGGTCTCTTCCTGACGCCGGTGTTCTACGTCGTCATCACCAAGCTCACGCATCGTCACGCGCACATCAGGAGACCCGTCCTGCCGGTCGCTGCACCGGCGGAGGGGAACTAATCATGCGTCCCATCTTCACGCGCGGTCTGAAAGCCGCGCTCTTCGGAGTTCTGATTGGCACTGCCGCGGCGTGCGGCGTGCGACGCCCGTACGTCGCGCCGAACGTTCCGCCGGCGGCATTGAGCCACGTGGACACGGCGTTGACGGTGGAGCAGCCGTTCGATCCGCGTTGGTGGCAGCAGTTCGAGGATCCAGTCCTCGACGATCTGGTCGGGCGAGCACTGGCGGCCAATCACGATGTGCGAATGGCCGTCGCCCGGGTCGATCAAGCGCGCGCCTTTTTCGACGATGTCGCGCTTGATCGCTTTCCAACGGCCGTAGTCGGCGCGAGCGTCGATCGAAGGGATCAGGCGATTCCTGGCTTCTCGGAACGACCCCGTCCCATCACGACGTATCGCGCCGGCTTCGATGCGTTCTGGGAGATCGACGTGTTCGGTCGCGTCCGCTCGCAGGTGCGGGCGGCCGCGGCGAACGCCGAAGGCTTCGACGCCGAGGTTGACAACGTGCGCGTGAGCGTGGCCGCAGAAGTCGCACGCAACTACTTCGAGCTGCGTGGTCTCCAACAGCAACTCGCAGTGGCCGAGCGGAGTCTGCTCAACCAGCGCGAGACGTTGCGCCTCACACAGGTCCGTCGTGATGCCGGCATCGGTGAGGAACAGGATGTCGCCAGCGCGGCGGCGCGTGTCGCGGCAATCGAAGCGAGCATCCCACCGATCCGAAGCGCGATTGCCGAACGTGAACATCACCTTGCGGTGTTGATCGGCGTGCGGCCGGGAGCACTCGGCGTCGATCTCACACCCCGTGCCTATCCGCCGCTGACAAAGGCGCTGGCCATCGGCGAGCCGGGATCGCTCCTGCGACGACGCCCCGATGTCCGCGCCGCAGAGCGGCGGTTGGCGTCGGCGACCGCGCGTGAAGGCGTGGCCGCCGCCGAGCTCTTTCCGCAGATCAGCATCAGCGGATTTCTCGGTCTGCTTGCCGGCCGCGGCAGCGACTTCTTCAAGGTGTCAGATTCGCGCGCCTGGGCGGTGACGCCGGCGCTGAGCTGGGCGGGGTTCGATATCGGCAGCGCCCGTGCGCGTTTGCGCGGTGCGGAAGGAGCCACGCGTGAATCGATCGCCGAGTACGAACAGGTCGTCCTCCGCGCGATCGAGGAGACCGAGAACGCCCTCGTGAACTATCGCGAGGAGCAGGAGCGGCTCGTGAGACTGGGTGACCAGGCTCGCGAAAGCACGCGAGCCGCGACGATCGCGCGCACGCGGTATCAGGCGGGCGTCGTCGACTTCCTGGCGCTGCTCGACGCAGAGCGCACACAACTGCAGGCAGAAGACGCGGTAGCACAGGCCGAGGCCGGCGTCTTCACGAGCGTCATCGCTCTCTATAAGGCTCTCGGCGGAATCCCCATCTCGTAAGGCGAGTCCGGCTGGAGCCGGACACTACACGGAGGTAGTCATGTCACGTTGGTTCGCAGTACTCGCACTCATCTCACTCGTTGGCGTCGATCGTGCGCAGGCGCAGACACGGGAGCCAAATCCTGGTCCTGGCGCGTTCGAGGTCACCATCTTTCCTGGCGGCGCGACGTTCTTCACCGAAGCGAGCGACAGTAATAGTCCGAGCTTCGGCAACTACGACCTGGGCGGCAGTGCCACAGTGAACTTCAATCGGTTCATCGGGGTCGAAGGCGAGGTCAGTGGACTGCTCGGCGTCTCGCAAAGTCTCGACTTTGTGACCGGTGCAGCAGATGTGAAGACGCCGCACTTCCTGAATTACAGCGGCAACCTGATCGTCAATGCTGGACGTGGCTCGGTCGTGCCGTACGCAACCGCAGGTCTCGGCGGATTGAGTCTGTTCGAACGCGCCGAGGTCGGCGTCAACGACACCACCACGTTTCTCACGACCAATGTCGGTGGAGGTGTGAAGTGGTACGCCGGCCGCTGGGGTCTGCGTGGCGACTATCGCTTCATCGCCGTGCAGTCCAAGGATGATGCGCCGGCGTTCTTCGGGCAGGAGACGCGATACGGACACCGCATCTACGGCGGCGTCATTCTCAACGTCGTGCGCTGACGCGCACGACAGTCAAGGCTCACTTTCCCAATGCTGAATGCTCAATGCACAACGGCGTCGTCCTGCATGTTTATTCCGTCCATTCATACGATGCAGGGCGGCGTCGCCAGGACGGTGATGGAAATGAAATCGTTTCGGAAACTCGTGCAATGGATCCGCGAAGAGTTCGAGGCGACGCCGGATCTCCGTCTCACCACGCGTGAGGCGGCGGCATTCCTCGGACTGGATCTCGCTACCTGTGAGCGCGTCCTCGCGCAGCTTCTGCGCGCGGGGTTTCTTTCGCAGGGGCCTGACGGTCGCTACGGCATGCCATTGTTGATGTCTTGATCTGTGATTGGCGATTCGTTGTTGATTTGTGATTCTTGAATGCCGATTGCGTTGAAGTGTCAATCGACAATCGAGAATCCGTAATCAGCAACGAATCAACGATCAAAGATCATCAATCATCAATTGCTTCGATACCCAGGAACGTGCGCAGACGATTGATCTCCTCGTCCAACGCGCGGCGATATGCACGGTCGCGCGGGGGGCGAGCAGCGACGTAGCCGATGTCGGGGCGCAGCGTGTCGTCTTTCACCGACACGTTGGCCCAGCCGATGACGCGGTCGCGCCACAGCAGCGGCAGCGCGTAGTATCCGAGCTTCCGCTTTGGCACCGGCGTATACGCCTCGAAGCGGTAGGCCCACTCCCACAGCATCTCGAAGCGCCTTCGGTCCCACACGACGGGATCGAAGGGCGCGAGTAGACGGACATGGTCGTCCACCGCGGCCGCTGCGGGGTCGTCTGCGGAAGGCCAATACCAGTCCACGCCTTCGACGCGCGCGTGCGCAAGACGACGTTTGGCTCGCTGCAGTGTGCGGGCCAACTCTCCTCGCCACTGTGGGACGCCATAGCGAAGGCGTCGAACCAGCATCGAGAGGCTCGACGCCGGCAGCGGTGCGTACTTACCCACAACAACGTCCACCAGTGCATCGAGATGCGCGGCGCGTGTCGTCGCATCGCGCGGGACCGGTGGATGTTCATGAACCGCGTAGATGCGAACTCCCGCTTCACGGCGCACGACTCGCAGCAATCCGCGATAGTGCATCGCATCCATCAAGTGAGTGGTCGCGCTCGAGGAACCGCCCCAGTAGTTGACCACCGTGCCATGCGAGAAGTGCGCGTCCACGTCGCGTGGATGCACAGTCCCGTGTGTGCGGACGAAGTCGAGCAGCGCGCGCACCTGACGCCCGCGGGCCGCACTCCACGGCGCCGGTCCGCCGCGCGGGTGCATCAGCCCCTGCAGCGCGCCGGTCACGAATCCATAGTTCACGAAGAAGTCCTCGTGAACATCGAGGCGGCTGTAGTGGCGTTCGAGATCGCCGGCGCGATAGCTGTTCACGCGGTGGCGAAGCGTCAGATCCTGCGCGCGAGCCGGCGCACGGATCGGATCGGCCTGTACAAAGGCCAGCGTATCGAGCGCGCGTTGAAGTGTGGTGGGAGGAAAGAGGCTGCGCGCGACGGCGAATCGGCGCAGCTCGTCGAGAGTCACGCGTGGAGCGCTATTTAGCGGCGCTGATCGACTGCACCTGGATCTTCTTCGTCTTCGCGTCCAGCGTGCCGGCAACCCTGACGCGCTGTCCCGCAAATTTCTCAGGCGTCTTCTGGTCGCTCAGCGTGTAGACGTTCGTGCCGTCGGCCAGCACGTACTCGGCCCCGTGCGCGGCGACGCACGCCTTGGTGCACTCTGCATCGGTCGGCCCCATGCGCATCGTCGCGTGGCCGTCCTTGGTTGCGCACATGTCATCGGTGATCGTCCCGACGAACGTTTGTTGGCTTTGCGCCGCGAGTGGCGCGTGCGTGCCCGGCGTGACCAAAGAGGCCAGGCCGAGCACGCTGACGATCAGGAGCAGCGGCTTCGTCCGCATGGAGATCAGTGGCCCGGAATCATCAAATGCGCCGTCGTCGTGCCGGCGTTCATGATCCAGATGCCGCCCTGCTTCGGGTTGTCGGGCAATCCGGTGGACTGCGTGGTCGCACCGGGCATTGCGACGGTCATGTGGGTTCGCGCCGTATCCTTGTCCTTGCCCTGCATCCGGATCCACACCGATCCGTACTCGGGCTTGATGCGCGAGCCGTCCTTTTCGGCCGCGTCCAGCGCTGCCTGGCGCTTGGTGCGATCCGGTTCCGCCTCGAACTTCAGGTTCTGCGCGACACGCGGCAGGTTGACGAGGCTGGTGCATTCCACGGAGAACGGCTGCTGGCCGGGCAAGCCCGACCGGTCGAAGCACACCATCGTGTTCGTGCCCTTTTTCACCGTGTCGTAACTGAAATCCGGCTTGAACACGACGACAGTCGCGTCTTTCTTCATGTTTTCCGGGGCGGCGAGCAACGCCTTTTCGACCGCAGCGTCGGCCGGCGCCTGCGCCCACGCGGGAGTTGAGAGAACCAAGGCACCGAAGACGGCAAAGGCGAGACGTGTCATTGCGAAATCCTCCAGCGAAGTAGGCGCGCGGACGCGCGGTCAAATCTTACCTCGGACTGGCACGAGTGGTGGTTAATGGAGCATGATCGGCGCCATGCATGGATCACGCTGGATCGGCTTCTTTGTTTTTGCCTCCGTCGCCATCGTCGCTGCCCAGGTCCCGGTATCGAAGGAACCGCGGCATCACGTCACGTTCGAGAACCAGCAACTGCGCATCCTCGACGTCAACATTCCTCCGGGAGACAAGTCGCTCGAGCACCGTCACGAGCTCGACATTGCGACGATCTCCATGAACACCGGTACGACGGCGCGCATTCAGTCGGGCAAGGAGCCGGCCGCTGAGCGTCCAACACGGCCGCTCGGTGATGCTGGCGTGACCGAGTACGTCGGCAAAGCGGGAAGCCATTCGATCGAAAACACCGGCAAGAGTCCGTATCAGCTCTTTGCGATCGAGAACCTGAAGACGAGCGGCTGGTCGACGGCCCCCGCGGCAAGCGGTCTCGCGACGAAGATGACGGGCGAAGCACGGTCGTTCAGGCTCTACGACGTGAGCTTGACCAAGGAGACGTCGCAGACGTCACACACGCACGCCGTGCCCACCATCGCGGTGCTGATTACGGGCACGGTGATGTCCGATGGTCCCGACAAGCAGGCCAAGGAGAATCCCGGTGCGCCTATTGGTCTGAAGCAATTGACGCAGCCCGGGCAGTGGATCATGGTGCCGCCCGGCGATACGCATCACATCGTTCGGCTCGGTGTCGGCAACGCCCGCGTCGTCGAGGTCGAGGTTCGCTGATCGCGCAGGAGTCGTCATGACCCAACTGGTCAGGCTCGCATCAGCACTCGCATTTGGCGTGCTGATGTGGTCCTGCTCCGGCGACTCGGGGTCTTCGGACACCGCCTCGCCGACACCAGTGAGTCCGTCACGCCGCATTCTTCTCGTCACACATACCGAAGGCTTCAGACACAGCTCGATCGAAATCGCGGAAACCACAATCGCGACGCTCGGTCAGCGTTCGGGACTCTTCACGACACGGCTGTGCCGGACCGCGAGTGATGTCGCCCGCATGCTGACGCGCTCCGCGCTCGGCGACGTTGACGCGATCGTGTTCGCCAATACCACGGGCAGTCTTCCGATTCCCGATCTCGGGGCCGTCCTCGAGTGGATTCAGGACGGCCATGGGTTCGTGGGCATGCACAGCGCCTCGGACACCTATCACGACGCTCCGGCCTATCTCGAGATGCTGGGCAATGAGTTCCTCACGCACGGCGAGCAGGCGACAGTAGAGGCGATCGTCGAGAACCGATCGCATCCGGCATCGAGTCCACTGGGGCAGCGATTCCGCGTCTTCGATGAGATCTACAAATTCACGAAGTCAAACAGAGGCAGCGTGACGATGCTGCTGTCGTTGGATCGAAATCCTGCCGACGGACTCCCGGAGGCAGGGCAGCCTGGTGACCTGCCACTCGCATGGGCGAAGAGCTTCGGGCGTGGCCGCGTCTTCTACACCGCACTCGGCCATCGGGAGGACGTGTGGCAGAACACGTCGTATCAGGACCACATTCTCGGTGGCATCCGTTGGGTGTTGCAGATGTAGCCTTAATCGCTTCGCGATAGCGGGCAATCGCTTCCGCGTTAGCACCCTGTCGCGTCCGTGATAGCGGGCGCGTCGCTGATCTATTTCTTCTGCGACGTAATGTCCGGGAGTGCAAACGCAACCAGGTAATCACCGAGTGGCGGACCGATTTGGACGCCGTGGCCGCCGGCGGCGATGACGATGTACTGCCGGCCGTCGGGGCCGCGGTACGTCATCGGCGTCGAGCGTGCGCTCGTCGGCAGTTGGCCAGTCCACAGTTGGCGACCGGTCTGCACGTCGAAAGCGTATATCGCGGCTTCGAGCGTGCCAGCGGTGAAGACAAGTCCACCGGCCGTGACGATTGGACCGCCGAGAGCAATCGAGCCCCACTTCGCCGCATCGGGGGCGCTCTCGGTGCCTGGAAATTTGCCCAGCGGCACCTGCCACGCGATTTCTCCCGTCGCGGTTCTGACGGCAGCCAGTGTTCCCCATGGCGGCGGCGTGCAGGGAAGCAGTGTCTTCGGTCCCAGCAGCAAGCGCCGCACAAGGGCGTAGGGCGTGCCTCGCTGGAGATGCAACTCGAAATCACTGGCCAGACGCCCGCCGCTTCGTTGCTCGTCGAGGTCGCCGCGCGGAATCAACCGTACTTCGGATGCGATGTTGTTGACAGGCATCACGAGAAGCCCGTTCGCGCGGTCGTGCGCCATTCCTCCCCACGCGACGCCGCCCACGTTCCCGGGGACAACGATGGTCCCTCGCAGCGATGGCGGTGTGAAGAAGCCCTCAGCGCGCAGCGGACGGATCGTGTCCCGGCACCACGCGCGATCGTCATCGGTCAGCCCCCACGCGTCGTCCGCTTTCAGCGTCGTGCGTGCGAGTGAGCGCGGGGCGGTCGGGAAAGGCTGTGTCGGTGACGCCTGCTCACCAGGAACGTCGCTCTTCGGCACCGCACGCTCTTCGATCGGAATCAGCGGCTGACCCGTTTGCCGATCGAGGACGAAGACATGTCCGGTCTTCGATGCCACCGCAATAGCGGGGACCGTGCGTCCGTCTTTGCGCCAGTCGAACAGGATCGGTGGCGACGCGACGTCGTAATCCCAGAGGTCGTGATGCACCGTCTGAAAGTGCCAGACGCGTGCACCAGTGTCTGCGCGCAGCGCGACGACGGAGTCGGAGAACAGATTGTCGCCGAGACGTTCGCCACCGTAGTAATCGGGACTGGGACTGCTCGTGGGAAGGAACACGAGATTGCGTGCGGCGTCGGCGACGATGACCGACCACACATTCGCCGCGCCAGTGCGAGTGTTGCTGGCGTTCTTCCAGCTATCCGCCCCCACCGCTGACGGATCCTGCGGGATGGGATCCCAGCGCCATTTCAGTGCGCCTGTGACGGCATCAAACCCTCGGACTTCGCCGCTGGGTTCGGTGGTCGTCAGTCCATCTTGAATCGCGGAGCCGACCACAATCGTGTTACCAACGATGGCTGGAGGAGAGGTGACTTCATAGTCGGCGACACCCGCTGGCCGAATGCGCAGCCCTTGCCGAAGATCCACCGTGCCAGCTGTACCGAACGTCTGAATGGGTTCGCCTGTGGCGGCGTTCAGCGCGATCAGGCGCGCGTCGATCGTTGCGACGAAAATCCGGCGCTCGCGGCCGCGTTGCCACGTCGACACGCCGCGGCTCGCGAAATCGCCGTAGCCGGCATCGCGCGGTACCTTGGCATCGAACACCCACCGCTGCCGACCGCTCACAGGGTCCAGCGCTATGACGCGGCCAGGCGGGGTACTGAGATACAAAGTGCCATCGACGTAGAGCGGCGTGGCCTCGAATGCGGTCGGGCGGTTGCGTGGCGGCTGGTATGCGTCGCCAGTGCGAAACGTCCATGCGACCTGAAGCGTCGCGACGTTCTTACGGTTGACATCGACCAGCGGTGAGAACCGTTCGCCTCCTGGATCGCGCCCGTACGCCAGCCACTCGCCGTTCTGCTGCCCCGTCACTGATATAGCTGTCGTCAGAAGGACAGCGACGGCGAGCGTGAGTCCTCGTCTATTCACCGTCACGCTCCGATGCTACGCTACCGGCCATGAAAACCCTGACACGATCGATCGCGGTGCTGCTGCTCTCGGCAAGCCTGCTGGCGCAGCCTCCGAACCTGGCCGGCCAGTGGCAAGGAGTGCTGCAAGCTGGAAAAGATCTCCGGGTCGTCGTGGTCATCACCAATGCGGATGGCCTGAAAGCGGTGATGCATCTCATCGATCAAGGGCTGGGGCAGGGCATCCCCGCAACCGCCGCCGCACTGCAGGGCGCGACGTTGAGGCTGGCGTTCGGCGGCATCGGCGTCACCTTTGAGGGCACTGTTGCTCCGGACGGAAACTCGATCAAGGGCACGTTCACGCAGGGTAACAAGCCGCTGCCGATGTCGTTGTCTCGAGCGAACGCCGACACGGCATGGAAGATCCCCGAGCCGCCGAAGCCGATGGCCGCCGATGCCAAAGCTGTATTCGAGGTGGCGACGATCAAGCCGAGCAACCCGGCGGCACAGGGCAAGCTGTTTACCGTCAAGGGACGACAGGTCCTGACGATCAACACCAGCCTCGCTGACATCGTCACGATGGCATACGGGCTTCATGTGCGCCAGATCGTCGGAGCGCCATCGTGGATGGAATCGGACAAGTACGACATCACTGGTCAACCCGAAGGGCAGGGCTTGCCGAACCAGAACCAGATGCGCGAGATGTTGAAGGCGCTGGTCCAGGACCGCTTTAAGCTGACGACGCATCGCGAGACTCGGGAGTTGCCGGCGTATGCGCTCGTGGTCGGGCCTGGCGGTCCGAAGATGACGAAGAACGAGAGCAACCCGAATGGCCTTCCGGGCCTGCTGTTCAGGGGCCTTGGCGTGCTGCCAGTCACCAACGCGACCATGGCTGATTTCGCCGGAGTGATGCAACTGGCCGTGCTCGATCGTCCGGTGGTGGACAGGACCGGACTGCAGGGCCGTTACGACTTCACGCTGACCTGGACGCCGGACGAAACGCAGTTCGCGAGCTTTGGTGTGCGAATTCCGCCTCCGTCTGGGGCCGCGGATGCGCCGCCGGCGCTCTTCACTGCGGTGCAGGAGCAGATCGGACTCAAATTCGAGTCGGTGCGTGCGCCGGTCGAAGTGATGGTGATCGATCGCGTCGAGAGGCCTTCGGAAAACTAGCCCTCGCGCTTCGACCAAGGACCAAATTAACCGAAGCGTTCGATCGTCTGCTTGAGAAACGCGGCGGCCTCTCGCGACGAGGGCAGCACCGATCTGGACGTGAGCCATTCCTCGAGTTCTGCCGCCGAGCGCGTGCCGTCGAAGCGATCGAGCAGATCCCGCTCGATCGCGCCGAGCGTCGTCAGGGTTGGCCGATAGGCGTCGGCCTGTTTGCGAAGACTCTCGATCGACAAGCCTTTCGCGTGCAGCGTTGACTGATCGAAGCGCGCGAGGGAACGGCCGTCCCGTGTCACCTCGACTTGCCAGCGCACGGCCGTGCCATCGTGGTTGTCCAGTCGAATCGCGATGCGATCGGCTGCGCGAACACTCACCGGCGATTCGATCGGAAAGTATGCGTGGGCGAAATTCGTCGTGCCCGAATCGCCTGGCACGTTGCCCAGACGGATCCCGTCGGCCAATGTGGTCACAAAGCACCCGCAGATCCCGTGCATCGTTCCATCGCGCGTGACCGCGCATGACACCGCGCCGCCAACATGAGGATCTGAGACGTGCATCAGATCGATCGTGGCGAACGTCGTAGGCTCAGTCAGCAACTGCGAGCGGTCCACGCGTGCGGGCCCGGGCTGATTGACGGCCAGCGCTCGCAGCGGTGACACATCCACGGCTTGGATCATCGTGTTCCAGACGTCGATCCGCTTTTGATAGATCTCCGGCGCTTCGACTGGCGCGACCATCAACTGGATGCTGCGTGGGATGAGCACGCCTCCCGGCGCGAGGAACCGATCCCGAGCGTCGATCGTCGCTGTCAGGCCGAGCGCCTGCAGCCCGAACGTGTCGTGAATGTCACCCAGGATCGCGTTCACGCGCTCGGGCAGGACGACATGCGTCGAGGGCTTGTTGATGAACGCGACGCGATCGAGAAATCCGTTCTTCGCCGCGAGCAGGCGCGCAAACGCCAATGACTCGCCACCTTCGATCGCGTAGACGCGCCGCGCGCCGGCACGACAGGCGAGAAACGACAGGACTCCCGTTCCCGCTCCGAGGTCGACCACGGTATCCCCGGGTCTGATGCGTGCCGCGATCGCTGCGGCGAACTGATCGAGCCGTGAGCCTGTATCGGTGAGGCAGAAGGCGTGGAACTCGAGGTCGCTGTTCGTCATGCGCCTTTACAATAGTCCGCGATGACCAACCGCGGCGGATCCTTCATTGGCCGTGTCTCCGGACTGGTGATTCAGGCGGACGCTCCAGTGAATGGACTCCGTCCGCTGGACGTGCCCGAACCGCCCGACGTGTGCGTTCGGATGCGAGGAACCCGCGATCAGACGCCGCTGGGTGAAGCCCTCAGCGCCTGGTATGTCAGCCCCTATTGCGACGAACGCGGTGTGCCATCGTTGACGATACTTAAGGTACGTCCAGAAGGACGTGCCCTGCGACCAGGCTATCTGCTGTGCTACGCAGAGGGCACTCGCTTTCTCGTCAGCGGGTCCGGATGTGACGTCGATGCCTGGTGGGACGAACCGCTCACCGACGTTGATGCCGCCGACTACTTGCTCGGCGGAGTGGTCGCGTTCATCGCGCGGCTGCGCGGTCGTGTGCCCATTCACGCCAGCGCGATCGTGATTGACGATCAGGCCGTGCTCTTCGCCGGGGCCGCCGGCGCCGGCAAGTCATCCATCGCCTCGGCGTTTGCCGTTCTGGGGTATCCGGTGCTCTCGGACGATGTGGTGGTGATCGACGCCTCGGGTGGCCGCCTTGTCGCCTATCCCAGTCGCGCGCGATTGAGCCTGTGGTCGGATTCCGCGGCGAGCCTGTTTTCGACGAAGTCGCTACCAGCGCATAGCGAGGTGTATGCGAAGCGACGCCTCGATCTGTTCGAGCATGGTTATCGCTTTCATGAACGCCCCGTGTCAGTCGGTACCGTCTGCATCCTCACCGATCGCTGCGCGTCTACTTCTGGCCTGACGATTCGCACTCTGCGGGCGCAGGCGGCGCTGATGAATCTCGTCAGCCACACCTACGGCAACTATCTGCTCGATGCATCGATGCGTTCCCGCGAGTTCGACGTCCTCGGTCGACTTGCTGAAGCGGTCTCCGTCAATGAGCTTTCGCTCAGCGCGGATCTCGACGGGTTGGTGTCGGACTGCCGATCGCTGGCGGATCATTTGGCGATACAATCGGCGGCGCAGACGACATGAGCGACCAGACCCCGACTTCGCCCAAGCGCCCCTACGAAAGCCCGCGACTGGTGACGTACGGCGACATCAAGACACTCACCCAGTTCAACGTCACTGGGCAGAAGGCGGACAAGGGCGGCGCGCAGAAGAATCGAACTTCGTGATCCCCATCCCGCGATGAGCGGATTCATAGCGATTCTCCAGACGAATGGTGCGGCGATCGACCCGCACCTGCTTCGAGACTCAATCAACGTCGCTCCGTTTGATAGCAGCCGCGCACACCTGTGGACCGCCGAAGGCGTGGCGCTGTGTGCGGCGCCGCTTGATTCACCGCACGATCGGGAACCGTGCTCGTTCAGCCGTGATGACAGTCTGAGCATCGTGATGGATGGGCGTGTGGATGACCGCACTGCGCTCGTCCGGAGGCTGGAGACGGAGCTCGGGCGCCCGTTGACCCACGCCCGAGACGTGGAGCTCATACTCGCCGCGTACGAGCGATGGGGTACCGAGTGCGTCGCACACCTACTCGGCGACTTTTCGTTCTGCCTGTGGGACGACGACCGCAGGCAGTTGTTCTGTGCGCGGGATCATCTGGGCGTCAAGCCGCTCTACTACGCGCGAATCGGCGCCACGCTCATCGTCAGCAATGTCCTGCATAGCGTCCGTCGCCAACCGCACGTCTCGGCCCGCCTCGACGACTACGCGGTTGGCGATCTCCTGCTCGCTGGCGCCTGTCTGTATCCGTCGCGGACGCCGTTCGCCGACATCGCGCGTGTGCCGCCCGCGCATACCCTGCGCTGTTCGCTGTCGTCGCCTGGCGAGCGCGTCGAACGGTATTGGTCGTTGACGCCCCGCGACGAGTTGCGCCTGCGTGACCCTCGCGAGTATGTCGACGCCTACGCCGCTGTGCTGGACACGGTGGTTCGCGACCGGCTTCGCGACGCGCCGGTCAGCATCCTCCTCAGCGGAGGCCTCGATTCGTCGAGTGTCGCCGCCGCGGCTGCAAATGTCCTGGGGCATGCCACACCCCGTCGACTCCGTGCCTACACGTTCGTCTACGACACCGTCGCCGAGGACCACGAGCGGCATTACTCCTCGGTCGTCGCGCGGCATCTGGGGATTGAGATCGAGCATCACGCGCTCGACCGTTACCGCTGGTTCGAGCGGTGGAACTCGGACGTGTTGCCACCCGAGCCGTCCGCCGAACCGATGACGGCAATGATGGTGGATGTGCTGCAGCGTATGGCCAGCCACAGCTCGGTGGCGTTGACCGGGGATGGCGGCGATCCGGCATTCCTTCCGTCAACACTCGTACGGTTGCTGAGACATCGTGCACCGCATCTCGTCATCGCCGAGTTCGCGCGTTCGCTCTGGCGGACCCGCTCGCTTCCGCCGCTTGGCCTTCGCGCAATGGTCGGTCGGTGGTTCGCCACTCGTGCCGATGCCACTGTTCCCGCGTGGCTGTCCGAGGCCTTCGTTCAGCGATGCGATCTTCGGGTGCGCCGTAAGATTCTCGACGAGAGTGCGGCAGAGGATGGGCAGCGTGGACGCGCCGTTCGCGCGAGTGTGGATCTGTGGTGGGCGTCAGCGTTCGAGACCTACGATCCGGGCGCGACCCGTCGCCCGGTCGCCTTGCGCTACCCACTCTTTGACGTGCGGTTTCTGACCTTCGCGCTCTCGCTGCCGACGCATCCGTGGTGTGTCAACAAAACGATCGTCCGCACCGCCATGCGAGGGCGGCTGCCTGACGAGATCTGCGATCGACCGAAGTCACCGCTGGCCGTCGATCTCTTGCGGACGCACGGACGCCTGACGAAGTCTGACATCGCTGCCGACATCGAAGGCGCGCCGGACTTGCAGGCTTATATCGATCTTCAGCGCTTCAGAGCGACGGTCAGCGATGATCGTGTGCTGACCG
>Ga0310810_10000206_pt1 | contig 60248 bp, 73 predicted proteins | sample NCmetagenome_FD_207641 | JGI IMG/M metagenome (GOLD analysis project Ga0310810, IMG submission 207641) | Soil microbial communities from experimental microcosm in Duke University, North Carolina, United States - NC | ecosystem: Engineered > Artificial ecosystem > Soil microcosm > Unclassified ...
CCCTTGACTGGATCGCTAGCCGCAGTGCTCAGGCGCCCGCGACCTCCGCGGTGTCGAGGCGAACGCCCGGACCCATGGTCGAGCTGATCGCGATCTTCTTGACGTACTTGCCCTTGGCGCCCGACGGCTTGGCCTTGACGATGGCGTCGACGAACGCATCGAAATTGGCCTTGAGGTCGGCTTCGGGGAAGCTCGCCTTGCCGATGCCGGCGTGGATGATGCCGGCCTTCTCGACGCGGAACTCGACCTGGCCCGACTTGGCGTCGGTGACCGCCTTGGCGACGTCCATGGTGACGGTGCCGAGCTTCGGGTTCGGCATCAGGCCCTTGGGGCCCAGCACCTTGCCGAGGCGGCCGACCACACCCATCATGTCCGGCGTCGCGATGACGCGGTCATAGTCCAGCTTGCCGGCCTGCATTTCTTCCATCAGGTCCTCGGCACCGACCTTGTCGGCGCCCGCCTTGGTGGCTTCCTCGGCCTTGGCGCCCTTGGCGAACACGGCGACGCGAACGTCCTTGCCGGTGCCCTTGGGCAAATTGACCACGCCGCGGACCATCTGGTCTGCATGGCGCGGGTCGACGCCGAGGTTGATCGCCACTTCGACCGTCTCGTCGAACTTGGCGCTGGCCAGGCTCTTGACCAGGCCGATTGCCTCGTCGACGCCATAATGGCTGTTCGGGTCGACCTTGCCTTCGAAGGCCTTCTGCTTCTTCGTGAGCTTCGCCATGTCCTTAGCCCTCCACTACCTGGAGGCCCATCGCGCGGGCGGAGCCTTCAATGATCTTGGTCGCGGCCTCAATGTCGTTGGCATTGAGGTCCTTCATTTTCGCCTCGGCGATTTCCGCCAGCTGCGAGCGGCGGATGGTGCCCGCCGAAACCTTGCCCGGCTCTTTCGAGCCCGACTTCAGCTTAGCCGCCTTTTTCAATAGGAAGCTCGCCGGCGGGGTCTTGGTGGTGAAGGAGAAAGACCGGTCCGCATAGACGGTGATCACCGTCGGGATCGGAGCGCCCTTTTCCAGCTCCTGCGTCGCAGCGTTGAACGCCTTGCAGAATTCCATGATGTTGACGCCGCGCTGGCCCAGTGCGGGACCGATCGGCGGGGAGGGATTGGCGGTGCCGGCCGGCACCTGGAGCTTGATATAGCCCGTGATTTTCTTAGCCATTTTTCTCACTCTGTAGTGGATTTGCATGGGGGCAGGCCCCGAGCGCGTCCGTTCAAGTTTAGCGGTCCAGACGGCGAGCCGAAGCGCGCCTCCCGCAATCCAGTGCTAATGCCTTGGAAGCGCGCGCCTTTAGCAGAAACCTGCGCAGAGGCAAGGTGCTTTGGTTCCAGCCACGGCGCAAGGGCTCATGGCGTCCCGAGCTTTTGGCCAAGCTGATCCACCGCCGCTTGGATCTCCGCCCGGTCTTCGTCGCCGCATTTGCTGCCGCAACCCGCGAGCTTCTTCTGAAGCGCGGCATATTGCTTGGTGGCCAGGTCACGGTCGCCCAGCTCCAGCGCGACCAGTCCTAGCTGGAGGTAGGCCGGGATCGGCGCGTTGCCGGTGCGGACCGCACCCTGGAAGGCTTTCTTGGCTTCGGGTTTCTTGCCGCTGTTGGCGTATGCCAGGCCAAGGGCGTAGGGGATCGCGCCTTCGCTCGAATTGGCGTCATAGGCTTTGCGCAATTCGCGAATTGCCGTGGGATAGTCGCCGGCATTCAGGGCGGCGACGCCATTCTTGTAGGGAACGGTCGCGTCGGCCTGGGCCGGGCCCGACGACGGCATGCTGCCGCCGCCCATTTGCGCATGTGCTCCGGACGCCAGCACAAGGCCGATCGCCGCCGCCGAAATCTGAAGCTTGGTCAGTCGCATTTTAAGGCCACCTCTCAAAAAGCTAACGATGCGAGGCAGCCAACTCGCTGTTGCGCTCGATGTCGTGACCATTGTCGGTGGCAGTGCGGTTTTTGTTGCTGAACGGGAGCAAGATGACTTCCAAGCCTGCAGACGCCGGCGGCCATGCTATGGCGTGGGACGTCGGCCAGGCGAGAAGGAGCGGTTCATGGGGGCGGTAAGAATAGTCGCGGCGATTGCTGCCGTCGTCGGCTGGGCGGGCCTGCTCCTGCAATATGTCATCTTCGCCGAGCGGGTCGGGCTGGGGCTGGCAACGTGGCGCTACCTTGGGTTCTTCACCATCCTTTCGAACATCGGCGCAGCGAGCATTGCGACGGCAATCGCGCTCCGGAGGCAGGATTGGCTAACGGGGGCCCGGGCGCGGCTGATGGGACTGACAGCGATCGTCACCGTGGGCTTCGTCTATTCCTTGCTGCTGCGATCGACATGGAACCCGACGGGCCTGCAGAAGCTGGCTGACGCGGCGCTTCACGATTGGACTCCGATTCTGTTCGCAATTGTCTGGGCGATAACGCCACATGGCGATCTCAAGTGGCGCGACATGACATGGGCGCTGACCCCGCCCGCCATCTACCTCGTCTACGCGCTTGGGCGGGGAGCAATTGACGGCTGGTACCCCTATTATTTCCTCAATCCAACGCTCCAGACCACCAGCGAGTTGGGCGTCAGCATCCTCGGGACACTTGCCGTGTTCGCAATTGTCGCCGGGAGTGGAATCGCGATCGACCGGCGGCTCGCGGCGCGGGGAAGCCTGGCGGCAAGCTAGTCGAGCGTGGTTCGATATTGTTTGACGGCCAGCCCGGCCACAATCACCACGAACAGCGTCAGCGCGCCCAGGCTGGGCGCGGCCTCGGCGATGCCGACGCCTTTCAGCATCGCGCCGCGGACGACACGGAGCATATGGGTGACGGGGAGGATGGACCCCAGCCACTGCGCCCATTGCGGCATGCCGCGGAACGGGAAGAGGAAGCCCGACAGCAGGATCGACGGCAGGAAATAGAAGAAGCTCATCTGCATCGCCTGGAGCTGGTTGCGCGCCACGGTCGAGACGAGGAAGCCCAGGGCCAGGCTGCCGACGATGAACAGGAACAGGCCGAGGATCAGCGCCGCCCAGCCGCCGGCCATCGGCACTCCGAACAACAGCCGCGCCATGGTGATGATCAAGGTCGCCTGGATGATCCCGACCAAGACGAACGGGGTCAGCTTGCCGACCATCACCTCGATTGGCCGGAGCGGGGTTGAAAGCAGCGTCTCCATCGTGCCGCGCTCCGTCTCTCGGGTCATGGCAAGCGAGGTCATCATCACCAGCGTCATGGTAAGGATGGTCGCGACCAGCCCGGGGACGATGTTGTAGCTGGTGATGCCTTCCGGATTGTAGCGGCGCTGGATGACCACCTCGAACGGCCGGGGAGCAACTGCGACCGGCGCGAGCGCCCCCTTGAGGTCATGCTTCAGCGCCTCTTCGGGCAAGGCGGCTAGGGCGGAGACGGCGGCGCCGGTCGCGGCCGGGTCCGACGCGTCGGCCTCGACCAGTATCTGTGGCTTGTCGCGACGCACGACCCGGCGCGTGAAATCGCCCGGAATGGTGATAGCGAACTGGACCGCGCCGCGCTCGATCAGCCTGTCCATCTCGGCCGGCGAGCGGGCGACATGGTCGATGCTGAAATAATCGCTGCGCTGGAGCGAACCGATCACCGAGCGGGCGAACTGGCCCTGGTCCTGGACCAGCACCGCGGTCGGCAGATGCTTGGGATCGGTATTGATCGCATAGCCGAACAGCAGCAGCTGGATGATCGGGATACCGATAATCATCGCATAGGTCAGCCGGTCGCGGACCAACTGGGTGAATTCCTTGGCCAGCACCGCCATCATCCGCGAGAAGGAGAGGCCGGTCATGCGGCTTTGACCTCGGGCGGGGCGTGGGTCCGCATCAGGTGGATGAATACATCCTCAAGGGTGGGCTGGACTTCGGTCCAGCGAAAGGGCTCGCGGCGATAGGGCTTGATGGCGGCTTCCAGCGCGGCCCGATCGGTGCCGCTGACATGAAGAGCCTCGCCGAAGGGCGCGGCCATGTCGACGCCCGGCTTGGCTGCCAGTTCGCGTCCCAGCCGGTCGGCTCGCGGCCCCTCCGCCTCGAACGTCACCAGCCCGCTGGCGGCGATCACCGCGTCGCCGGTACCGCGGGCAATCAGCTTGCCGTTGAAAATATAGGCGATCTCGTGACAGCGTTCGGCCTCGTCCATGTAGTGGGTCGAGACCATGACGGTCATGCCGTCGTCGGCGAGGCGGTGGATCTCGTCCCAGAAATCGCGCCGCGCCTGGGGATCCACGCCCGCAGTCGGCTCGTCGAGCAGCAGCAGCTTCGGTTCGTGCATCACCGCCGCGGCGAGGGCGAGGCGCTGCTTCCACCCGCCCGAAAGATTGCCGGCGAGCTGCTTGCGGCGATGCTGGAGCCCGAGTTTCTCGAGTTGGTCGTCAACCCGTTCGGCTACCCGGTCGAGATCATAGACCCGGGCAATGAAATAGAGGTTTTCCTCGATGGTCAGGTCTTCGTAGAGAGAGAAGCGCTGGGTCATGTAGCCGGTCTGGCGCTTGATCGCCTCCGCCTCGCGCGGGAATTCATAGCCGAGGACCTGGCCATGGCCGGCGTCCGGCGTCAGCAGCCCGCAAAGCATGCGCAGGGACGTCGTTTTGCCGGAGCCGTTCGGACCGAGGAATCCGGTGATCTGCCCCTGCTTGATCTGCAGCGAGACATTGTCGACCGCCTGAAGCGCGCCAAAGCACTTGCTCAACCCCTCGACGTCGATTGCGAGAGTCAACGCAAGGGCTCCACGTCCACGGGTAGCCCGGGCATCAGATTCGCGGGTTTGGCGGGCAACGCCTCGACCATGAATACCAGCCGGTCGCGGCTGTCGCGGCTGAAGATGACCGGCGGGGTGAATTCCGGGCGCGGGCTGACATAGCTGATCTTCGCGGTAAGCCCCGCAGCGCAGCCGTCGCAGGAGAATCCCACGCTCTTCCCCGGCCGATAGCGGGCGACTTCCTGTTCCGGCACGAAGAAGCGGACCTTAACCCGGTCGTCCGGCAGGATGCTGACGATGGCTTGGTTGGCGGCGACCCATTCGCCGGGCCGGTAATAGACTTCCTCGACTCGGGCCGGGGAGGGAGCAGGCGGCGAGAGCTGGCCGACCCTGATGTCGACTTCGCGCGACCCGCCCCTCGCTTGGGTTTCCTGGGCGCGCGCTGCGTCGACCTGGGCGTGCCGGGCCTGAGCGGTCTGGCGGGCGGCCCGCAGCCGGGCCGACGTCTCGCGAAGGGCCGCTTGGGCCGCATCGATGTCGGTCCCGGCCACTGCGGCCGGATCGTCCCGCTTGACGCCGAGCAGCCGGTTGAGGTCATGCCTCGCCTTGTCGACGTCCGATGCAGCCGCCGCGACTTCGGCCTCCGCCTGCTGCGCATTGGCCTCGGCCGACGCAATCTGCGTGCGCGCCTCGGCGACCTGGGCCTGGGCCTGATCGCCCTGGGCGGACAGGGTCGCTGGGTCGATCGCGAACAGCCGCGCGCCGGCGGGAATGCGCTGGCCTTCCTCTGCCATGATGGTGCTGACCGTGCCGGCTACTGGGGCAGCGAGAAACAGGCTTTCGCCCTCGATATAGCCCGACAGGTAGCGCTCGCGCGGCCCCGGTCCGAACCAGCGCCAGGCGAAGAATGCCGCAGCGACGATCGCCGCGAGCAGGATCAGTATGCGTACTCCCCGCGTCATTGTTGCGCCTCCTCCGCTTGCTCGCTCCAGCCGCCGCCGAGTGCCTTCACCAGCGCCACCGTGTCGCGCGAAAGCGCCCCCCTGGTTTCGATCGCCTGCTCTTCCAGCGACAATCGGCGCTGCTGGGCCTGGAGCACGTCGGTGAGGGTAACCAGGCCGCCGCGATAGCGGGTCCGGGCGATTTCCTCGGCGCGGACCGCCGTGGCCAGCGCTTGTTCGAGCTCGGCCAAGCGCTGGCGATCTCCGCCGACATCGCCGAGCGAATCCTCGACGTCGCCGAGGGCCGTCAGCACCGCCTTGCGGTAGGCGATCGTCGCTTGCTCCTGCCTGGCGCTCCGGACCTCGACCGTCGCCCGGCGGCGGCCACCGTCGAAGATCGGCCAGTCGAGCGCCGTGCCGATGGAAAAGCTGCGGCTTCCCCATTCGAGGAGCGACCCAAGCGCAGTACTAACCAGGGCGGGCGCCGCGGTCAGCGAGAAGCGCGGGTAGAGGTCGGCGATTGCGACCCCGATGTCGGCCGTGGCGGCGGCGAGCTCGCGTTCGGCGGCGCGAATGTCCGGCCGGCGCCTGAGCAGGTCGGAGGGCAGGCCGGCAGGCACTGAAGGCGGGAGGGGCATTGCGGACCGTGACGCCAATTGGTCGGCAAGGCTGCCCGGCGAGTTTCCGGTGAGCACACCTAGCGCATGTATTTCGGCCTTGGCTTGCGCCTGGAGCACGGGGATTTCCGCCGCCGCCCTAGCCCGTTCGGACCGCTGCTGCTCCAGGTCCTGGCCCGTTACCAGCCCGCCGCGCGTGCGCGCCGCGACCAGCTGCTCGAATCGTTGCTGCCTGGCCAGCTCCGCCTCGGCATTGGCGGTCCGGGCCTGCAGGGTGCGGAGGCGAAGGTAGGTGCCGGCGACTTCGGCGGCGGTGCTTACCTCGGCATCGCGCCGGCTCCAGACGGCCGCGCCGGTACGTGCCGCCGCCGCTTCCCGCTCGCGGCGATTGCGGCCGAACAGGTCGATTTCCCAGCTGGCGTCGAAGCCGGCCCGCCAGGTCGTGAACTCCGTCCCCGGAAGGCCGAAAATTCCGACGCCGCTGCCGCTGCCCGCGCCGGGCGGCAGCGGAATCGCATTCTCGCTGATCCGCTGGCGATTAACCGAGCCTTGCGCTGCAACCTCGGGCAGGGCGCCCGCGCCGGCAACGCGCTCCAGCGCGCGCGCCTCTCTGATCCGTGCCGCCGCCATCTCGATGTCGAGATTCTGCCTGAGCGCCTGGTCGACCAGCGCGGTCAATTGCTCGTCGCCGAAACCCCGCCACCAATGGTCGAGCTGGCCCTGGCCAATTGGCGATGCCTCAAGATAGGAGGAAGGGACCGCCACGTGCGGCTCGGCATAGTCCGGACCGACGGTGCAGCCGGACAAGAGAAGGGCCAGGAGCGCGGCGCGCTTCATGCCGGCTTCCCGGTCAGCAGGCCCGCCAGCAGTGTCTCGACATGTTGCCGCGCGAGCGCAGCGAGGTCGAGCGGCTCGCCGCCGATCGGTTCCAACGTCTCCCGGTAGATGATGCCCATCAGCATCGGGCCCATCAGCGTGAAGCTGTGCAGGCGGGCGTCGCCCGGTCGGACCTCGCCCCTGGCCTGCGCCATTTCTATCAGGGCCGTCATGGTTCCGAGCGCCTTGGAGACCACTTCGTCATGCCAGACCTTGGCGAGCTCGGGAAAATTGCGGGATTCGCTGATCACCATCTTTGCGACCGCTCCGACCGGGACCCGATTGGCGACTTCGACAAAGTTGGCGAGGAACATGCGTACAAGGTCTCCGAACGGCAGGCCGGTCTGGATCAGCGCGGCACGAAGCCGATCGACGTTGGGAACGACAGCATCGCGGACGACAGCCCGAAACAGCTGCTCCTTGTCTTTGAAGTAGAGGTAAAGCGTGCCCTTCGACACGCCGGCCCGCCTGGCGATCTCGTCGAGCTTGGCGGCGGCGAAACCCTTTTCGGCGAACAACTCGAGAGCCGCCGCGCAGATTTCGCGCGGTCGGTCTTCTGCACGGCGCTGCCATCGGGGTTGTTTCACGAGTCGTTCCTAACTGACCAGTCAGTTATATAATTGGCCGCTCGGGTGCAAGGGTGCTGATCCGCGGCCGGCGAGATCCCATGCAACCCGATTGGATCGCTCGCCGTTTTTGCAGCATGGACCAGCCAGCGACCAAGCCAGCGGTCAAGCAAGCCGCGAAGGCTGCAAAGGAGCTTGCCGAGAGCGGTAAGTCGGTCGAACGAAGTTCAAGAAAGGTCAGCGTCGAGGCCCAGCGGCAGGTGCAACTGGCCGCCGACCGGACCTTATTGGCGTCGGAACGGACCTATGCCGCTTGGGTGAGGACAGCGCTCGCCGCGCTCGCCAGCGGGGTCGGCGCCCGAGCGCTCCTCGAAGATCATGTTCCGCTGCTGCTGGCGAAGCTGACCGGATCGGTGCTGGTCATGTTTGCCGGATTTTGCCTGGTTGCTGCCGTTTGGCGGCAGTTCATGCGGCCGGTTCCGCCACCGCCGACCGATTTGAGGCCGGTGCCGCGCTTGGCGCTGGTGCCGATCAACGCCTTCCTGCTGCTGGTGGCGCTGGCGGCATTGATCGGTATTTGGGCGAGTTGAGCGTTACTTAACTCGCTCGACCTGCTCGAACTCCAGCTCGACCGGCGTTGCACGGCCGAAGATGGAGACGCTGACCTTGACCCGGGCCCGGTCGAAGTCGAGTTCCTCGACCACGCCGTTGAAGCTGGCGAACGGACCGTCCAGCACCTTCACCGCATCGCCGATCTCATAGTCGACCTTGACCTTGTGCTTGGGCTGGGCAGCGGCTTCTTCCTTGGTGTCCAGCATGCGATGCGCCTGGGCATCTGGGATTGCCTGCGGCTTGCCGTTGGGGCCGAGGAAACCGGTCACCTTGGGCGTGTTCTTGACCAGGTGATAGACGTCGTCGTTGAGCGCCAGCTTGGCGAGGACGTAGCCCGGCATGAACTTGCGCTCGGCCTGGACCTTCTTGCCGCGCTTGATCTCGGTGACCGTCTCGGTCGGGACCTCGACCGCCTCGACCAGCTGCTCGAGCCCGAGGCGCTTGGCTTCGCTCAGGATCGCGTCGCGGACCTTGTTCTCGAAACCGGAATAGGCGTGGATGATGTACCAGCGGGACATTGATTAACCCTTGAAGTTCTTCAGCCGAGCAGGCCGAGGAGGAATTTGACGATCGCGCTGAAGGCCGAGTCGACGCCGAAAAAGAAGATGGCGAGCATGGCGGTCATGATCAGCACCATGATGGCCGTGGTGCGCGTTTCCTTCATCGACGGCCACACGACCTTGCCAGCTTCCTGCTGGACCTGCCGGACGAATTCTGCGGGATTGACCTTTGCCACTTTTTCAATGCCTTCAAACGGATAGAAAAACGAGGTCCGCGGACACCCCGCCGGACCTCGTGTTGGGAGCGCATTAAACCAGGCTGTCATGGGAGTAAATCCCATGACGTCGGTCCTCGCTCCGCGAGGCCGGCCGCGTCTCCGCGTCCGCTACGCGGACCAGCATTTAGCGGAACACTAAATGCCTCGCTGCGACCTGGCAGGGGCAGAGGGACTCGAACCCACGACCCTCGGTTTTGGAGACCGATGCTCTACCAACTGAGCTATACCCCTAGGCCGTGGCGCGAGTTAGCGACGGCAGTGTCGCCGCGCAAGGGCTCTAGGCGGCAATATCGTACGGGATGATCTCACCGGAGAGGTAGAGGTTGCGCGCCTTGGTGCGCGACAGCTTGCCCGAACTGGTGCGGGGCAACGTCCGCGGCGGGATCAGTTCGACCACCGGCGAGATGCCGGTGATGGCGCGGACCCGTTCGCGGATGTCATCGCGCAGGCGCCCGCGCTCTTCGGGGTCGCTTACTCGGCAATGAACCAGCACCGCCGGCGTTTCTTCACCCGATGGTCCGGTAATGGCGAAGGCGGCAATGTCGCCAGACTTGAAGCCGGGCAGCTGCTCCACCGCCCATTCAATATCCTGCGGCCAATGGTTCTTGCCATTGATAATGATCATGTCCTTGGCGCGGCCGACGACATAGATATAGCCGCCCGACATGTAGCCCATGTCGCCGGTGTCGAGCCAACCATCCTTCATGCAGGCTTCGGTCGATTCCGGGTCGCGGAAATAGCCAACCATCAAGCTCGAGCCGCGGACCCAGACCTTGCCGATCGAGCGATCGGCCAGCGCTTCGCCGGCGGCGTCGCGGATCACGATTTCCATGCCCTCGACCGGCTTGCCGCAGTTGACGATCGCACGGTAGCGGCGCGGGCGTTCCTGAGCCGGCGTGCCGACGCCCGACAGCTCACTCTCCTCGACCAGCTCCAGTCGGATCCCCTCTCCCGGTGGCATGATCGACACCGCCAGAGTCGCTTCGGCCAGGCCGTAGCTCGGGCAGAAGGCCGCAGCCTTGAACCCGGCGTCTGCGAAGCTGTCGACGAACGCCTGCATGACGTCGGGGCGGATCATGTCGGCGCCGTTGCCGGCCAGCCGCCAGCGCGACAGGTCGAACCGGTCGGCGGCGCGCGTCTGCGACGACATCCGGCGCGAGCAAATGTCATAGCCGAAGGTCGGCGAATAGGAGAGGCTGGTTCCCGGGTTGCGGCTGATGAGATCGAGCCAGGCAAGCGGGCGGCGGGCAAAGTCTTCAGTTTTGAGGAAGTCGACGGAAACTTGCAGGGCGATCGGCGACAGCATGCAGCCGACCAGCCCCATGTCATGGTACCAAGGAAGCCAGGAAACGACGCGGTCAGTCGGCTGAATCTCGGTACCAATGCCGTGGGCATGCAAGTTGTCGAGCAGCGCGCGATGTGTAATCGCGACGCCGTGCGGGAAGCGCGTCGAGCCGGAGCTGTACTGCAAATAGGCGATTTCATGCTCGGTGGCGCTGGGCAAGGTCGACTGCGCCAACTTGACCTCGGCCAGGCTGTCCCAGTCGCGCGCCGGAACGCTCCGTTTATCTGCGGCCGCGATCGCAAAATCGGCGAGCTCGGGCGGAAACAGGAACAGTTTTGGATCGCTGCTGGTCAGCATTACGACCAGCTGTTCGACATAGGCGTCGCGACCGCCGAAACTTGTCGGCAGTGGAAGCGGCACCGGCCATAGGCCCGCATAGATCGCGCCGAAGAAGGAGGCGGCGAACTCGGGACCGGTCTCCGCGACCAGGGCTAGCCGGTCGCCCTTTTCGAGGCCCAGCGCGATGAAGCGACGAGCGTGGCGCAACGCATCTTCGCGCAGTTCGGCATAAGGATAGGCGCGAACCAGCGTGCCGCGCGCGTCGTGGAAATTCATGCCGCGATGGCCCCGCGCAGCATAGTCGAGAGCGTCACCCAGAGTCGGAAAATCGGCGATACGGCGCTCCAGCCGGTCGAGCGTCGGCGTGTAGCCGTCGAGCGTCAGGGTAGCATCGATCCTGTCGTTCCGGTCGAGCACGCGTCAAAATCCTGTTTATTGGTCCCACGAAGCGGCCACTGGCCAATGAGCCCGCCTAGGACGGGATCCTTTTTGCCTGATGGTGGGCGAGTGTGGCACAAACATGGCCATGGCCGCCAGTCAGCTTCGCAAACCCCGCCCTCCGCTCGACGCAGCAAAGCTTGAAGAATTGGCCATTTCCTATGTCGGACGGTTCGCTACGAGCGCTGCAAAACTCAGAGCTTACCTCCTCCGTAAGCTTCGCGAGCGTGGATGGGCCGGGCCCGGCGAACCGCCGGTCGAAATGCTTGCCGATCGCCTGACGCAACTCGGTTATATCGACGACTGTGCCTATGCGCTGGCGAAGGCCCGCTCGCTTGGCGCTCGGGGGTTCGGCAGGGGCCGGGTGCGCCAGGCGCTTGCCCAGGCCGGAATCAGCGAAGAAAATTCGGGCGAGGCCAATGATCTGGCTGCGGTCCAAGCCTATGAAGCAGCACTTCGCTTCGCGCGCCGGAGGTCTTTCGGGCCTTTTGCCGCTGCCAAGCCGGACCTAAAGTCTCGCGAGCGTGCAATCGCTGCGATGATCCGCGCTGGCCATGAATTCGGCATGGCTCGGGCCATCATTGACCTGGCCCCCGGGGAATTCCCGGATTGCGGAGAGACTTCAAACATCTCTTTCTAGTGGCTAAATGCTTATGTCGGTTTTACGACACTTGCGACCGTGTTAAGGAAACCATGTGCAGCGTTTGAGCGCCGAAACGACTCAGGAGGTAGGCCCGGAACTCATGGCAACGGGCGAGGAAAGTCTTCCTGAAGGTCAGCAGTGTACGGGTCGGGTCAAATGGTTCGACGCGACAAGGGGCTTTGGATTCCTTGTCTCCGACGATTGCGAAGGCGACATCCTGGTCCATTTCAGCGTGCTGAAGGAGCATGGCCGCCGTTCGCTTCCCGAGGGTGCGACGGTGGAATGCATCGCCGAACATCAGGATCGCGGTTTCCAGGCGCGCAAGATTTTGTCGATTGACCTTAGTACGGCCTTGCCCATGCCGGTCCGGCCGGTCCAGTCTACCGGTGAGCGCGCGGACCGCAGGGCGTTGGCGGATGCCGCGGGTGATTATGAGCCGGTGGAGGTCAAATGGTTCAATCGCGTAAAGGGTTACGGCTTCCTCAATCGCGCTGGGGAGGGCGAAGAGGGCGAGGATATCTTCGTTCACATGGAGACGGTGCGGCAATCGCAGATCGTCGACCTTCAGCCGGGCCAGCAACTGGAGGCTCGAATCGCCGAGGGGCGCAAGGGTCTGACGGCCGTCGAGCTTCGCGAAATCTGATAGCCCGCGCGGTTGCTTTCGGGCTGGTGACGGCGCTTGCGGCATGTCAACCGTCGGCTTCCAACGCGGTCGAACTCGGCCAATCGCCGGCAGGGTTGGAGCAATTGCGGCTGACGATTTCATCCCATGGCAAGAAGCATCCTTTCACGGTTGAAGTGGCGCGCTCGCCCGAAGAGCAGCAGCAAGGATTGATGTACCGGTCCACTCTTGCTCCGGATCGCGGCATGATCTTTCCGTTCGACACAGTCAGGCAGGCGAGCTTCTGGATGAAGAATACACTGATTCCCCTCGACATGATCTTCATTCGTGCCGACGGAAGCATCGCCAACATCGAGGCGAATACGGTGCCACTGTCACTCCAGCCGGTTTATTCGGAAGGGGATGTGGCGGCGGTGCTGGAGATCGCGGGCGGACGATCGGCGGAACTCGGCATATCAGCGGGCGACAAGGTCGACTGGAAGCACTGACACCAGCCTTGCCTAGCCCCACATAAAGCGGCAAAGGCGCGAGCCATGGGAATGTTCAAGAACATGTTCACCTGGTGGGAGGGCGCATCCCTCGGCACGGTGATCACGTCGCGCCGAAATGGCGAAGAAGTCGGCCGCGATGATGCCGGCAATGTCTATTTTCGCCATCGCCAGGATCCCAAGCGCCGCTGGGTAATTTACCAGGGTTCAAACGACGGAAGCCGGGTGCCGCCAGGATGGAATGCCTGGCTTCGCGGAACCATCGACGAACTGCCCGAGAGGGGCTTGCCGCCGCGCCGAAAGTTCGAGCAGGCGCCCCAGCCCAATCTGACCGGGACGATGGCCGCCTATCGCCCCGGCGGCTCGCTGGCAGCCAAGGCAATTCGCCCAGCCAGCACCGGCGATTATGAGGCGTGGAAGCCCGAATAAGAGTGAAGCTCCTGCACGCCTCGTTCCTGTTGCTTCCAATCGCGCTGCTGGCGGCCTGCAAGAAGGCTGAGGAGCCCGGCAACCAGGCCGTGACGATGGAAGTACCGCGCTCGCTCGCTGAGCAGCCAGGCGTAACGCCGATGGCGCAGAGGGTCGCCGTGCTGGGGCTGCTCAACAAACGTAATGGCATCGTTCGCGACCTGACATTGAAGCCTGGCCAAGCAATGCGGGTCAAGGATGTGACGGTGCGGCTAAAGGCGTGCGAAACGTCTGCGCCGTGGGAGCTGGAGAAGCTCACCGGCGCTTTCGTGCAGGTTGATGTCCGTCGGCCCGATGGCAAATGGGTGAGGCGGTTTTCGGGATGGCTCTACAAGGAAAGTCCGTCGCTGAACGTAGTTGAGGATCCGGTCTATGACGTGTGGCCCAAGAGCTGCGCGATGAGTTGGCCTGCCGGTCCAGCGGCTCCCGCGGCGCCAGCCGACTCAAGAAGGTCATCGAGCGCCTCGAAATCAGGCGGCGGCAGCGGTTCAACCGGCGAAACGCCTGCAGGGAATGTTTCGGCGCCCGCCGAAGTCCCGCCGCCCCCGGACGACAATGCGGACGTCAATAACCCGACATAATGTTCGCGGCTGACGGTTGTCGCGCCGAGCGATTCCAGGTGCGGCGTAATGAACTGGCAGTCGAGTAGGGTGAAATCTCCAGCCTTGAGCCGGGCAATCAGCCAGGCGAGTGCGACTTTTGACGCGTCGGTCATCCGGCTGAACATTGATTCCCCGAAAAAGGCTCGGCCCAGCTTGACGCCGTAGAGGCCGCCGACCAGCCGGCCATCGTGCCAGCATTCGATCGAATGCGCGTGGCCAACCGCATGGAGCCCGAGCGTAGCCCGCTCGATCACCTGGTTGATCCAGGTTTCGTCGCGGTCGGCACAAGCGAGCAGGACCTCATGAAACGCGCGGTCGCGGGTGACTGCGAACCTTCCCGACCGAACCTTCTTCGCCAGCGATCGTGAGAGATGAAAGCCATCGAGCGGAATAATGGCCCGGCTGCGCGGTTCCACCCAGAAAATGTCGCCTGCGTTGCGGCTGTCGGCCATCGGGAAAATGCCTGCGGCATAGCCCCTCAGCAGCATCCGCGGATCCAGCCCCTCACTCATCTGTCCCTCACAGAATCTGGCGCACCTCGTCCTGTGGGCGGCAAAGGCGCGCCCCCTTTTCGGTTTCGACCAAAGGACGCTGAATGAGGATCGGATGTTCCATCATTGCGTCCAAAATCGCATCGTCACTGATCGAAGGATCGTTAAGCCCAAGTTCGGCCGCCAGCGGCTCCTTGTCGCGAAGGCCCTGTCGTGGAGTTATACCGGCACGTTCATAGAGCCGCTTTAGTTCATCGCGGCTGGGCGGGGCCTTCAGATATTCGACAATGTCGACATTGACCCCTTCATTCTCCAGGATTTCCAGCGTCTTGCGCGATGTTCCGCACATCGGATTGTGGTAGATTGTCGCCTTCATTTTGATTCCATTCACTGCTGGATTCAAGCCTGCCACAGAGAGGCGGGGCATGACAGTGGTAACGGCCAGTTGACCCGCCTGATCGTTGTGTCGCCGGAACCTCCTCCCTTTATCGTCGTTAGGCGATCGTGACTTGTGCACCGCTGCCGGGGGCGTCGGGTCCTGGGGCACGGTCCGTCATAGAACACAAAAGGGAGTCAGAAGATGCGTAAGTCCATGGTAGCAGTTCTGCTCGCCGGTACCCTCTCGCTTGGTGCATGCACTACTAGCAGCGAACAAGCGGGCAATATCGCCCAAGGTGCCGCGATCGGAGCAACAGGTGGTGCGGCGGTTGGCGCCGTAGTGCCGGGTGTGAGTGTGATTGAAGGTGCCGCGGTCGGCGCGGCGATCGGCGGTTTGACCGGCGCGGTTTGGGCCGACAACAATAACGACGGCTATGCCGATGGCTATGTGCAGAACGGCACTTATTACGCTGGAACTCCGCAGGGCTATGACCCGACGCTTCGCCGCGTTGCGACCGGTGCCGCGATCGGTGCGGTCGGCGGCGCTGTCGCCGGTGCGGTGATCCCGGGCTTGAGCCCGATCACTGGCGCCGTGGTCGGTGCGGCGATTGGCGGCTTGGCCGGTGCCGTTTGGGCCGACAACGACCATGACGGCGCAGCCGATGGCTATGTCTATAATGGCCAATACTACCAAGGCACCCCATCGGGTTACACCCCGATGGCAGCTCCGCCCCCGGCTTCCGGTGAGCGTGGCTAATGGAGCCACGGACCAATAGATCTTGGTCCGACGAACCCGCCGGGCGCTCCCTGCGCCCGGCGGGTTTCGCAATGCTGGCACTTGCCGGACTGCTTGCCGCGGCCCCATTGCAGCCAGCCGATGCGGCCAGCGCCTACACTTCTGATCAGGTCAATGAGGTCAGGCCAGGCCCGCAATGGGTGACGGCGGATCAGCGGGCTGCAACGCATCTCATCGCGATGCTGCAAAGCTCCGACCTCGATGGCCTCGATCCCAACCAGTTTAAAATCAAGTTGCTGCTGAAGGCATTGCGCTCGGCCTCCGGTGGAAATTTCAAGGCGGCCGATCGGGCCAATGCGGTCTTTGATCGGGCGTTGATGCAGTACGTAACCGCGCTGCGGTCTGCTCCAACCAAGGATTGGGCAATCGTCGATCCAGCTGCCGTTCCCGCGGCGCCGTCCGTCACGGTCCTGCTTGGGCAAGCTGCTGCCGCCCCTTCACTCGAGCGGTGGGTCGACACCATGCCGTTCATGCATCCTAGCTATGCCGGGCTGCGCCGCGCGTTGGCGGCGGCAAGGAACAGCGGGGATTCCAGAACGGAGGCTGTGCTCCGGGTCAACTTGAACCGCGTTCGGCTGTTGCCGGCGGCCGGTCGCTACGTGGTGGTCAATATCGCCGCGCAGCGACTCTACATGTACGATGGCGGCCAGCAAGTGGACTCGATGAAAGTCGTCGTCGGCCAGGGCCGGGACGACCGCAAGACGCCGATGATGGCCGGGACGCTGCAATATGCGTCGCTCAATCCCTATTGGAACGTGCCCGCTGACCTGGTCGGCGACGATGTCGGGATCTACGTCCAGAAATACGGCGTGGGCTATCTCAAGTCGCGTGGATATGAAGTTCTGTCGGACTGGGGTGAGCGGGCCACGGTGGTCGACCCGACGACGGTCGACTGGCAGGCGGTGATGGACGGAAGGATAAGGATCCGCGTTCGCCAACTGCCTGGTCCGCGGAATGTACTAGGCAAAGTGAAGTTCACCTTCCCGAACCCATACGGGGTCTATCTCCACGATACGTCGCAGCCGCAACTGCTGACGCATGAGGTGCGGCTGTTCAGCGGCGGATGCATTCGGCTCGAAGACGCTGCCCGGCTTGGGCAGTGGCTGTTCGGCAGGACGCTGAAAGCCACTTCCGACGCACCGGACATTGAAGTGCCGCTCGACCGGCCAGTCCCCATCTACGTCGCTTATTTGACCGCGGTGCCGGAAGGTTCTTCGATCACCTATTTTGAAGACGTCTACGGCTGGGATGCAAAGAGGCTGACCGAATCCGGGTCCGGCAGCGACCGCGTCGCCGCCAATTAGTAGCGGCGAAAATTGATTCCCCAGGTGTAGTCGCTGCCCAATTCGCTCTGAACGGGAACGCCCGCGCCATTCGTGGCGGGGCGGAAGCGCAGGCGTTCGGTGAGCAGGCGGCATGTCGTCGCGTCAAGCAACGGGCTACCGCTCGACGCGGTGATCCGGCACTTGGCTATGCGGCCACTGACGAGCACGGTGAACCGGACACTGACACGCCCCTGCAGCTTGTCGTGAAGCGCCGCGCGCGGATAGTCGCTGTTCTGCAGCCCACCGGAAATCCACTGGGCCTGCGATCCGCCACCGCCCGTGCCGCCGCCGCCACTGCCGGTACCGGAGCCCCCAGCGCCGGGACCAGTGCCCGCGGTGGCCGCGCCCGCAGTCGAAGCGCTACCCGTGCCCGCAATTGGTGCCGCCGCGACGGGAGACTTGGCGGGGACGACCTGCTTCGGCTCGGGTACCACCACTTCGGTCGGCTCGGCCTTCTTGCCGGCGGCACCTTCCTCTTCCTTGGCCTTGCCTGGCTCTTTCTTAGGTGGCGGCTGAGGTTCTGGAATCTCATTGACGTCGACAAGCACCGTCTGCGGCTGTTCGCCCATCCGAAGCGGCGAATTGGCAGGCATTAACAAAGCCGCACCAATGATTACCGCATAAACGACAATTACGCCGGCAATTGCCTTGGCCTTGTCGGGACGGGACGGTTCGGATCGATATCCGGGCATGGCGGCGGCAAAACGCGCCGCATCGGGCGAAGGATGCGGCTATTCTGCCGGGTTTTCGTCCAGCCAGCGCTCCAGCCATTTGATGGTGTAGTCGCCGCTCTTGAATGCATCGGTAGCGATGATCCGCTGGTGCAACGGTACGGTGGTCTTCATGCCTTCGACAACGAACTCCTCGAGCGCGCGCTTGAGGCGGCGGATGCAGCTTTCGCGGTCGATGCCGTAGACGATCAGCTTGCCGATCATGCTATCGTAATAGGGCGGCACCTTATAGCCGGCGTAGAGGCCGCTGTCGACGCGGACGTGCATCCCGCCCGGCGCGACATAATTCTTCACCAGGCCGGGCGAGGGGGCGAAGGTCTGCGGATCCTCGGCGTTGATGCGGCATTCAATCGCGTGGCCGTGGAGGTCGATCTGGCTCTGTGTCACTGACAGGCCATCGCCCTGCGCGACCCGGATCTGCTCGGCGACGAGGTCGATATCGCTGATCAGCTCGGTCACCGGATGTTCGACCTGCAGACGGGTGTTCATTTCGATGAAGTAGAATTTGCCGTCTTCGTACAGGAACTCGATCGTGCCGGCGCCGCGATAACCCATTTCCGCCATTGCCTGTGCGACCAAGGCCCCCATCTCGGCACGCTGCTCGGCCGAAATTACCGGCGACGGGGCTTCCTCGATCACCTTCTGGTGGCGGCGCTGGATCGAACAATCGCGCTCGCCCAAATGGATCGCTTTGCCGTCGCCGTCGCCGAATACCTGGAACTCGATGTGCCGCGGATCGCCGAGGTATTTCTCCATGTAGACGGTCGGGTCGCCGAAGGCGGCATTGGCTTCGGATGATGCCTGGCTCATCAGGCTTGCCAGTTCATCTTCCGACGGCACTACTTTCATGCCGCGTCCGCCTCCGCCCGAGGCGGCCTTTACCAGCACCGGATAGCCGATCTCGGCGGCGATCTTCTTGGCCTCTTCGACGCTGTTCAGCGGCCCGGGAGACCCGGGCACCAGCGGCAGGCCAAGCTTCGCGGCCGTGTTCTTGGCTTCGATCTTGTCGCCCATGATCCGGATATGCTCGGGTTTGGGCCCGACCCAGATCAGATTGTGGCTCTCGACGATCTCGGCGAACTGGGCGTTCTCGCTCAAGAAGCCGTAGCCGGGATGGATCGCGTCGGCGTGAGTGATCTCCGCAGCCGAGATGATGTTTGCGATGTTTAGGTAGCTGTCCTTGGCCGGCGGCGGGCCGATGCACACCGCCTCGTCAGCCAGCCGGACGTGCATCGCATCGTTGTCGGCAGTCGAATGGACCGCGACCGTCTTGATGCCCAGCTCATGACAGGCGCGGTGGATGCGCAGGGCAATCTCGCCGCGGTTGGCGATCAAAAGCTTTTGGATAGCCACCGCTACTACTCGATGACGACCAATGGCTGGTCGAACTCGACCGGCTGGGAATCGCCGACCAGGATTTGGGACACCTTGCCGGCCTTGGGCGCGGTGATCGGGTTCATCACCTTCATCGCCTCGATGATCAGCAGCGTATCGCCCTGCTTGACCGGCGATCCGACCGCGATGAACGGCTTGGCGCCGGGCTCAGCTGACAGATAGGCGGTGCCGACCATCGGCGATTTGACCGCATCGACCGGCGCAGCCGCAGCAGCTGGCACGGCTTCGGCTGCAGATGAGGCCGGGGCCGGAGCAGCGGCTGCAGCAACGGGCGCGGGCGCATAGGCCATGACCGGCGCAGCCTCGCGGCGGACGCGCACCTTGCGGTCGCCATCTTCGACCTCGATTTCGGTCAGCTCGTTGGCGGACAGCAACTCGGCGAGCTCTTTCACCAGCGCCGTGTCGACGCGCATCGCCTGCTGTTCCTTGTGATCGCCCATCTGAAAACCCTTTGAATTCCGACGCGGCTCCCTGTCAGAGCCGGGCCGCCGCGTCCAGTGCCAGTGCGTATCCGTAGGCGCCCTTGCCCTTAATTACCTCGGTCGCGGCAAGTGCAACCAGATCGGTATGGCGGAAGGATTCGCGTGTGTCGGGGTCGCTCAAATGCACCTCGATCACCGGAGTCGCAATGGCCTTAACCGCGTCGTGGAGCGCAACCGACGTATGGCTGTATCCGCCGGGATTGATGATCACCGCCTTGGCGCCCCTTGCCTGTGCCTCGTGCAGCCAATCGATCAGATGCCCCTCATGGTTCGACTGGCGGACATCGAGCGTCACGCCAAGGGCGTCGGCCTGCGCGCTAAGCCGCTCGGCGATGTCGTCGAGCGTATCCGTTCCGTAGATTTCCGGCTCCCGCGATCCCAGCAAATTGAGGTTCGGCCCGTTGAGGACGAAGATCAGCGGTGGCGTCGCCATGACGAGCCCCTATATGGGCCGCAAGTTCATCCGTGAAGCGAAAGCGTCGCCAATGTCTCTCGACGGCACCGCAGGTGTAATGATCAACGGCGAGCACCGCCGCGTGCCGGCCGGGACAAGCCTTGCGCAATTGATCGCCGACGTGGGGCTGGATCCGCACCGCGTCGCGGTGGAGCGAAACCTGGAGATCGTACCTCGTTCGACCTTCGGCGAAGTGATGGTCGAGGACGGTGACGCTTATGAGATCGTCCACTTTGTTGGCGGGGGTTGAGTTTTGACTGACACATGGACCGTTGCCGGCCGTACCTTCACCTCGCGGCTGATCGTCGGCACGGGAAAATACAAGGATTTCCAGCAAAACGCGGCCGCGGTCGAGGCGTCGGGCGCGGAGATTGTCACGGTCGCGGTGCGGCGCGTCAACATCAGCGACCCGAAGCAGCCGATGCTGGTTGATTTCATCGATCCGAAGAAGATCACCTATTTGCCCAACACCGCTGGCTGTTTCACCGCCGACGAGGCGATCCGCACGCTGAGGCTGGCGCGCGAGGCGGGCGGCTGGGACCTGGTCAAGCTCGAGGTGCTGGGCGAAGCCAAGACTCTCTACCCGGACATGCGCGAAACGCTGCGCGCGACCGAAGTTCTGGCCAAGGAAGGCTTCAGGCCGATGGTCTATTGCGTCGACGACCCGATCGCCGCGAAGCAGCTTGAAGAGGCCGGCGCGGTAGCGATCATGCCGCTGGGGGCGCCGATCGGCTCGGGCCTCGGCATCCAGAATCTCGTCACCATCCGGCTGATCGTGGAGGGCGCAAAGGTGCCGGTGCTGGTCGACGCCGGCGTCGGAACGGCAAGCGACGCAGCGGTAGCGATGGAACTGGGCTGCGACGGGGTGCTGATGAACACGGCTATCGCCGAGGCCAAGGACCCGATCATGATGGCCCAGGCGATGAAGCTGGCGGTTGAGAGCGGGCGTCTCGCCTATCTTTCGGGACGGATGGCCAAGCGCCGCTACGCCGATCCCAGCAGCCCGCTAGCGGGCCTTATTTGATCGCGGTCACCAGCCGCGCTGACATCGGCGCGTCGAAGCCACCGGGACCTTCATATTGCATCAGCGTCCGCTCGGCGGCATCGGTCGCTTCCTGAAGCCGGCTGGGATCGATTTGCTCGATATCGCTGCGCACCGGCGTTCCTTGGACGAGCGCGATGGCGGCATCGCGCGCCGAGGCAGCCCGGCTGCGCAATTCAACGGTCTCATATTCGATATCGGTGAAGCCAGCCGCCAGCAGGTCGCGCTCAATCTCGCCAATGTCGTGATAGCGGAACGGCACGCGCTCGTAGAAACGAACGGCGTTGCCCGGGAACAAGTCACCTACCGCTCGGCCAGCCACCATCGTCGCAAGATTATGCTCAACTCGGTCCCAGATGAGGAGCAGGTAGCGGCCACCGTCGCGAAGGACGCGGCGCGCTTCCGAATTCGCCCGCACCTTGTCTGGGAAGAACATCACACCGAACTGGCAGACGACCAGGTCGAAACTGGCATCCTTGAAGGGCAGCGCCTGCGCGTCGGCGACCTCGAAATGGACGCGAGGGCCACCAGCTTGCTTTGCGGCCTGCTCGAGCATCGGGGCATTCAGATCCGTCGCAACGATGTCCGCGTCGGGGATGGCATCGCGCAGTGCCCTGGTGACCACACCGGTCCCAGCAGCGGTTTCGAGAATTCGCAGTGGTCCAAATTGCGCGGCCCGCTTCGCGACCATCAGCGCGTAGGGCGAGAATACCAGCGGCACCATATATTGGTCATAGATCGCCGGAATCGAACCAGCGAATACGGTATCCGTCGCGGGCATTCGGAGACTCCCTTTGTATCGTGAGGCACTAGCAGGAACGGGCCGGCAAGCCCAAGAGTATGAGCCCAGGAGGTAAGCGGTGACGGACTTCACCACCCTTCGCGAACGCATGATCGAACGGCAGATCGCCGGGCGGGGGCTGGACGATCCAAAACTGCTAGCGGCCTTCCGGGCTGTGCCGCGTGAGGAGTTCGTTAGCGCCGATTATACCGGTTACGCCTATCAGGACTCCCCGCTGCCGATCGAAAGCGGCCAAACCATCAGCCAGCCCTATATCGTCGCGCTGACGATCTACGCCGCAAGGATCGGGCGGGGCGACAAGGTGCTCGAGGTCGGCGCTGGGTCTGGCTACGCCGCCGCTGTCATTGGCCAGATCGCTGGGGAGGTCGTCGCGATCGAGCGGCACCATGAGCTGGTCGAGCTGTCACGGCGGCGGATGAAGCGGCTCGGCTACGGCAACGTCCGGATCGTTGAGGGAGATGGTACGCTCGGCTGGCCGGCAGAAGCGCCCTTTGACGCAATCGTCGCCGCGGCCAGCGGCAGCCATGTCCCGCAGAGCTGGATCGCGCAGCTGAAGCCCGGCGGGCGGATCGTCATGCCGCTCGGCCATCCGCACAGTGTCCAGTCACTGGTCAAGGTGACCAAGCAGGATGACGGAACGCTAATACAGGAAGATTTGGGCGGGGTGCGATTCGTGCCGCTGATCGGCGCCGAAGGGTTCGCTGGCTAGCAAGCTCCGGAACGGACCTTCTTCCACGCATCCTCGCCTGATCTCGCCCGTTGGGGCTCAACGCGCGTGGATAGCCGCGATCGTCGTCTGGTTGGTGATCACCTCGACGTCGGTCACGCAGTGAAGCAAGCGTATGCCCCCGCGCTCCAACGACCGAGCGAGTGCGGGGGCAAATTGCTCCGTTGCCTCGACCCGTTCCGCCCAGCCGCCATAGGCCTCGGCCAGCTTGACGAAATCGGGATTGGCTAGGCCGGTTGCGCTGACGCGCTTCGGATACTCTCGCTCCTGGTGCATGCGGATCGTGCCATAGGCGCCATTGTCGACCAGGATGACCAGCAGGTCGGCGTCATATTGGGCCGCGGTCGCAAGCTCTTGCCCATTCATCAGGAAATCGCCGTCGCCAGCGACGCAGACCACTGGCCGGTCCTTGAATCGCAACGCCGCGGCGACCGATGCGGGGAGGCCGTAACCCATCGTGCCGCTCGTGGGCGCCAGCTGCGTCGGCATTACGCCATAGCGCCAGTAGCGATGCCACCAGCCTGAGAAATTGCCCGCGCCGTTGCAGATGATGGTGTCGGCCGGCAGCGCTTCGCGCATCGCCTTTACGCACGGGCCAAGGTCGAGCTTCACGCCCTCGCGGGGCGCAGGTTCGCTCCACTCGAGCCACTCCCTGTGGGCTTCCTCGCCGGACGAGAAACGGACCAGCTCGGGATCGGCCCAGTCGGCCGCCATTTCCGCGAACTCGCCCATGTCGGCGCAAATCGGCAGGTCGGCCCGGAATACCCGGCCCAGCTCATTGGGGTCGGGATGGACGTGGATCAGCAGCTGGTCCGGATGGTCTGGATTGACCAGCTTGTACCCGTCGGTTGTGGCTTCGCCGAGGCGCGCGCCGGCCACCAGCAGCAGATCCGCTTCGCGGATGCGCTGCTGCAACTTCGGGTTCGGGCCATAGCCGAGCTGGCCGGCGTAGACTCCGCAGTCATTGCTGATTGCGTCCTGGCGGCGGAATGCGGCCGCCGTCGGAATGCCGTATCGGAACGCGAAGGTCGCGAAATGATGGGCCGCATCGCGGTCCCAACCGGCGCCGCCGATAATCGCGACCGGATTGGTTGCATCCTTCAGCAGGCCAAACATCGCCTCCATCGCCCCCGCGCAGGGCGGCTGCGCAATCGGCGCTATCTTCGGCCGGTCAAGCGCCTCAACCTCGTCGCGAAGCATGTCTTCGGGAAGAGCGAGCACGACCGGTCCAGGACGTCCGGCCGTCGCAACCCGGAAGGCGCGGGCGACATATTCGGGGATGCGGCGGGCGTCGTCGATTCGCGCTGCCCATTTGGCGACAGGGCCGAAAAAGGCGGCCATGTCGAGCTCCTGGAAGCCCTCGCGGTCGCGGTCGGCGCGGTCGAGATCGCCGACGAACAGGATCATCGGTGTCGAATCCTGGAATGCGACATGTACGCCGGCGGACGCATTGGTTGCGCCCGGGCCGCGGGTGACGAAGGCTACGCCGGGCTTGCCGGTCATCTTTCCGTCGGCGTCCGCCATGTAACTGACCCCGCCTTCCTGGCGGCAAACGATCGTCTCGATTTCCGGCGCGTCATGGAGCGCATCCAGGACGGCGAGGAAGCTTTCGCCGGGCACGGTGAAAATGCGATCGCAGCCTTGGATCCTGAGTTGCTCGACAAGGATCTGGCCGCCGGTGCGGAGCGCGGTGTCTGGCATGAGACGGGCTCTAGCCCGCAATGCGGCGCTTGTGGAGTGCCCGCTTGCGCTGCCTTCTGTTTGCGCCCAGACGGTAGCGGGGATGTGCGCGTAAAACCCGAGAGCGGGGGCGCAAAAATGGGGATTCTGATTGCCGGAATACTGGCAGCGGCGACTGCCGCGCCACTCGACTATCATTTCGAAATTAGCAGGGCGCAGGGGACGCTCTACAACCCGTGGACGCTCAGCGACGACAAGGTCGAACTGCGCTCCTTCATTGGCTCAGGGGAGAAGCCAGGGGATTTCGTCGCGCCGACCATAAGGGTCGCACCGGGCCAGCGCTTGACGATCGAACTCGACAACAAGCTCGAGCCTTGCGCCGAAAAGCAGCGCGCCGACCATGCCTGCTTCAACGACACCAACCTCCACACTCATGGCTTGTGGGTGTCGCCGTCCGGCGACAGCGACAATGTGATGGTGTCGATTCCCCCAGGAAGCTCGCATCGGTATCAATATGACGTGCCAGCCGACCATCCCGCAGGGACCTTCTGGTACCATCCACACGCGCACGGCGCGGGCTTTGTTCAGGTCGGCAGCGGCATGGCGGGTGCGCTAATCGTCACCGGCAATCGGTTGCCCACCGCGGCCGGCCCAGGCGACATTGACATCCTGCTTCGGGATGAGCGCGGGCAGCCGTTCGCGGAGCGGGTCATGGTATTCCAACAAATCGATTACGGCTGCGCGGACAATCAAGGCGCAATCGCAGCGAAGCGCGACAAGGACGGCAATCCGATCCGGCCCTTCACCTGTTCGCCCGGTCAGATCGGCCGGGTCGAAAGCTTTGATAACGACTGGGGCTGGCGGCGGAGCGGCCGCTACACCGGCATCAATGGCAAGGTGGAACCACAGCTGACCGCGGCAAAGGCAGGCTCCTTTGAGCGCTGGCGCATGATCAATGCCGGACGAGGCGAAAATATGCGTATGCGCCTCTACCGGCTCGATCCGGCAGCTCCGGCATTGCGGACGATCAGGGGAGAGGAGCAAATCGAGTGGCGGAAACGCTATTGCACCGGCCAGCCGCTGCCGATGTGGCAAATCGCGCTTGATGGCCTGACCCGGTCGGAAGTCCGCAAGGTGGACGAGGCGATCCTGTTCCCGGGCGAGCGGCTAGACGTGATTGCCCGGCTGCCGGAACCGGGCCTCTATTGCATGGTCAACGACACGAGCCGCGACGATACCGACAAGGCGCTCCCAAACCCGCCACGCATGATCGCGCTGGTCGAAGCCAAAAGTATCGGTACCGGTACTGGCTCCTTGGATGCCGACGCCTCGTTGCAGGCTCAGTTCGTCCATTCGGCTGAAAGGGCCTTGGCGGCGAAGAGTGAGGCCGCGGTTAAGGCACGGGTGGTTGCCGATCTCAAGGACGGCATGAAGCTGACATCCTTCGTTTGGCACAAGCCGATCGAGGAAAAGGAAGTCAGCGGATACCGGGAGGCAATCCTCAGCATTGTCGAGACCGCTGACGACGCCTTCTTCCGAGTCAACGGCCGGGACTATGACCATAATCGGATCGATGCGATGCTGCCGCTAGGCAAGGCCGAGGAGTGGCGCGCGGCGTCCCTCATCGAGGATCACCCACTCCATATTCACGTCAATCCGTTTCAGATTGTCTCCATAACAGACGCCCACGGGAACGATTTGACCGATCCGAAAAACCCGGCGTTCGATCCCGACTATGCCGGGCTAAAAGGCGAATGGAAGGACACCGTCTTCATCAAGGAAAATGCCCGCGTCTCGTTCCGCACTCGCTATGAGCGCTTCACCGGCGATTTCCTGATCCACTGCCACATTATGTACCACGGCGATCATGGCATGATGCAGAATTTGCGCATTGCCGCAGAGGGACAATCGGCGCCAATGCATTCGGGCCATTAGCCTAGGGTCACCCACTCTTTTCCAGATCCCGCTTTAGCGTCGCCAGCATCGCTACGGCACGTTCGGCGTGGGGGCCGATCCAGCGTTCATGGATGGCGTGGATCGGCAATGGGTTGAGATGGTTCCAGCGTTCGCGGCCCTTGCGCTCGGCGATGATCAGGTCCGCGCTTTCGAGCACCTTCAGATGCTGCATTACCGTGCAGCGATCGAGCTCCGGAAACTGTCCGCAGAGCGCGCCGGTGGTCAGCGGCTGGTCGCGCAGCACGTCGAGAATCGCGCGGCGATGGTGCGAGGCGAGGGCACGGAATACCCGATCCTGCTGCTCGCTTATCGCATTTGGGGGAACCTCGATCGTTGTTGACATGTTATAGATTTATAACATATCTCGCGCGCAATCAAGGAGAGACTCGCCATGGAACCGACATTTCGGGTGTTCATCATCGTCAACCGGCCGCGCCATGAAGTGTTCGAGGCGGTTGCCGATCCCAAGGAACTGTCGTCATACTTCACCACGGGGGGCGCCAGCGCCCGGCTGGAGCAAGGCCAGACCGTAACATGGGATTTCGCCGACTTCCCGGGCGCCTTCCCGGTCGATGTCACTGAGGTCGTTCCGGATGAGAAGATCGTGTTCAACTGGAAGGCCAGTGAACCGGACACCGATTATGAGGTCCAGGTGACGATGAACTTCAGCGAAGTTGAGGCAGGCCGAACCAAGGTCGAGATCGCCGAGGCCGGCTGGCACACTACCGATGCCGGACGCCAGGCGAGCTATGGCAATTGCATGGGCTGGTCGCAGATGCTGGCCGCGCTCAAAATGTGGGTCGAACACAAGATCAACCTGCGCGAGGGGGCGTATAAATAGCGCTACAGAATCTGTAGTGTTCTAATTCAGATCCTGAACTAGTCCGGCGCCGGGCCGGCGCGGTAGCTTCTTCCCATCCCGATCAAATTGCAGGATGGAGGAACGCCGATGCTGGCGCTTGTCGAGAAGCCGATGACGAAAGACTGGACCAAGAAGGCGGAAGATATCGCCAGCAAGATTGCCGAGCATGCGGCGAAACATGACGCGGACGACAGCTTTGTCGCGGAAGGCTTCGCCGCCCTCGAGGAAGCCGGTTTCTTCACCGCACTGGTGCCCGAAGAATTTGGCGGCGGCGGAGCAATGATCAGCGACATCGCCGACGCCCTTCGGATCATCGGCGCGGCATGCAGCTCTACAGCGCTTGCTGCATCGATGCACAGCCACATTGTGGCGGTCGCGATGTGGCGCTTCAAAAATCAGGGCGCCCCGACCGACGGACTGCTTAAGCGCGTTGTCGCGGAGAAATTGAAACTCGTGTCGAGCGGCGGCTCCGATTGGCTCAACAGCGCCGGCAAGATGGAAAAGGTCGAGGGCGGCTACAGGCTGACCGCGCGCAAGGCATTCGCGAGCGGTTCAACCGTTGGCAATTTGCTCAATACCAGCGCGGTTTACGACGACCCCGAGGCGGGTCCGACCGTGCTTCACTTTGCCGCGCCGCTGAAGGGCGACGGCGTCCGGATCGAGCCGACCTGGCAAACGCTGGGCATGCGCGGCACCGGCTCGGACGACGTGGTGTTCGACGGACTGTTCATTCCGGACGCGGCGATCGCAGGCAAACGCCCGCAGGGCGAATGGCACATGCTGTTCCATGTCATCAGCATGATAGCATTCGCATTGATCTATTCCGTTTACCTTGGCGTTGCCGAAGGCGCCCGCCATCGGGCGTTGGAAATGGCCAAGAAGCGCCCGCACGACCCGTTGCTGGCGCAAAATGTCGGCGAAATGGAAAACCGCCTGCTCGCGGCGCGGCTGGCGCTCCGTCGGATGATCGAGATCGCCGAGACCGGCTCGCCGGGTCAGGAAACAACCAGCGAGGCAATGCAGTGCCGGACCCTTGCCGGACAAGCAGCGATCGATACCGTGGCCAAGGCCATGGAAGTTGCCGGCGGCGCGGCCTTCTACCGCAAGACCGGGCTGGAGCGCGCCTTTCGCGACGTCCAGGCCGCGCGCTTCCACCCGCTGCAGGAAAAGCCGCAGCTCGACCTTACCGGCCGGGTGGCGCTGGGCTGGGATATCGACTGCAACTAGGCTGGCAGCCGTTCGCGAAACCGGCTAGGCGGCCGCCCATGTACATCATCACCATCCACTATCCGAACGCCGACGGAGCCACCTTCGACCATGACTACTATCGGACCAAGCATTTGCCGGAGGTTGGCAAGGCGTTCGGTCCGTTCGGGCTCGGCTATGCGAGCGTGTTGAAGGGCGAGGAAAGCGCCGATGGGACGGCACCGGCCTTTTTCGTAACCACAATCCTCAGCTTCCGCGAGGAGCAGGGCGCGCGCGAGGCGCTGGCGAGCGAGGGCGCCAAGGCCTTGCGCGCAGACATCGCCAATTTCACCAACGTCACGCCGGTGCTGCAGTTCAATACGGCAGTGCCGTGAGCGGCCACTAGGCCTGATGAATGGCCTTCACCACCTGATAGCTCTCCAAGCCCTCTTTCCCGCCTTCGGACCCGAAGCCTGAATCCTTGACCCCGCCGAACGGCGCGTCGGCGACCGAGATGGCGAAGGTGTTAATCCCGACCATGCCGCTCTCGATCAGGTCGCCGATCAGGTTCGCGCGGCGGCCGTTCTCGGTGAAGGCGAACGCAGCGAGACCGAACGGCAGGCGGTTGGCCTGCTCCATCACCTCGTCGAACGTCGAGAAGGACTTGGTCACCGCGACCGGTCCGAACGGCTCCTCATTCATGATGTTGGCTGTGTTGGGGACATCGGCCAGCAGCGTCGGCTGGAAGAAGAATCCGCCCTCGCCCTTCGACCCTCCGGCGAGAACGCGCGCGCCCTTGGCCGCTGCATCCTCGATCAGCGCGCCGACCGCCTCGGGGCGGCGCTCATTGGCCAGCGGGCCCATCCTGGTGTCCTCTTCCAGGCCGTTGCCGACCTTCACCTTGGCGGTGCGTTCGGCGAAGCCCTTCAGGAAGGCTTCGTAGATCGACTCCTGGACGTAGAATCGGGTCGGTGAAACGCACACCTGGCCGGCGTTCCTGAACTTCTGCGGCACGACCATGTCGAGCGTCTTTTCAAGGTCGCAGTCGTCGAAGATCAGCACCGGCGCGTGGCCGCCGAGCTCCATGGTAATGCGGGTCATGCTGTCGGCGGCGAGGCGCATCAGATGTTTGCCGACATTGGTAGACCCGGTGAAGCTGACCTTGCGGATCTCCTTGGCGCCGATCAGCGTGGTGCTGATCATGTTTGCATCGCCATGAACCAATTGGGCGACACCCTTGGGGATGCCCGCGTCGGCCAGCGCTCGGAACAACTCGGTCGCGACGCCCGGAGTCTCGTGCGGCGGGCGCGAGATTACCGTGCAGCCCGCGGCCAGGGCCGCTGCAACCTTCTTCGCCAGCAAATAGATCGGAAAATTCCACGGGCTGAATGTCGCCACCGGACCGACCGGCTGGCGAATGACGCGCGATAGCTGCCCGGCGGGCCGGACCAGCGTGCGGCCATAGTCGCGCTTGATTTCCTCTGCATACCAATCGAACAGCTGCGCCGATCCAAGCACTTCGAGGCGCGCCTCGTTGAAGATCTTGCCCTGCTCCTGCGTCAGGATCCGGCCGATATGGTCGGCGCGCTCGCGCAGCAGCGAGGCGACTTTGTGCAGGATGCCCCCGCGCTTTTCGACATCGGTCGAGCGCCATTCCGGCCAGGCACGGTCGGCGGCGGCGAGTGCCTCGTCCAGGTCGGCCTTGGTGGCGTAAGGCACTTCGGCAATGCCGCCGCCGTTGGCAGGATTGACGACCGTATGCGCGTCGCGGCCTTCGCCCGATTTCCATACGCCGTCGATGAAGAGTTGCAGGTCGGTGTCGTAGCTCATGGCGGGTGAGATAGGCTTCTCCCCGCTTGTCGCCAACCCACTCCGTCGCTAGTCGCAACTTAAACCAACGGGAGACTCTCGATGACCAAGGCGGATCTGCTGGCGAAGATGCAGGATGCGGGGGCCTGGCTTCCGGGCAAGAAGGTCAAGCTCGATTTCGGCGGCGATGAGGGCGTAATCCTGATGGATGGCGCCAATAATCTGGTTAGCGACAGTGACTCGGCGGCCGACACGACGATCAAGGTCAGCTGGGACGATTTCCAGTCGCTCGCGTCGGGCGCGCTCGATGGCATGACCGCCTTCATGACCGGCAAGCTCAAGGTCGAAGGCGACATGGGCAACGCCATGCAGCTGCAGGGCATCTTCGCGAAGCTGCGGGGATAGGCCGAGTTGGAGGGGGAACGCGATATTGCGCGGCTCCTCGATGCGCTCGAACCTCGCCTCCATCCGGAGCGCTATGGTTTTTCTCTCGCGACGGATTCGACCCTGAAGGACGGCCAGTTCGCGCTGGTTCGCGAGGACGAGAGCTTGACCACTATCGGTATCGACCCGTCAGGCGAATGGGCGCGGATCAGCCTTGGCGTCCATAGCAGCCTCGATGCAGTCGGGTTGACCGCCGCGTTGTCGTCCCGCCTCGCCGGCCTCGGCATCAGCGCCAATATCGTTGCCGGCAGGCTTCACGATCATCTGTTCGTTCCATGGGACCGCAGGGAGCAGGCGCTCGATTGCCTGCGATCGATGTCGGTCAACGAAAGGAGTTGATGATGGGTCGTCTCGCAATCCTTGGCCTTGCCGCCGCGCTTCTAGCTACTGGCGCGTCAGCACAGCAAGACTCACGCACGTCAGATGTGTTGGCGGCTGTACGCGCCCAGTTGAGGCCCGACGGGTTCGCCGAAGGTGCCAGCTACGCGATCGTCTTTTCTGACCTCAACGATGACCATCAACAAGAGGCCATAGTCCATCTCAACGACCGCAATTTCTGCGGATCGGGGGGTTGCACGACATTCGTACTGACTCCAACCGACGCAGGCTGGCATATGATCGGGCGGATGACGGTCAGCCGCTTGCCAATCTATCGCCTGCCGGAACATCACAGCGGTTGGTTCGACCTCGGCGTGTTCGTCAGTGGCGGCGGGGCGCAGCCGGGGGTCAGGGCTGTCCGGTTCGATCGCGGCCGCTACCAGTCAAATCCGTCGAAGGGGCCACGCATTGGCCGCCTGCCGCAAGAAGCGTCATCGCTGCTCGCCGTCGACAGCGAATTCTTTCTGATTGGACCGAACTAGCGGTTGATCGATTGGTCGAAACGCCGTTGCGCATTTCTCCGGCGATGACCATCGAAAGCGCTTATCGCAAAGATGGGGGCGGCTCATGCGACTGCTTCTTCTCTCGGCAACATTGATTGCTTCGATGGCGACTGCCCAATCCGGCACGATCCTCAGCGCCCAGTCAGCCCAAGCCATTATCGCCGGGTGCGCGGCGCATGCCGCTTCGAAGAAACAGAGCCACGCAATCGCGGTGGTCGATACCGGCGGACACCTGGTTGCTGCGCTGAGGATGGACGGCAACGGCACCGGAATCTTCGACTTTGCGCTAGCCAAGGCAGAAGCGGCCGCGGCTTGGGGATTCTCCACAGCCCAGATGATTGAAGGCGCGCGCAGCACGCCGGGATTTGCAGATGCGCCCCATGTGGTCATCGTCCCGGGAGGAGTTCCGGTGTTCAGTGCCGACGGAAAGACGAGGATCGGCGCGGTCGGAGTCTCGGGCGAAGCGCCGGCCGACGATGCCGCCTGCGCCGAGGCCGGCATCGCCGCGGCAAGGCTTCGCAGCAGCCGCGCAAACTAACTCGGCTTGACCCCACTCGGTGCGGACGGCAGAGCCGCGCCCAAGGAGTATGGTCATGCAGAAAATCTATCCGAATGCCGCGGCCGCACTGGACGGACTGTTGTTCGACGGCATGACCATCGCGGCCGGCGGGTTCGGCCTGTGCGGAATTCCCGAGCGGCTGATCGATGCGATCCAGGCCAGCGGGGTCAAGGATCTTACCATCGCCTCGAACAATGCCGGGATCGACAATGAAGGGCTCGGGAAGCTTCTTAGGACGCGGCAAGTCAAAAAGATGATCTCCTCCTATGTCGGCGAGAACAAGGAGTTCGAACGGCAATATCTGGCTGGCGAGCTGGAGGTCGAATTCTGCCCGCAGGGGACACTGGCCGAACGGATGCGCGCCGGAGGCGCCGGCATTCCCGGCTTCTACACCAAAACCGGCGTCGGCACCCAGGTCGCCGAGGGCAAGGAGGTCAAGAATTTCGACGGCGAGGACTTTATCCTGGAGCGCGGTATCCGCGCCGACCTCAGCATCATCAAGGGCTGGAAGGCGGACGAAAGCGGCAACCTCATGTTCCGCAAGACCGCCCGCAACTTCAACCAGCCGGCCGCGACCTCAGGCAAGATCTGCGTCGCCGAGGTCGAAGAGATCGTCTCGGTCGGCGGCCTCGATCCCGACTGCGTCCACGTGCCGTCGATCTACGTGAAGCGGCTGGTGCTCGGTGCGCCCTACGACAAGAAGATCGAGTTCGTGACGACCCGGGAGCGCGAGACCGCGTGACGGGCAAGTTCGCTCATGAGCCGCTAAGGGTCCTCTACACGGCGGATGCGCTGGAATTCCATGCCACCGACGACAGTCAGGTCCGCAACGAGGAGCTGATCCACAGCCTGTATCGCCCGATGTTGGCCCTCTTCATCATCACCAATCCGGCGACCGAAACCGTTGCAAGAGAGCCGGAGTGGGGAGACGGTTTTGTCGCCGAAATGAAGAGTAAGGTTCCGGGCGCCAGCGACGCATTTGACGGCATCCAACTTTGGGAACAGGCCGGTCTTAATCTTGATCCAACAAGACTGGCCTCCAAGTTTCCGGTGAACCTTCTATTCATCGACGGCGAAGGCATGGCTACAGGTCCAGACGGGCACGCCGGCCTGAAGTTTCTCCAGGAGCATCTCGATGGCCGCGAAACCGTTACGGTAGCGGACATCGAGGCGATTTCAGCGAAATGGAAACAAAATGACGACTGAGACAATCGCAAAGGGCTGGAACCGCAACCAGATGGCCGCGCGGGCCGCAAAGGAGCTGAAGGACGGCTATTACGTCAACCTCGGCATCGGCATTCCGACCCTTGTCGCAAACAATATCCCGGACGGGATGACCGTCACGCTGCAGAGCGAGAACGGCATGCTCGGCATTGGCCCGTTCCCCTATCCGGACGAGGTCGACGCCGACCTGATCAACGCCGGCAAGCAGACCATCAGCGAGCTGCCGAGCTCCTCCTATTTCAGCTCGTCGGACAGCTTTGCAATGATCCGCGGCGGGCATATCGATCTGACCGTACTTGGCGCGATGGAGATCAGCGAGGGCGGCGACATCGCGAACTGGATGATCCCTGGAAAAATGATCAAGGGCATGGGCGGGGCGATGGACCTTGTCGCCGGGGTCAAGCGTATCATCGTCGTGATGGAACATACGTCCAAGAACGGCGACCCCAAGTTCATCCCGGCCTGCACCTTGCCGCTGACCGGCAAGAATGTGGTCGACATGATCATTACCGACCTCGCCGTGTTCCAGCGGCTGGATCATGACTCGCCGTTCAAGCTGATCGAGCTGGCGCCGGGGGTGACGGCCGAGGAGGTCCGCTCGAAAACGACGGCAAATTACGTCGAGTGAAGGTTTGGGCGGCCTTGACCGCGGTGGCGATCCTGGCAGCCTGCTCGAAAGCACCGACAGTCATCGATGGGTCCAGCCCACAGGTCTTCGCAAAGACCACGGAGAAGGCCCGCCGCGACCTGGCGATCAAGGACCGGCTAACCTTCGACGCGGCAATGCATAATCCCGGCGGCATGCGCTACGGCAGCAAGGATCCGGAAGCCATGGCGCGCGAGGCCTACCACGGTATGACCGCCAAAGACGTCATTGAGGATGCTCACGCGCGGGGGATCGAATGAAGGCGCTGCTGTCACATGAGCCCGGCGGGCCCGAAACGCTCCGGCTGACCGAGCTGGCCGATCCCTCACCGGGACCGGGCGAATTGCTGGTCCGGGTTCGGGCAGCGGCGGTCAACTATCCCGACGTGCTGATCATCGAGGACAAATATCAGTTCAAGCCGCCGCGGCCGTTCGCGCCGGGCGGCGAGATTGCCGGCGAGGTCGAAGCGGTCGGCGAGCAGGTAGCCGGCTGGAAGCCGGGAGACCGGCTGATCGCCGTACCCGGCTGGGGCGGCATGGCCGAAAAGATCGTTATCCCGTCCAAGGCCGCCATTCCCCTCCCGGCGGAGCGCAGCTTTACCGACGGCGCGGCCCTGCTGCTGACGTACGCCACTTCAATCCACGCGCTTTATGATCGCGGTCGGCTCGAGGCCGGGCAATCACTGCTGGTGCTCGGCGCGGCTGGCGGCGTCGGCCTGGCCGCGGTCGAACTGGGCAAGGCGAAGGGCGCACGCGTCCTTGCCGCGGTTTCGTCGGAAGAAAAGGCTACGGCTGCGCGCGCGGCCGGCGCCGATGAAGCGATCATCTATCCGCGCGGCCCCTTCGACAAGGACGGGCAAAAAGCTCTGGCGCAGCTGTTCAAGAATGCCGTCGGGCCGGACGGCGCCGACGTGATCTACGATCCGGTTGGCGGCGACTATGCCGAACCCGCGCTGCGCAGTATCGCCTGGGAAGGGCGCTATCTTGTAGTCGGGTTCCCGGCGGGCATTCCCAAGCTGCCGCTCAACCTCACCTTGCTCAAGAGCTGCGATGTGTGCGGCGTCTTTTGGGGTGCATTCGCTGCCCGGGATCCCAAGGCCAATGCCGGCCATGTGGCCGAACTGTTCCGTCTGTGGGACGAGGGCAAGATCCGGCCCCATGTCAGCGCAACCTACCTGCTCGATCGGGGCGGCGAGGCGATCGCAGCCATGGCTGCACGCCAGGTGATCGGCAAGCTGGTGGTCGAGATCGATTAGATCGGCGACGGCAATGCCGTTGCGGTTTCGCTGCCGAGCTTGCGGAAGGGCTCGCGCCGCTGATAGGCGAGGCTCTTCCACAGCCACTCCAGCGGCCCATTCTCGTAGCGCTTCATCCACAAGTTGGCGGCGATGAGCTCGGCCCCGATTATCGCCGTCGCGACAGCCAGCATTTTCGCCTGCCCCCAGGCGCCAAAGAGGTCCAGCCCCCAGGGAGCGAAAACGACCCACATCATCAGCAGCGAAGTGAACAGATATACGGTCAAGGGCATTCGCCCCGGGGCTTCGAATGGCCTCATTAGGCGGCGGCCGATCGGAGAACCCAGGATGAGTTGGATGAGTGCGAGGTGTCCCAGCGACGTCGCCAACCGCGAAATGTCGTAAAAAACCTGCTGCCAGTGCTGCCCCGGCTTGTACTCCATAATGTCGAGCCACAGGGTGCCCCGCAACGAAAGGCCGACCCCGTAGCCCACGGCCAGCATCGCCCAATAGATTTCTCGTCGTGCCCGGCCCTGAATGATGCCCCATTGATACAGCGCCATGCCGATTAACATGGTCGCGACGATCTCCGCCTCGATTTGCCAGAAGATGCTCATGAGGAAGGTCCAGCCCGCCAGCTGGGCATTCCAATAGGCGCCGAACGTCGAATGATGCGCTTTGTCGGCCTTGGCAATCTTCTCCTTCGCCTTGGCGTTGTCGGCCGGCATTTGCGTCCTGCGCTCGATCCGTTCGCGATATTCCTTGAGGGTCGCCTTATCCTCGTCGCTGAGCTTCTTCCCAGTGGCCTCCGCGGCGACGATGCGCTCACCTTCCTGTATCTTTGCCGTCTCCTCGCGATAGCCGCTGAAATTGTAGACGAGCAGTGCACTTAAGAAGATGGCTGCGAGGCCGCACTGAGCCCTCGGCCCGAGCTTTCTGAACGGGAACAGGAAGACAGCGCCAATCCCATAAACCAGAAGGATATCGCCCCACCACATCAGCAGGAAAGCATTGGCCAGGCCAAACATGCACAGCCAAAGGTTGCGGCGGTAATGGAGGTCGGCGACCTCGACCGGCCCGTCGGCAGTCATCGCCCGCCGCGCCATGATCATGATCCCGGCCCCGAAAAGCAACTCCAGCAATCCGCGCTGCGTGCCTTCCAAATATGTTCTGGTGAACAGGGTCGTCCAATAATCGGCGGTAGTCCAGGTCGGGTACCGGACATCGAAGAGAACGAATTCGTAGCCGCCCATTGGAGCGATGTTCATGATCAGAATGAGCAGAATGGCGATGCCGCGAAGAACATCCAGCGAAGCGATCCGCTCGGTCCCGCGAACCCGGTCGATGTGAAGGTCGGCAATTGCGGTCATTGGAGCCCCCTCGCAATGAACGGGGAAACTGCCCTTTTTCCTCGAGTTCAACAAGTGCCCGCTGTTAATGACACGCGGGCGGTCGCCTATTTCGAAACGCCGTAGCGGTCGCAAACCTGGTCGACGACTCTACGAACCCAATCGTCGGTCAGCGGCTTGGAAGCCACGAATTTCCAAAAATAGACTGGTCCTGCCGCCATGGCGAACAGCTCATCACGGTCGACATCGGGCCGCAGTTCGCCTCGCCGGATCGCAGCGTCAAACATTGGCGCAAGCTGTTGCCGGCGGCTTTCCCAAAACCTCTCGGCCTGGCCGGGAGCTGCGCCGGCCTGCAGGGCTCCAGCAACCTCCATCAGCGAGGGGCCGACCGGGCTATTGAGGACGCCGACGAGATTGGTCAGGGTCTTGGCGAGATCACCTCGAAACGAGCCAGTATCGAATGTCGCCGTCATTTGGTCGGCCATGTCGATGATCGCGTCGACAATGGTGGGCCATCGATCGACTTTGCGCCGGTAGAGAGTGGAGCGCTCTATGCCCGCCCGAGCGGCGACATTCTGGAACGTGCATGCCTCGAGACCGCCCTCGCTAAGCAATTCGATCATCGCCGCGTTGATCCGTCGGGTCACGTCTGCAGTCCGGCCACCTGGCCGCCGCAGGCGAACTGGCTCGAGTAAAGTTGAATCGCTGTTCAATGTTGACTCCACGACTTAAGGCAGCTAATGCAACACCTTGTTGCTTTAAAAATCAACCCATAAAATCATCTGAAATTGAGCTGCATCGTCGGGGGACGTATGCGGCGGAGACCTTGATGCGACTCGATTCTCCTCCACGCGTCCTCATTACCGGCGCGGGCACCGGCATCGGCCGCGCCTGCGCCGAGGCGATGGCGTCGCGTGGCGCCGAACTTATCCTTTGCGACAATGATGCGCAGACGCTGCGCGAAGCGACCGACGAACTGGGCGCGGTTGGGCGCTTTTGCGACGTAGCATCAGAGGCAAGCGTCGCCGTTTTCGCGGCCGACATCATCGAGACATTCCGCTCGCTCGATCTGCTGATCAACGCGGCCGGCGGCGGCTATGAGCGAACGCTTGGCATGTACCGGGTATCGCGAGCCTTGCTCCCTGCGCTGCGGCGCGGATCGCATTTCAAGTTGATGCTCAATGTTCCGCCGGAGGAAGATGCGGGAGTCGCGATATTCCCCTACGCCAGCTCCGGCCAGGCCTTCCAGCGCCTCTCAGCGGCCCTGGCAGCGGAAACCAAGGGTACCGGAGTCGACGTACTTATCGGCAACCCCGAAACTTGTCGCATCTCGCAGGTCGTCCCCGATCCAAATGCCGGCCCCAACGCCGCCATTTACGGCATGGCCAAGCGCACCCCGGGGGGCGGCTCGCTGGTGTCGCAGATCGCCGACCTGTTGGGTCCCGGCCAATGGGAAAGGCAACAGGCCGGCTGATCCGGCGGCCTTGCCGCGCTGGACGGCGACCGCGGCAGCATCTATCTGCCCGGCGAAACAGCCGGGATTGCGCATGAGCGAGTTCAACGACCGTGAGCGTGCCTTCGATTTGAAGTTCGAACGCGATGAGGAAATGCAGTTCCGGATCATGGCCCGCCGCAATCGCTTGCTGGGCGAATGGGCCGCACGTCAAATGGGTCTGTCCGAGGTCGAGACAGAGTCCTATGCCAAGGATGTCGTCCGCGCCGACTTCGAGGAAGCCGGCGACGAGACCGTGATCCGTAAGGTGTTGGGCGACCTGATCTCCGCCGGTGTCGACGGCGAAGCGAGCTTGGTCCGCGAGGTGTTGGGACAAAAGCTGGTCGAGGCCCGGCGGCAGATTATCGAGCAGACCAACCTTTAGAAGGCCGACACTCATGCCGATGGCAGCCGATGAAATTGAGGCCTTGATCCGCGCCGCCTTGCCCGATGCGCGGGTTGAAATTCGCGACCTTGCCGGCGACGGCGATCATTATGCCGCTCGGGTGGTCTCGCGCAGCTTCGAGGGGTTGAACCGGGTCAAACAGCACCAACTTGTGTATCGCGCGCTTGGCGGCCGCATGGGCGGCGAGCTTCACGCACTGCAGCTAGAAACCGCAGTGCCGGACGGAGAATGATCGATGAGTGATGTGAAGGAACGGATCGACGCGCTGGTGAAGGCCAATGAGGTGGTCTTGTTCATGAAGGGCAGTGCCCTCTTTCCGCAATGCGGCTTTTCCAGCCGCGCGGTGGCGATCCTCGACCATCTTGGTGTGCCGTTCGAGACGGTCGACGTCCTTCAGGACCAGGAGATCCGCGCCGGCATCAAGGAATATTCCGACTGGCCGACCGTCCCACAGCTCTATGTGAAGGGCGAATTCGTTGGCGGATCGGACATCATGATGGAAATGTTCGAAAGCGGCGAACTCCAGCAACTCGTCGCCGCGGCGGCATAACAAGCCCCCTTCCTCCTCACAGGGGGAGAGTGGAAGGGGGCCGCCCCGAACTGTCAAAACTAAAAGGGGACGGCGAACGCGGGACCAGAAAACCGCTGTTGCCGTCCCCTTTGTGTTGGCGTGGAACCAAGTGGACGCCACACACTTTGCAACCGTCGTGCCAATTCCAAGGAATGGCGGAATTTCAGGATAAACTTAGTAGACGCCGCGACGACGAACGGCGCCATCGTAAAAAATACCGACGCTTTTGCGCGTCGCACACAGCGACCCGGCAACGCGTGTTTACAACTGTAATCGAATCGCTTACAGCTGTAATCGAAAGGGGCCCAAGCCGATGGACCTGAGGATCAGCGACGCCGAGCTTGAAGTGATGGAAGCGCTCTGGGGCGCAGGCCATCCGCTGACCGCCGCCGAGGCGGCTGACCGGATCGGCGCCGAGCGGGGCTGGTCCCTCGCCACGGTGAAAACAATGCTGTCGCGCCTTGCTGCCAAGGGAGCAGTGAAGCACCGCGAGGATGGCCGTCGTTTCCTTTATTCGCCCGCGATCAAGCGCGAGGCTTACGTCGGCAATGAATCCCGGCGGTTCGTCGAACGCTTGTTTGGCGGCCGTCTATCGCCGCTAGTGGCGCGTCTCGCCGAAGAGGATGGGCTGGACGACGAGGATATCGCTGCCATCGAGGCATTGTTGAAGGAGCTGAAGTCGTGATTGACTGGCTGCTTGGCACATTGCTCGCCACTACCGCGCTGATCGTCATGGTCCTCTTGGTCAGGGAGCCGGTGCGCCGGCATTTCGGTGCCCGCGTGGCTTATGGCCTTTGGCTGATTCCGGCCGCGCGCCTCTTGATGCCGACCTTGACCGAGACGGTCGAGCGAACGGTGCCTGCCAGCACGCCGATCCAGCCATTTATTCCTGCCGTGATCGCCGAGCCCAAGCTGCTCGCTTCAGTTGCCCCTCCCGAGCCCTCCTTGCTTGACCAGGTCGGCGGCTTTCAGACTGTGTTGCTTGTCCTTTGGTTAGGCGTCGGTCTTGGCCTGTTCATCGCCCGCATGGCGGCCTTCCGCCGCGAGCGCGCCGCCATTCTCGACGATGCCGTGCAGCTGGCGCGCATCGGAACGATCAGGCTGGTTCGCTCGCCGAACGTTAGCGGCCCGCTTGCGTTCGGCATCTTCGACCGGGTGATTGCGGTCCCCAGCAACTTCGACCGGCTCTATGCCGATCATGAGCGCCGCCTGGCGCTCGACCATGAACTTGCCCACCATCGTTCCGGCGACCTCGTCGCCAATTTCTTCGCCTTTGTCCTGCTCTGCCTCCAGTGGTTCAATCCACTCGCCTGGGTAGCCCACGCCGCTTTTCGCTTCGACCAGGAAGCAGCGTGCGATGCCCGGGTGCTGGACAAGGTCAAGGCCGACGATCGCGCCGACTACGGCCGGGCGATTGCCAAGGCCGCTTCGGGAAGGGCGCTGCTGTTCGCATCTGCGCTCGATCGACGCAACACACTCCACAGGAGGCTGAAGTCCATGCTTACCAACCCTAGTGCCGGCCGTCGGCTGGCCGGACGGCTGACCGTCATCGCTGCGGTCGCGATTGCCCTGCCGCTGACCGCGACACGCGCAGTCGAATATGTCGACAAGCTCGCGCCTACAGATCCGCAGCCTGCGGCGCCTGTCGCCAGCGCGGCAGGGCCCGCGGCTGCGGCCGCCCCGGCGCCCACCGCTGCACCGGCCAGTCCGGCTGCACTAGCGCCAGCCGTCAAGGTCGACCCGCTCCAGTCGATTGACGTCGGCAAGCGCGTGATCGTCATCAACGGCAAGACCAAACGTTGGGACGAGCTTACGCCCGCCGAGAAGGCGAATATCCACCAGTCGATTGCCCAGGCCCGCCGCGAGCTGGCAGAACATCGGATCGACTCCACTCAGATCCAGGCTGAAATCCAGCAGGCGATGGCCGAATCCAAAATCGACAAGGATGAATTGCAGCGCGAACTGGCCGAGGCACGGGCAGAAGTTGCCAGTGCAATGGCCGAGATCGATGCCCATGGTGCTGAAATGCGCCGAGCCGGGGTAGACCCCGAGCAGATCAAGGCGTCGGTCCGGGGGTCGCTGAAAGGCATCGAGAATATCGACGTCGAAACCATCAGGAAGAGCGCGCTCGCATCAGTAAACACCGCGCAGATTCAGGCGAATGTCGAGAAGGCTTTGAGCGCAGCAGAGGCCGAACTCGACCGAATCGACGATCTCGACGACGACGAGGACAACAACAACAACTGATAGGCTCGAAGCGGCGCAGGGCTGGCCTTGCGCTAACGGAGGCGCCGCGGGCTGGGAGGCAGTCTGCGGCGCTTCTGTAATGAAGCTTGGCACCATTTGCGCCCTTGCGGGTTGGAGGCGCGATGGCTCTCTACGATCCCGCCCAGCAATCCCTTCTTTTTGCGGACTTGACGCAAAGCTGGTCCGAGGTCGGCGGCGGCGTCAGAACCTACCTCCGCCACAAGCGGCGTCACATCATCGAAAACAGCGATCATCGCCATTTGATGATCGTTCCTGGCCCACGCGATGACATTGAGATCGAGCATGGCGGGCGCGCCATCACCGCCTACATCGCGTCGCCCAAGCTCCCTGGCAGCCCGCATTACCGCTGGCTGCTTCGCAACCGAGTTGTCCGGTCGGTGCTGAATGATCATCGGCCAAATCTGGTCGAATGCCAGGACGCCTATAACCTGCCATGGGCGGCAATCCGCCATGCGAGGCAAAACGCAGGAACAGCGCTGGTCGCGGCCTATTGCACGGACTTTCCAACCGTTTACGTCGACCGCCCCTTTTCCAAATGGCTTGGAAGGGCGGCCGGCGGCGCGGCCGCGAGAATCTGCTATGGCTATTGCGGCCGGCTCTATCGCCAGTTCGATGCGGTCTATGCGATGAGTGAGCATGGCGGTGCGGCCAGGTTGCGATCCCTCGGGGTTCGCGAGGTCGATGTCGTGCCCTTGGGCGTTGAGCTAGGCCAATTCTCGCCAGACAAGCGCGACTTGCGCATGCGCCGTTCGCTTGGGCTGGACGGGGACCAGCCCCTGCTGATTTACGTCGGTCGGCTCGATTCCGAAAAGAGGCCGCAGATTGTCGCCGATGCCTTTCGCAAGCTGCCCGCTTCGCTCGGCGCGGCATTGCTGCTGATAGGCGACGGGCCATTGCGCGAACAGTTCGTCGGACGCGAGGCCGAGCGGATCTTTGCGCCCGGTTATTGCAGCGACCGCAGCGACCTCGCCGCCTGGCTTGCGAGTGCAGACGTCTATGTGTCGGCCATGGCCGACGAGACGTTCGGCATTTCGGTCATCGAGGCGCAGGCATCCGGGCTACCCGTCGTGGGCGTCGCCGCCGGTGCGATGGTTGACCGAGTCCCATGCGGTCTTGGGCTGGTTGGGCAGATCGACGATTCAGCGGTGATGGCCACCAATATCGTGGCCGTGCTGCAAGGAGATCGAGCGACGATGGGCGAGCGGGCGCGGGCCCATGCGCTGCAATTCAGTTGGGACCAGAGCATGGATCGGTTGTTCGGCGAGGTTTATCAAAGCGCCCTTGCTCGAGCAGCCGATCGCGCCGGTTTTGCGGAGCCAACGTCTCAGCCCGCGTTGGCCGCGGCCGCCTGACGAGCTAGCCCGATAGCCTCGTTCGTGGCAGACGCCCAGCTGTGAACGAGCCATACGCCAAATTGGAGCCGCTGGAGGCTGGTGTTGCGCGCCTGCTGGCACGCAACCCGTCGCCATTCACATATTTCGGAACTCAGACCTATTTGGTTGGCGACGATGAGCTGGTGGTGATCGATCCAGGCCCGGACATGGACGAGCACGTTGAGGCCATCCTCAATGCACTGGATGGCCGTTCGCTTGCCGCGATTGCCTGCACCCATACGCACCGCGATCATTCTCCGGCCAGCCGCGCGCTGAGGGAAGCCACCGGTTCGCCCATTATTGGCTGCGCGCCTCTGGCGTTGGAAAGCATCGGGCCGCGCGCCGACGCGAGCTTCGACAAGCAATATGCACCCGACCAGGTGCTGGACGATGGCGAGGTGATCGAATTTGATGGCGGCAAGCGGCTGGTCGCCGTTGCCACCCCCGGGCACACCTCCAATCACCTTTGCTTTGCCTTTGGCGACGCCCTCTTCACCGGCGATCATGTGATGGGCTGGTCGACCACCGTCGTCGTCCCGCCGGACGGCGACATGGCTGCATATATGCGCAGCATGGAGCTGCTCAGGCAGCGTAAGGACCGCATCTACTACCCGGCACATGGCCCCGCCGTGACCAAGCCGGCGCAACTCGTGCGCGGGATGATCGGTCACCGAATGCAGCGCGAGCGGCAGATTTTGAAGCTTGTGGCAGAGCGGCCGCGCGACATTCCCGACATTGTCGCCAATGCCTATCCCGCTCTCGACCAGCGCCTGGTCCCGGCAGCCGGCGGATCGGTTTATGCCCATTTGCTGGACCTTCAGCAGCGCGGGCTCGTTGAGGAGGGGGAGGGTGAGACGTGGACGAAAACAGCCAATTCCGCCTGAACCGGCCGCTGGCGATCGGCGCGGTCATTGTTGCGTTGCTGCTCGGGCTGGTCGTCGGCGGCGCGCTCGACATTGGCAAGAGACTGTTCGGCGGCCCCGATCCGGAAACGGTGGCTTCGTCGGCGCTGCAGTCGATGCGTGCCCAGAATCGGCTGGTGCCATTCGTCGCCCGCTATGTTTCGGTCGTCAGCAGTCGCCAGGAGCGGCTAGGAGGGCTGGTCAGCGCCGAGCGCACCCTAATCCTGCCGGGTGATGTGCGCTACGAACTCGACCTCGCCAAGCTCGATCCGGAGGATGTGAAGTGGGACGCCGGCACGCATACGCTCAGCGTCACCTTGCCGGAAATCGACATCGCAGGCCCCGAAGTCGATCTGGCGGCGGCGCGAGAATATGGCGAGAATGGCGTGCTGGCGGTCGTCACCGACGCCGACACGGCCCTCGACCGCAACAACCGCGCCCGCGCGGTCGCCGATTTGCGGAAGCAGGCAGGCGCCGCGGTGCCGATGCGGCTGGCTCGCGAAGCGGGGCGCCAGGCGGTCGAGCGCAGCTTTTCACTGCCGCTGCAGGCCGCCGGTTTCGGTGATGCCAGGGTGGTCGCCCGCTATCCTACGGAGGGCACTCCGGTAACAGTGCCCCTTGACCATAGCCGCAGCTATAACGAAGTGCTGGAAGAAGCGGCCAGGAACGGCCGCTAACGACTAGGGAACGACCATCATGACCGCCCAAACCCAATCGCTCAGGGGCCTCGATCTCCTTGCCGAGATCAAGCGCCTCAAAGAGGAGCGCAACGCGGTCATCCTGGCTCACTATTATCAGAAGCCGGAAATCCAGGACCTGGCCGATTTCGTCGGCGACAGCCTCGACCTGTCACGTAAGGCAGCGGCAACAGATGCCGATGTGATCGCCTTCTGCGGCGTGCGCTTCATGGCCGAGACAGCAAAGATCCTGAGTCCGGAAAAAATCGTCGTCCTGCCCGACATGGACGCCGGCTGCAGCCTCGAAGACAGCTGCCCGCCCGACCAGTTCAAGGCTTTCCGTGAGGCGCATCCCGACCATATCGCGCTGACCTACATCAACTGCTCGGCGGCGGTGAAAGCGCTCAGCGACATCATCGTCACCAGCTCCTCGGCCGATGTGATCCTCAAGCAGATTCCCAAGGAGCAGAAGATCATCTTCGGGCCTGACCGCCACCTCGGCGGCTATCTCGCCCGTAAGACCGGCCGCGACATGCTGCTGTGGCCGGGCATCTGCATCGTCCACCAGGCATTCAGCGAGACCGAGCTGCTCAAACTCAAGGCTGAGCATCCCGGAGCGCCGGTCGCCGCCCATCCGGAATGTCCGCCGCACATCATCGACCATGCCGACCATGTCGGCTCTACCAAGTCGATCCTCGACTTTGCAATCCACAGCCCCAGCCAGACCATCCTGGTCGCGACCGAACCGCATATCATCCACCAGATGGAGAAGGCCGCGCCGGACAAGACCTTCATTGGCGTCCCCGGCGGCGACGGCAACTGCAACTGCAACATGTGCCCATATATGGCCTTGAACACTCTGGAGAAGCTTTACGTCGCGCTGCGCGATCTCCAGCCGCGGATCGAGCTGACGCCGGAGATTATGGAGCAGGCCCGCGTCCCCCTTGAGCGCATGCTGGAAATGGCCGGGCGAACCGTCGGGCAGGGCGATGTCGGAATGCCGAAAATCAGCGGCGACTGAGGCGCCGCCGCGCTTTCCACCCTACAAAGCGCCAGCTATAGCCCCGCCGATGGACCAGCCCGCCAGTTCAACAGCATCGGAAATCGGCGAGTTCGCGCGCCAGTTGATCCACGACGAAGCTCGCGCGCTTGACGCGATGGCCGAAGCGCTCGGCGAAGACTTCGAGCGGGCGGTGCGGCTGATCCTCGACATGCCTGGCAAGCTGATCGTCGGAGGGCTGGGCAAGTCCGGCCATGTCGGCCGCAAGGTCGCCGCGACCTTCGCTTCGACTGGAACGACCGCGATCTTCCTTCATCTGGCCGAAGCGATCCACGGCGATCTCGGCATGGCGGCAAAGGGCGACGTCGGCCTCCTCATCTCGCAAAGCGGCTCGACCGCCGAGCTGGAGCCGGTGATCGAGCATTTCCAGGCGATCGGCATTCCCATCGTCGCCATCACCGCCAATTTGCGCTCGACGCTGGGCGAGGCAGCAACCGCGCCGCTGATATTGCCGCACTGGCCGGAAGTCGGGCCGGAAGCGGTGGCGCCGACCACCTCGACCACAATGACGCTCGCCCTGGGCGATGCACTGGCCATGACGGTGATGCGGGAGAAGGGATTCTCGCGGTCGGATTTCGGACGGCTCCATCCCGGCGGTTCGCTCGGCGCCCGGCTGAAGCCGGTGCGGCGGCTGATGCACGGCGGCGCTGAGCTGCCGCTGGTCCGCCAGCATACCAGCATGCACGATACGGTCGTCGAAATGAGTGCCAAGCGCCTTGGCGTGATCGGTGTGACCGATGACGAAGGGCATCTCGTCGGAATAATCACCGACGGCGATCTCCGGCGGCACATCGAACAGGGGCTGGACCATCCCGCCTCCGCCTTCATGACCGCCGATCCCAAGACGATTGGACCCGATTCGCTAGTCGACGAAGCGCTCACACTGTTTGACGAACACCGCATCACGACCCTGTTCGTGGTCGAAGGGCAGGTGCCGATCGGAGTGCTGCACATCCACGATTGCCCCCAAACCCGTTAGTGGCAACGCGATGAACAGCATCATCCTGATTCCTGCACGCTTCGCTTCGACGCGCTATCCGGGAAAGCCGCTGGTCGAGCTGAAGGGTGCGGGCGGCTCGCCCAAGCCGCTGATCCAGCGCAGCGTCGAAGCGGCTCGGCGCGTTCCCGGTGTCGGCGGCGTCTTTGTCACCACCGACGACCAGCGGATCGCGGACGCGTGCCAGGCTTTCGGCGTTGGGGTGATCATGACCTCGCCGCAGTGCCGCAACGGCACCGAGCGCTGCGCGGAGGCGATTGCCCAGCTCCACGAACCGGACCTGGTCGTCAATTTCCAGGGGGACGCGCTGCTGACGCCGCCGGGCTTCGTATCGGCGCTGATCGATCATATGGCCGCCAATCCCGATGCCGCCGTGGCCACTCCGGCGATCCGCCAGCGTTCGTCGGAAGTCCGCGCGCTGCAGGCCGAGGAGGCGGCGGGCCGGGTCGGCGGCACCAGCGTTGTCACCGACCATCAGGGCCGAGCGCTGTATTTCTCCAAGAAGCTGATTCCCTATCTGCCTGCCCATTCGCTGGACGGCGAATACTCGCCGGTCCGGCTTCACATCGGCATCTACGCATACCGGCCGCGGGCCCTGGCGAGCTATGCGTCCCTTCCGCCAAGCCAGTTGGAGGAGCTGGAGGGGCTGGAGCAGTTGCGCTTTCTCGCCGCCGGCATTCCAGTCGACGTAGTCGAGGTCGAAACCCCTCCGTTCACCCTGCGCGAGCTCAACAACCCTGAAGATGTCGAGCCGATTGAAGCCGCATTGGCCATGGCCGGCCTTGAATGAGCTTCTGGGACGGGCTGGACCCCAAATATTCGGTAATTCTGTGCGATATCTGGGGCGTCGTGCACGACGGCGTTAAGCTTTACCCCAACGCTGTCGAGCGGCTGCGCCAATGGCGGGAGCAGGGGCGCCAGGTGATCCTGATCACCAATGCGCCGCGGACTGCTGACGCCGTCGAGGCGCAACTCGATCGCCTAGGCTTGCCCCGCGATTGCTGGACAGGCGTCTCGACCAGCGGCGAGGCGGGAATTGACTGCATCAAGACGCTTCATCATCCCACCGGCTTTCTCGGGACGCGGGACGACCGAGCAATCCTCGAGGACCATGGCCTGTCGTTCGCGGAGGCGAATTTCACCGACGTCGCCGTGACCGGCCTCGACGACGAGCGCGGCCATGTCGACGAATATCGCGATCAGTTCACGGCGTGGGCCGCAAGTGACGTGCTGTTTCACTGTTTCAACCCTGACCGGGTGGTTGTTCGCGGCGGCGTGGCGGAGCCCTGCGCCGGGGCCCTGGCCGACGTCTACGAAGGAATGGGCGGCCGGGTCGCATGGTATGGCAAGCCGCACTCCTCGATCTATGACTATGCCATGAGCCTGGCCGGAAATCCGCCGCATGAGGCCGTACTTGCAGTCGGCGACGCGCTGGTGACCGACATGCTTGGCGCGGCTCGGCAGGGCTTTGACGCGGTCTTCGTCCAGGGCGGAATTCACGCCGGAGAGCCATTCCCGGAAGATTTTGCGCCACAAAATGGCCTTGGCGACTGGGCACCGGTGGCGGTCGTCAACTCACTGGTCTAAAGGCGCAGCATGCTATTGAATGGACGCAAAATCGGGCTGGACCAGCCTTTCTTCCTGATTGCGGGACCGTGCGTTGTCGAAAGCGAGCAGCTTCAGATGAGCACTGCCGAGCGGCTCAAGGCGATCACCGACAAGCTCGGCATATTCTTCATTTTCAAATCGAGCTTCGACAAGGCCAACCGATCGTCGGACAAGAGCTACCGCGGCCCGGGGATTGAAGAGGGGCTGAGGGTCCTGGCCAAGGTCCGCGACGAGCTTGGGGTTCCCGTCCTGACCGACGTTCATGACATACCGCAGATCAAGCCCGTCTCCGAAGTGGTCGACGTGCTGCAGACACCGGCCTTCCTCGCCCGCCAGACCGATTTCATTCATGCGGTCGCCGCGTCGGGCAAGCCGGTCAACATTAAGAAGGCCCAGTTCATGGCGCCGCACGACATGGTCAATGTGGTCGACAAGGCGCGCAGCGCAGCGCAGGCGGCCGGAATCAACGAAGACACGATCATGGTGTGCGAGCGCGGCGCATCGTTCGGCTACAACAATCTCGTTTCCGACATGCGCAGCCTGGCGATTATGCGGGAAACCGGCTGTCCTGTCGTGTTCGATGCAACCCATTCGGTGCAGCTGCCGGGCGGGCAGGGCACCAGCTCGGGCGGCCAGCGCGAACACGTCCCGGTACTCGCCCGTTCAGCGGTCGCTGCGGGCGTCTCCGGGCTGTTCATGGAAACCCATCCCGATCCCGCCAACGCCAAGTCTGACGGGCCCAATGCCTGGCCGTTAGACCGGATGGAGAGCTTGCTGACCACGCTGGTCGACGTCGACCGGGCGGTGAAGGCGCGCGGGTTCGAAGAGGCGTCGCTTTGAGGCCCACGGTCTTCATCCAGGCCAACGCAAGGCAGATGCTAGGCGCCAAGATCAGCGCCTGGAGCTTCAAAAAGGCTTCGGGCCGGCCGGACAGCTTCGACGTCAGGATCATGGATGCCGCCCAATGGCCGCGCCTGATGCGAGAGGGCCAGATGATCCTGCGCGACGGCCATGTCCGGGCGTGGGAACCGGACGATTTGCAAAGCTTCACGCCGCTGCGCTTCGCTCCGCCGAGCTTGATGAAGTTTGACGGCCGGGCGGTCGTGACCGATCCTGATTGCTTCGGGGTAGGCGATGTCGCCGAGCTGTTCGATCGCGACATGGGCGGCAAGTCGATCATGGCCGTGCCCCGCCCGGGCCACAACAACCAGCCCGACTATATCGCAAGTTCGGTGATGCTGCTGGACTGCGCCAGGCTGAAGCACTGGGACTTCGACCAGGATCTGGACGATTTGTTCAACCAGCGCTTCGACTATGTCGACTGGATCGAGCTGAAGCGGGAAGAACGGGCCACGATTGGCTTCCTCGAGCCGGAGTGGAACGATTTCGACCGGCTGACGCCAGACACAAGGATTCTCCACACGACCAAGCGGCGGACTCAGCCGTGGAAGGCGGGCCTGCCAATCGATTATACGCTGCGGGAACGTGGACCGTTCGACTTCCTGCGCCGCCTGCGTCGCAGCCGTTACGAGAGCCATCCCGATCCCAACCAGGAAGCTTTGGTTTATTCAATACTGGCCGACCTGGTCGATCGCGGCGAGGTGACCAAGCATGAGCTGGTTGCGGAAATGGCGGCAAATCATGTGCGCCACGACAGCCTGGAGCTGATTGACCGCTATCGCGGCAGCGACGTGCTAGCGCGCGTCGCCTAGCAGATCCCGGATCGCCTGCGCGGCTTGGCGGGCCGAATTGGCAGTAGAACTCGCCCGGGGCTCGTCAACCGTGCCGGCCAATCCGGCATCCAACAGGGCCGACCAAAAGCGGCGCGGGTCGCGTCGCGGCGAACGAAAGTCGAGCAAGGGCTTGGGAATCTCGCCGACGCTCTGGAGGCCGCGCTCGGTCATCACTGCCGGGATCATCCCGACCGGCTTTCCGGTGACGATTGCTTCCGACAACATCGAGACGCTGTCGGCTGTCACGAAAATCTCGTCTGCGTCGTCGAGGAGTGCGGCAAAGCTGGGGCCGTCCTTCGGGACGATTGTGCCATGCGCAGCAACAGCATGCAGCAATTCCGGTTCGGTTCGCGGGCTGCCAACGATCAACAAGGTGCCGCCCCGGCTGGTAGCGCGAGCACTCAGCTTTGATGCCGCTTTGGTGACCTGATCAGGGATCAGTTCCAGATCCTTGGTGTTTCCGCCAAGCGCCAGCAGCAGGTGCGGACGGGGACGGGCTTCCAACCAGGCCCGTGCCGCCGGCTCGACCTTGGCCGGCTCGCGGAAGCGGCTCATCGCCAGCGGCAGTGTCAAAACATTGCCGATGGCGGGCACTTGATATTGCGGCGTCGTGATGACCAGGTCGAAGAGCCTGGGATCTATGCGGGGATTTCCGATCCGAACCAATTTCGTCCGGTTGAGGTTCATTCGCCGGATGTAACGTGCAACCGGTACGCTTCGGCGCCCGACCCCAATCACAAGGTCCGGCCAAGGCGGCCTAATTTCCGCTTTTGAAGCCTTGTCGAGCGTCACCAGGGTCGAGCCGAGATGTGTTGGCCGCATCCGGCCTAGATCATAGCCAGCGATCCGGCGAAATCCGAGTTGCTTGATTTCGAACGGCAGTCCCAGCTCTTCAGCCAGCGCCAGCACCTGGTTGTTGTCGCCCTTATGTACTCCCAACAGGACCCAGATCAGAGGTTTCGCTCCCGGCATGGCCGCACCCTTAAGTGAACTATGTGGCGCCTCCAATGCCCTCTGGCGTTGAATCGGGGGAGGGCGGTGCTAAAGGGCCCGCCATGGCCGAACAAACCAAACTGCCGCCGGTGACGATTGTGATCGAGTGGGAAAATGCGATCGACGTCGAGGATGACTGGACCGAGGCAGCCATGGCCGGCCTCCAGCGTGAATTGGAGTCCGTGGCCAGCCGCGTCGCGGCCAAACCCCGAGTTACCTATCTTTACGACCAGAACGTCGTCGATCCGGCGGTGATCCGGAACGTGATGGCGCGGGCCGCGCCGCGACTGCCGGAACTGGCCGACCTTGAGATTCTGGCGACGCCCGGCCTCACCTATTACCGGCTCAAGAATTTCGGAATTGCCCGCTCGACTACCGAAATTTCGATCATGCTCGACAGCGATGCTTCGCCGCAGCCCGGCTGGCTCGAGGGAATCCTGAAACCGTTTGCAGACCCGGAAATCATGGCCGTCGGCGGTTTCACGGTGCTCGGCTATGACGACCTGCTGTCGAAAACAATGGCATTGAGCTGGATCTTCGACCTAGCCGACGAAAAGGAAAAGACCGTCGGCCGGCACAAGATCCACGCCAACAATTGTGCGGTTAGGACCGACTTCTTTCGCGCCAATCCGTTCCCGGACCTGCCGGCGTTCAAGAAGCAATGTGGCTTCTGGCTGCGCGACATTTCGGCACGCGGCTATCACTACATGCGGACCGCCGAGGCGCGGACAATTCACGCTCCGCACCCCGGATACAAATTCCTGGTTTGGCGCGCGTGGACGACCGGCATGGACCGCGACTTCCAGGGCTACCATACCATTTCCGGCTCGCGGCTAGGCCGGCTCGGCTACGCCTTCAAATATTTTGGGAAGAAGGTGCGGCGTTCCTGGTCCAATATCATCAACAAGGGATCAAGGGTTGACCTACCCGTCTGGCAGCGGCCGGCGGCCATGATGATCTCGCTCGGATTCTTCTTGATTGCTTTCGTGGGCCAGATTTCGAGCGCGCTCACCCGAAGCTTTGATCCGCTGCCTCGACCGATGCCGACGTCTGCCTAGCACCCTTTCGCGAGAGCATTTCACGCGACCCTTCAGCAATCAGGCGGGCTAGGCCACCGGCCGAGAATTGGCGCCGCAGTTTACGTGCGTCGTTGACGGCATCGCGCAGGCGGCCCGCCTTCAGCAACCGGGCGAAATGACGCGTGACATCGCGGGCCAATCCCGGCCGATACTCGGGATTGTCGAAATAGACGGGATGGCGGCGGCATAGTTCGATCGTGGCGCCTGCGAATGTACGAAGGTCGTCTGAAATGGCGCCCGGCATCCAGGTCTTGGTCCAGGTGATCTGGTCGGTGGAGGCGCAGCGCCCAGCGTCGGCTGCCCGGATCAGGAAATCGAAGTCCTGGCGGCGCTTCAAAGTCTCATCGAACAGGCCAGCCTGGATTGCTGTCGAGCGGCGGATGGAGATTGCGGGAGTCGCCTTCCAAAGTTGGCGGTTGAACAGCGCCCTGACAAATTCCGGCGTCGAATTGATCACGGGGTTAAGGCGTGGGACCGGCTTGCGCGGATCTCCTGGCGGGAACTCCTTGGTGAAGCTGTCGAGCAGCACATCGATCTCGGGCCGGTCGGCAAAGGCGCGAACGACGAAGCCCAATTTGTCCGGCAGATAGGCATCGTCGCTATCGAGGAAGGCGAGCAGCGGCGCCCGGGCTTCGCCAATGCCGCGGTTGCGTGCGGCATTGCTGCCGGCGTTTGCCGGCTGGCGATACAGCTTGAGCCGGGGATCCTTGATTGCTTCGATGACCTGGACCGTGTCGTCCTTGGAACCGTCGTCGACCACGATCAGCTCGAAATCGGTAAAGCTCTGCGCCAGCACACTCCTAATGGCGCGCTCGACCACCGAGGCTCGATTATACACTGGCATGATCACGGCAATGGCGGGCAAGGCTCTACCGTTCATATCCGAAAACTGGGTCCAAGCGCTCCTGGATGTAGGAGATGATGCGACCCTGTTGGTCCCCGCTCAACTGGGCGCGAAAGCCGCCCGATTTCCCCGAGCGAACCTTATAAGATTGTTCATTGCCGGAGTTGCGCGCGCCTAGCCGCCCGGACGTAAAATACCCCTCCCTTTCCTTCTGCTTGAGGTTGTCGAACCGAGCGAACTCGACGGCGTCCCGGATATCAGCGTCAGTGCTGGCTAATCCGATGAACTTGGCCAATTCGCTCAATGCGGATTCGGGGTGCTGGAGAAAATCCTCATATCGAAGAATTATGATATCTTCGCCTTGCCGCGAGAGATCCGCCCACGCGTTCAGAAAGGTAACGATCGAAGGGATTCCCCCTCGGTCGGTCCAGATGAAGGATTCCAAGGGCTGCTGCGCAAGCAGTTGGCGAGCGGGATCCCTGCTGCGATGTTTCAAATGATAATAGCGTGACACAACGACATCGCCGGGGTGCCGGGCCAGAAGGACGACCTTGTGCCCCTTATAGGCACTTCGATTGATCTTGATTTGCGATGGGCGGCGCATCGCGTCGCCATCGTGGGTGAATAACGTGCGTGGCACCGCGGCGGGAGCGCGGGCAAGGGTCGAGAATTTGAGGGCTTCCCGATCGTCAACGCCGAATTGCCGCAGGTAGAGTCGAGCCAACATGACCCGGACAAAGGTCCTGCCCGATTTTGGAAACGACACGACGGCAACGTCGGACTTGGCCAGCCTGTGCAGATCTCGCCAATGACTTGCCAGCCCATGAGCTGATGAACTGGGCAGCAGTCGCAGCAATTGTGCCGCGGCGTGACGGAAGAGGGGCATGGCGCGCGCTTGGCGCAACCGTCAGCGATGGTCAATCGCGCGCTAGGGTTGGGTCACGATCGCCAGTGCCTCGAGCGTGACGGCGTTGTTGTTGGGAAGGGTGGCGCAACCGATCGCGGTGCGGGCGTGCCTTCCCCGATCGCCTAGCCGTTCGATCAATAGATCGGACGCGGCATCGATGACCTTGTGGACGGCCGGAAAATCCTCCGTCGCATTGACCTGGCCTCGAACCAGCATGATTTGCTTGATCGCCGCCCCATCGCCTCCAGCCGCGTCGAGAAGGATGGCGAACAGATTTTCTCCAGCGCGCCTGGCGGCCTCGCAGCCATCTTCGAGACTCAAATCGCGGCCGACCTTGCCGGTAATCATCGTCCCGTCACGGGCCGAGCTGATCGCCGAAATCGCAACCAGCTCGCCGTTCCGCACAAAGGGTTCGTAATTCCCCACCGGCGGCGGATAACCGGGCAATTCAGCGCGCCTCGACGTCGATCGTGCGGGTGTGGGGGTGGTGCGTGTCGAGGTGCCGCTTGATGATCCTGAGGTTGCGCGTGTTCGACTGGAAAAAGAGGTCGGGAATCGCCCCGATCCAGGGGATCGCGCCAAGCAACATGTCGAAGCCGATGTTGCCGGCCATCCGCGCCATCTGCCACTTCGACATGCCAAGATTGCGCGCCTCCCATGCGATGTAGCTGCCAAGCGCGGCGGCGGAAATGGTCCCGATGCCGGGGATGATGTCGAGGATGACGTCGAGCCCGACGGACTTGTTGATCCCCGGAATTACGAACATCCGTTCAAGCAGCTTTTCCATCCCTTCGATCCGCTGCCTGACGGAGCGGGGATCGGTACCGAGCGGAAGCTCCTTCCGCATCTTCGGGGTTGGCTGGTCAATCATCTCGGCCATGTAACGACTTTCCTACACGCACCCGGCGGCTTTGAAACACTGCTGGGTCCTGGTTTACTCCATCGTAATCAGCGCCTGATACTTGCCGACGGTTCCCGGGAGCCGATGCATGTTTCCATCCCTGCGATATTGGCTGGTAGCGGTTCAGGCCGTTTTCGTACTGGCGCTGGCGGCAATTAGCTCGCGCCCGATCCCGTTCGAATTTTCGCGCCCGATGATGGCTGCGCTGATGATTTGGCTGATCGGCTTCCTGTTCCTCGCCGGCAGGACCGCGATTTCGTCCGTCAAGATCGACCGCCCGCTGACCAGCCTGGCGGCCGGAATCAAGGAAGAGCGGCAGACGCTCTCCAAGGCGTTCGGCTATGCGCTGCTGCTTGGCCTGGCGATGGCGCTTCACGGCTGGGCCAAGACGATGATCCCCAGCGTCGGCGGCTATTGGGCAGATCCCATGCTGGCCAACCTCGACTACCGCCTGTTCGGCCAGGATCCATGGCAGCTGTTCCGGTTGGGCGGGTTGGGCCCGTTGTTCGCCAAGGTCTATGTCAGCTGGTTTCCAGTCACCTTCGGGATGATGGGGCTGCTGGCTTTCAGCAAACGCGATCATAGCGCGCTGCTCACTGCATTCCTTGCGATCCTGATCATCGTCGGCACGATCGGCCAATATGTACTGCCATCGGCCGGCCCGATCTATTACGAGCGCCTTGGCCTCGGACCGAGGTTCGACGAGCTGATTGCGACCACGGATCCCAGCGTGACCTTCCTTTCCGACTATCTGTGGCGAAACCTTGTGTCGGGCGGCGCGAACCTGGGCACCGGCATCAGCGCGATGCCGTCGATGCATGTGACGCTGGCGGTGTGGACGATGTTCGCCGCCCGCGCATTCTGGCGGCCCCTGACGATCCCCGCCGCCGCCTATGCGCTGGCGATCTATATCACCTCGGTTGCCTCGGGCTGGCATTATGCCACCGACGGCATCGTCGGCGCCGTGCTGGCGACGGCGATATATGCCTGGATCGCCAGGCGCGCCCGGCAATCGACCAGTCCGCAGCACGCCGCGGAGGCCGGAGCGAAGCCGGCCCTGGCCTGAGCAATATTGGTCACTGGCTTTCGCTAAATCGTTCGTTGGCGAGGCCGACCAATGTGTGCCGGGCGAAGGCATTCTCGGCAAAGCCGGGTGCGTTGCCGGAGACCAGCGACCAGCGGATCGGCGCGGCGATGGGGATGAACAGCTGGGCCTGGTCCATCATCGCCGCCGCTTGGACCAGCAGCGCCGCACGCTGGTGAGCGTCGACGGTGGCCCGTGCCTGCGCCAGCAGCGGTTCGGCTTCCTCCACGCAGATCGCCGCAACACCGCAGCGGAAGCGGCGCAGGAACCAGGCTGGAGAGGTTGACGGAGCGACCTCGTCGACCCACACGAAATCGGCCGATGCCGGGCTTGGAGCGCGCTCCACCTTGATGCCGAGCGGCGCCCAATCATAGCCTAGCCGTGCCAGCAGATATTTGCCGCCCGGCCCATTAGGTATGGCGATCCTGAGCGTCGGCCGGTCGGTGGCGCCGAATATCCGATTGGCTTCGGCCACCAGCGCCGCGCGCCGCTCCCCGGCCGGCTGGCCGAGCCAGACCGGTTGCGGAGGCTGGCCAACACCCTCCAGCCCAGCCTGGAGCAAGGTCGCCCGCGGTACCAGTCCGCCGACCCGAAGCCCGGCGATGAGGGCCTGCCGGTCGATCGCTCGGCTGAGCAATCGCCGCAAGTCGGCGTCCTGGACCTCGTGGTTCCGCTTGGTCGGGGCGAGGCCGAACAGGCCAGCCACCGGATCGAACCGCAGCGCTCCCCGCGGCATCTTCTGGGCCAAAGCGATCGGCAGGTCGTCGACCGTTCCTCCCACCACCAGGTCCAGCTTGCCGTCAGCGAAGGCGGCGGCCAGCCTGGCAGCGTCGCCGCCGCTCAGCCGCACCTTCTCGATCGGGTCCTCGGCATCGGGGATGTGAATGCGGTGGGTCAGCAGCAGGGCGCCCTGATTGTCCTTGTCGGGCGGGAAGGCGGCTGCTTCCTCCTCGGTCGGCTTGAGAAACGGACCGGTCCCGACGCCGGCCCGGACCAGGCCGAATTCCGGCTGGGCGAGCAGCTGCAGCAGGTTGGGCCGCGGCGCGAGCAGCCGGATTTCGATCACGCGGTCGGTCATCGCGACGATTTCGCTGACCGCGCCGAGCGTATCCTTCAGCGGATTGGTGCTTCCGGCCCGAATTTGCCGGTTGAGGATCCGGGCGATCTCGTCGGCGCGAATCTTGCGGCCATTGGGCCAATTGCCGGTCTGCAGCCGGAAAATATAGCTGAGGCCGTCGTCGCTGACGTTCCAGCGCTCGGCGAGGCCGGGCACGACCTGGCCCCGTTCGTCGAACCGCACCAGCCCCTGGGCGGTATTGCTCCGGAGCAGGGCGTCGCCCGGTGACAGCGGCCCGGTAACCGTCTCGACCAGCGTCGGCTGCTGGCCGATGGCGGCGACTCGGGACACATCCTCGGCCTGCCCGCCGCATGCCGACAGCGCCAGCGATGCAGCCGTTATGGCGAACAGCAGGGAGCGGCGAGGTGTCAGGGCAACCATCGGACTGCCGGTTTAGCTTTAAAGCATGGTTCATCAACCACTGGATATTGCCCACGGACTGTTTTACTTAACTAAGGCAGTAACGCCGGCGGCTGCGCGCCGGAAGGGGAGAGATGGTCGAACACGACGCCCTCGGGCACGGCATTTGGCAACGCGGCGGCGTCGATGTGGAGGTTTTGCCGGACCCGCTCGGCCGCACAGCGCCCGCCACTCCGCCGGATGTCCCGGCCGACCAGCCAGAGCGGCCGCGCCGCCGCTGGTGGCGCTGGGGCTTCCCCGCGCTCGGCGCGCTGCTGCTGATCACCCTGTTGTGGCTGATCGTCACGGCGCCGCTTAGCCGGGCCCTGGAGCCGCTCGACGACCCGGCGATGCTGCTGCTGTCCCAGGAGGGGCAGCCAATCGCCCGGCGCGGCGCGGTCAAGGACGAGCCGGTCGAGGCGGCCAAGCTCGATCCGCTGACTCCCGCGGCGTTCATCGCCATCGAAGACCGGCGGTTCCGCAGCCATTGGGGCATCGACATGCGCGCGATCGGGCGGGCGATGGTCGCCAACGTGCGGGCCGGCGGGGTGCGCCAGGGCGGCAGCACGCTGACCCAGCAGCTCGCCAAGACCAGCTTCCTGTCGTCCGACCGCTCGCTGAAGCGCAAGGCGCAGGAGGTGATCATCGCCTTCTGGCTGGAAGCCTGGCTGACCAAGGACGAGATACTGTCGCGCTACCTGTCGAGCGTCTATTTCGGGGACGGGGTCTATGGCCTGAGGGCCGCGTCGCGCCATTATTTCGGCCGCGAGCCCGAGCGGCTGTCCCTGGCCCAGTCTGCAATGCTGGCGGGAATGGTGCAGGCGCCGTCGCGGCTCGCGCCGACCCATAATCTCGCGCTCGCGCAGAAGCGCAGCCGGCTGGTGCTGCAGGAGATGGCCGACAACGGCTACATCAGCCAGGCGCGGGCCGAGGCGACCAGGTCGGCGAGGCCGGTCGGCGATAACAGCACGGTCCCGACCGGAACCTATTTCGCGGACTGGGTGGCGCCGCAGGCCGCCCGGGCGTTCGACGCCGACTATGGCGAAGTCAGGGTGCCGACCACGCTCGACGCCGACCTCCAGCGGCTGGCAACGCGGGCGATTGCCGTCGGCTCGATCGGCGATGCCCAGGCGGCGCTGGTGGCGATGCGGCCCGACGGCCGGGTGGTGGCGATGGTCGGCGGCCGCGACTATGGGAAGAGCCCGTTCAATCGCGCCACCCAGTCGCGCCGCCAGCCGGGCAGCGCCTTCAAGCTGTTCGTCTATTTTGCCGCGATGCGGGCCGGATATACGCCGGACAGCCTGATCGACGATCGGCCGATCACCGTCGACGGCTGGTCGCCCGGCAACAACGACGGCATCTATCGCGGCCAGATCAGCCTGCGCGAAGCCTTTGCCCGGTCGAGCAATGCCGCGACCGTGCGGCTGGCCGAACAGGTCGGGCGGCAGAATGTGATCCGCGCCGCCCGCGACCTCGGCATCGACTCGCCGCTGATCGACCGGCCGAGCCTGTCGCTCGGCACGTCCGGAGTCAGCCTGCTCGAGCTTACCTCGGCCTATGCCGCGATTGCCGGCGGCCGCTATCCGGTCGAGCCGCACGGCCTCCCGCCCGGCGACGAAGACGAGGGGCTGTCGTCCTTCTTCGCCCGCGGCGGCAGGCTGGACGACCGGCGGGACCGGGCGCCGATGCTGGACCTGCTGTGGGCCGCGGCCAACCAAGGGACCGGCCGGCGGGCGGCGCTGTCGACGCCTACCTTCGGCAAGACCGGCACGACCCAGAACAACCGCGACGCGCTGTTCATCGGTTTTGCCGGCAATCTGGTCGTCGGGGTGTGGGTCGGTCATGACGACGACCGCACGCTGGGCAGGATCACCGGCGGCACCGCGCCGGCCGAGATCTGGCGGCGCTTCATGGCGCCGGCGATCGCGATCGATGGCCGCCGCGGCCCGCCGCTGCCAGCGGGCTTCCGAGTGCCGGAGCGGCGCCAGCCTTCGCCGGAGAAGAAGAGCCCGCTGCCCGACGAGTGGAGCGACAGCGGCGAGGCATTTCGCAAGATCATCGAGGCAGTCGGGCGGTTGATCGACAAGAATTGACCCTTGTTAAAAAAAATCACGGTTAACGTTTCGAAACCGGCGCCTTTAAAGCTTTCTCAACCCTTCCAGTCGTAATTCTCCATGCAACCGACGCGCTTTCGTTCGCGGAGGTGGGGAAAATGTGGATTCCCGTGTGGAGCCTGAAGGAGACCAGAGATGGCCAAGTTTCTGAAGCTGATTAAGTCGAAAAAGGGTGCGACCGCGATCGAGTACGGCCTGATTGCCGCTCTCATCGCCGTTGCCGCTATTGCCGCTATGGGCAACATCGGTAACCAGCTGGGCAGCACGTTCAACAACGTGTCGTCTGAGCTCGCGACCAGCTAATCGACTAACGATTAGTTCAAAAGACAGGCGGCGGCGTCGAAAGGCGCCGCCGCTTTTCTTTTGTGTCCGGCGCGGGGCCGGAAAAGCCCAAAAGTCACTAAAAGTCGCACCCCTACGGACGCGCGCGTACGCGTACGCGCGAGTCACGCCCCCAGATCCGGCCCGTCCATCAGATCGTTTTGTCGGAGATGATCGGCCCGGCAGAGCTCCGGATCGACATCCTTCAACTTCCCAACGCACTTGGGCAATTCCTGGATCGCGTCGAAGCGCGGGTTGGTAACCTCATGCGGTACCGGCTTTCCCTGCATCCAGCCGAATTCGGCCGGGTCCAAGTGCCGGAGCAAGAACATTAGCAGCTGGTCATTCGGCTTGCGCCGTTCCGCGACCAAATCGCCGTTACGATAGAATTGCTCGGCCGATCCGTGGATCGCACGCTCGAATGCGATCGCCGTGAGCCGTGTCACCGCCTGGGTCTGGGCATGAAGCCAGGCGAGCCGGAAGGCCTTGGCCTCCGGCCGTTCGCGCAGGCGATAGGCGCTGCGCGGCGTGACGCCGACTTCGGCGCACGCTTCGCTGACGCAACCGGTTTCGGCCAGCGCGGCGATAAATGCGCGCTGCCGTTCCGCAGTCCAGCCGTCGCGGCGTGGTTTCAATGGGACGGGGGCGAATTCGAGGGGTTCGGAGGGGGATTCAGAAACGTCCATGGGTGCTCCTTTGCGAGTGGAGCAAAAATGACTAACCTATTTGGTGTGTTGTAGGACAGCGTTTTGAATGCAGGCGGTTTCTAACAAGGGCGCCGCTAGCCGAAGGCTAGCGTCCGCTGACGACGTTTGGAGCGTGAATATGCTCGAAAGTCGCTTCGTCTAATGACCGGAATGGGTCGACTCCGGTCATTAGCGCGCGCAGCTCTGAGTAACTATCACGGCAACAGTTGAGGGCGGCGATCAAAGGCGTCGCCAGCCGCAAGCTGGCGTCTGCTGTAGGGGAGCGTCCGGCGTGGC
>Ga0310810_10000207_pt1 | contig 60242 bp, 47 predicted proteins | sample NCmetagenome_FD_207641 | JGI IMG/M metagenome (GOLD analysis project Ga0310810, IMG submission 207641) | Soil microbial communities from experimental microcosm in Duke University, North Carolina, United States - NC | ecosystem: Engineered > Artificial ecosystem > Soil microcosm > Unclassified ...
CAGCCATGCCCGCTCGACAGTCGAGTTCTGGTGCGACTTGATCAACACGGCTCCTATGCCCGCTTCCCGAGCGGCGCGCGCGAGCTCCAGATCGTTGAAGCGCCGGCAATCGACGTCGGGCGAGCTGTGCACATGGAGATCCACTGCGCCTTCCAGGTAGCCGGGCCGGTGGTTCATGCGATTTCTCTCTCCGGAGATTTGCGGCTGGCCATCCATCCCGCGACCGCGGCCAGTGCCGCCGCCAGGGCTACAGTGTTCATCGGGATCGAGAAACTCGCGGTCTGTTGCGTGACGCGGCCGACCGCCCACATCGCCATGGCGCCCGCGAGAGAGCCGCAGCCGCTCAGGATACCGATGGCAGTGGAGACGTGAGTGCTGGAAACCTCCTGCGCCATGGTGAGGTAGATGGCCACCCAGATGCCCAGTCCGAAGTTGACCAGTACCAGGGCGGCGACGGCGCCACTCATCGGCAGGAGAGGCACGCCCGCGCAACAGATGATCGAGGCCGTGGCCACCAGGAACACGATGCGCCGCGCTGACTGGACGTGGCGGCCCCAGCGCGTTAGCAGCAGAATCGCGCCGCCGCATGCGAGGTTGCCGAGATCCAGGCCGAGGTAGATGGCCGTGAGTATCCAGCCCATCTGACGGCCCGGGCTAAGACCGCGCTGCTGGGCGAAATACGTCGGCAGCCAATTGACGCTGAAATAGAGGCAAGGATTCACCAGCACCGCGACAACCAGAACGGAGAGAAAGTGAGGACTCCTCATAATGCCGGCGAAAATTGCCCGTTGACCAGCGAAACCCGTCACTCCTTGCAACCCCGGCTCTCGCCAGACCGGCGCCATCTCGGGATCCCGCGTCATGAATATCCATCCGCATATCCAGAGCGCACCCAGGGATCCGATCAGCACGAACGCCCAGCGCCATCCGAGAAACGCGGAGATGCCCAGGATTAAGCCCGGGGCCACGAGCGCGCCCACACTTGTCCCACTGGTAAAGATGCCGTTGCCGAGCGCCCGCTCTCGCGGCTCGAGCAGTCGCGCTACTACGCGCATGCCCGCCGGCCAGTTGGCCGACTCCACCATTCCCAGCGCAAGGCGGAAAATCAGCAGCGCCACGAACCCATTCGCCAGACCCGTGAGGACGGACACCACAGACCATAAGAACACTGCCCACGCAAAGGCCCAGCGCAGGTTCGAGCGATCCAGGATTGGTCCGACCATCATTTGCGAAAACGTATATGCGTAATAGAAAACCGCAAACAGCCAGCCCAGGTCCGCATTGCCGAGGTGCAGTTCCTTTTGCAGAGCCGGCGCCAGGATGCTCATGGTCTGGCGGTCGAGATAGTTCAGCGTGGTCGCCAGGAAGAGCACGATGCAGAGTTGCCATTTTTTCGGCATGTGTTGGCGGTCAGCCCTGGAGTTGCAGAACCTCTTCGACCTGGCCGCTCCGAACGCCGTACATGCGGTCGTGGAGATTGATGGTGGCGTCGCTATATTGCGGCCAGATCTCGACTGTCTGGCCCGGCGCGAGCGTCACTGCGGGGACCAGGATGTCGATGATGCCGTGTTCCGCGTTCAGTTTCCTGAAGCGCAGGCCGCTGTGGCTCTTGATGACGGGCAGGCCGTGCTCTCCGCTGATCGACTTCAGCCCGGCGTCCACGATCACCCGATCTCCTTCCGTGACACTGATCACCGTTCCGAGAACCGTAAGGGCCAACTCGAACTCGGTGTGCGTGGTCCTGTACTCCGCGTCCATTACCAAGTACGAGCCCGCTTGAAACTCGGTGATGCCTGGAAAGCGGCGCGTCAGATGGTGCGTGCCGGTTCCGCCGGTACTCACGATTTCGATCGGTATCCCATTCTGTTCGAGCAGACAGCGCGATTGCATGAGCTTGTTCATGGCCAGGTCGTACGCGGATTCCTTCTCCGGCCCTTCCTGCAAATGCGCGACGTGACCCTCATAGCCCATGAGACCGCGGAGCCAAAGACCTTCCCCATCGACCTGGCGAGCCAGTTCGAGCACGGGCTCGCCGGGGTTGACACCAGTCCGGTTTTGGCCCACGTTGATATCCACCAGCACACCGATGCGGCAACCTTTTTCACGCCCGGCGGCGGCGAGCGCGCGAGCAGCGTTTGCGTTGTCCACAACCGCGATGACATCCGCCTTACGGGCGAGATCGACAAAGCGCCGGATTTTCTGATCGCCAGCGACTTCGCTGGAGATGAGCAGGTTGCCGATGCCTTTCGAAACCAGAGCCTCGGCTTCTGAAAGCGTGGCGCAGGTCATGCCGATGGCTCCCGCGTCGAGCTGGCGGCGCGCCAGCGCGGGGCACTTATGGTTTTTGTAATGTGGACGCAGTCTAGTTGATCCGGCGCTGAAGAAACCAGCCATCTTCGCCAAGTTACGCTCCATGGCGTCGAGGTCGAGAAGGAGCGCGGGGGTGTCGATTTCGCTCAGCCGCATTACCTATGCACCGGGAATACAAAGCCGCGTCGCCGCCACATGGGTAAGTGTCTCGTCATCTAATTTCGCTTGATTCTAAGTGCGATATCTATGTTGTAAGTGAGAGAAGACAGCATCTTGCTTTCACTCCCCTGCGTAAAACTCTCACTCTTGATGACAGAACCATGCTCAGGGTCAACCCAGTCGGCTTGGTAGTTCCCCGGCGGTAGGTTGAGCATCAAAGTCTCATGATAGTTCCCAGGTGAAACCACATACGAGCCTCTTCTCTCGCTGCTGTGATGAATATAGAGGGCGTATTGTTTTCCGGGCTCGCTCATGCCTCTGGAATAGGCGTGCGAAGCAGGCAGCCCACTCACAATGAAACTTTTATCGGGATGCATCTTGAGAAACTCGAAGCTGTAAATGAAATCCTTCAGGTTTTGAAGCGCGCCCAGCAGCCGGTCATTTTCCGGCGACCTACCCGCGGGATCGGCTGGAGTAAACAACCCGTTTAAGTGATTGAATCCGGCGCCACCGCCCACAATAAATTCCCAAGCTTCAACGCGCGAGGCAGCAATCTTGTCGCCTCGGTAGCCCCAAGGGTACCAGTCGGTCTCGTTCAGTTCGATGGGCTTGTTCAAGTTGTACTTGAAATCCAATGCTCGCATGCCGCCCATTTCGCCGCCGTTTGCGCCGGGTTCAGGCCCCCAAAGATACTGTGCCGTGACGATGGAGAGGCGCGGGTCCGTCGAAAAATCCATCGGTCCGCCAAACGGGCCTTCCACCTCCTGGGCAACCGAATGTTTTTGCGGCAGATCGCGTTCGGTATTCCTGACGACTCCAAGAAGGTCACTGACCCATGGACCGGCAAGCGCCACACCGGTGCCGATGCTGGACGGCTCATCGCAAATTTCAAGAATGACGTTATCGAATTTGTTCACTTCCTGGGTAATTTTGCGGACGTAGTCTTCCTCGCGGCGAACTAAGTCGGCGTGCTTCATGGTCTGCGCGTCGCGCCATTCACACTTACCCTCACCTTGTATGTTGTTTTCATAATAGAGCGGGGAGATTGGCCAGGTGTCTGAATATTGTGAATTGAAGAAGCAAATCTCGACGACGATGCCTCGCTCGGCAGCCTTGCTCAGGAAATCTTTCAGGCGCTCAAAATAGGCCGGGTCCCAGCGGTCGAGGTCAAACTTATTGCCCCCCACCAGATAGCCTGGCTGATCGCTTCGCGCCCATGGCACAATCAGATCCCGCGGTTTCGGGCCGAGCGGGTTGCCGGTGATGAACTTGTCGATGGTCTCAAACATCGCACCTGGATAGAAGCGCGTGTAGTTCAGCCCGTGCTTTTTAAGCGCGTCAAGATACGGCACATAGTCGAATGCCTTGTTAATGACAGCACCGTAATGTTCGGCGGAAGTGATCAGAATCGCCGGCTGGTTTTTGTAGAGAAAGTAGTGTGGATTCGCGGGGTGTGGTTGAATCGGCTGGGCCTCGAGGAAAGCAGCGCCCAGGGCCGCGAGCCGCAACAGCCTCGCGATTCTACTCAGCATGGCCGTGAATTATACCAACTCGCACACACCGCCCTATCGCTTGCTTGCCAGCGCTGCGCGCGCTCGCGCCAGATGATCTCGCGCAACCTGATCGTTCGGGTTGAGCCTTAGCGCCGCCTCGAATGACTGGATGGCGGCCGCCATGTCGCCGCGGCTTGCCAATAGCGCACCCAGGTTGGTTCGAATCTCCGCATCCTCCGGCCGCAGCCGGACCGCTTCCTGGAGATGCGGAAGGGCGTCGTCGTAGCGGCGCTGGATGAAATAAACCATGGCGAGGCCGACCTGCGCATCGGGATTATCCGGCTTCTGCTTCAAGTAAGTCTCTAATTCAACGGCGGCGCCGGCCGAGTCGCCCTTGCGCACGAGCGCCTTGGAAAGGTTCCAGCGCGCGTTGAGATGCGCGGGATCGACGCGCAGTGTCTCGCGGAGCTCACGAATCGCATCATCGACGCGGCCCTCGGCCAGCAAGCCCGCGCCCAGGCCGTTCCGCGCAGTGGCGCTTGCCGGCTGGATGCGTACCGCCTGTTCGAAATTGGAAACAGCCTCTTGAAATTGTCCGCGCATGGTTTGCAGCGCTCCCAGGTTGCAGTGCGCCACGAAATCGCCGGGATACTTAACGAGTCGCCGCTGCATCACCGCCTCCTGCAAAGCCATGCGAGGATCTTCCGCCGATTCCGACTTCGGCAGCACCTGCAGCCAGACGTGACCCATCTCATCTTCGCTGCGCGGCCCGGTGCGAACGCGCTTAGGCGGATGGTTCGGATTGCGCGGATTGGACTCCGAGTTATCGTACGTGATGCGCATCTCAACCGACGATCCTTTCGGAAGCCAAACCGGTTTACGGTAGCTATAGACCCCTTGCCAGTTGATGTCCCAGTCCGCAATCTTGATCAGCGGGATGCGCGCGCCATCAGGCAACGTGGCCCAGGCTTCGACCTGTTTGCCGAGATAGTGGGCGTGCGGGTAGACGGCGAGCACTTCGACGCCGATTGGCAATTTGACGTGATCTGTTACCGCGGCCTCTCGTGCGCCGGGCGGGATATCGATGGCGCCATCATCCTCGAGCTGCACCAGCATGGGATGTAGCCGAGGTGGCTGTGAGGTGAAGTAGAAGCCGATAACCGGCTGGATCGTCTCCTCTTTTCCCGAAGGTTGCAAGTGCAAATTGAGAATCAGGTCGGTGCCGGGGTCCAGGCGCCAGCTCATGCCGTCGGGCTCGGGCGTGATGACGGAGCCGGGCTTCCAAAAGAGAAAGTGCGAGTCCGGATCGAAGGAATCAGAGCGCGCCTCCGTGGAAATGTTTCCCATACCCGGAAAACCCGGCTGGCCATCCTCCCCATCGCGCCGCCGGAGGGACTGCCTATGATCGATCCAGATATTCGCGTGATGCACCACGCGCTTGTTGCCCGGCCGCAATTCGATCGCGCGGACATATCGCGTTTCTTTGAAATTCACAGGGACGACAAAATTCCGAAATACGTCGCTCCCTCCGGCCGCAAGCCGGTAGGGTTTGGGCATTTGCACCGTGAGGTCGGGCGGGCCGATCTGCCAGCCTTCAGTGAACCGCGGCACCGGCGGCAAATCGGCAGGGTTGCCCTCGAGGGCGCCTTGATTCACCCACTCCGCGATCACGCGCAGATGTTCTTCGGTGAGCCGGCGTTCTCCGGCGAAATCGCCGTAACCCGCCTGGGGAGGCCACGGCGGCATGTACCGTCGTCTGGTGACCGCCACAATTTGCGAGGCGTGCTGGCGCGTATCCTGATAAGTGAGCAGCGGGAAGGGCCCCGCTTCGCCTGGCCGGTGGCACGGCGAACAATACCGAAAAATCAACGGCGCAATGTGCTTGTTAAAAGTGACAGGCTCCGCCGCGACGGGTAAAACAAGGAGCGCGAGCAGAAAGCATCTCATGGCGGCATTTCGATCACGCGTAGTTTGGAGCAGCAACGATCTAGCTGACATTCAGTCTCGCCCAGCTCCCGGCGTCCCGCAATCTCTACTGCGCTGACGCACTCTGCCGCCGCCGCGCCGGGTCAGTGGCCTGCTTCTGCCTGTTCAGTTCCTGAAACCGCTTCAATTCCGCTTGCGCGGCGGGCTCCCGGCTTGCGGCCTCGAAGATACGGAAGAGCAGATAATGCGGCTCCGGGTTCTGCGCATCGGCCGCCGCTGATCGCTCTAACATCGTAGCCGCCTCGCCATCTCGCTTCAATGCGTGCAAGGTTTTTCCCAGATCGAGCAGAGCCTCCGCGGAACCCGGATTCATCGCCACGGCTTTTTCAAGAAGTGCCAAGCCCTCATCGAACCGGTTCAGCCGGTAATAGAACCTGCCCAGGTAAATGTACGGCATCTCCCGCGCAGTGCGCTCGCCCGCGGCCACCTCGATCGCTTTGCGGTACGCAGCCGCCGTGGTTCTTTCGTCTCCTACTTCCTCCAGCGTCAGGCCTAGGAACAGGAGAGCCGGCATGTAAGTGGAATTAAGTTCGACTGCCTTTTCGAGTTCGGCTTTCGCCAAAACAAAAAGGCTCTTCGAGTAATAGAGAGCGCCCAAATGGAAATGGACCAGATAGTCGCCGGGAGCAAGCTGCGCTGCCGTCTTCAACGCCGGCTCGGCGATGTCCAGGCGATCCATGCGAATGGCGCTGACCGCCGCCAGTTTGTAGAGCTCCGGGTCAGTCGGGACCTTGGGCAGTGCGCGCCGCACAACCGCTAGCGCGTCCGCATAGCGCCGCTGCGCGAAAAGAATTCTGGCTTCAAGGTAGAGGCCCCGCGACGTCTCGCGCCTTGCAACGGGCTCCTGATCGAGGCGCTGGCGCGCCTGGGCCAGGTCGCCTGCAGTAATGAGCGTGTCGATTGGTTTAGCCCAGGAGTCATCGGCGACTTGCGAAGCGAGAGGCAGGCAAGAAAAGAAAATCAGGCAGATCCAGCGCATTTCGGACGGCTCCGCGCGACTGCTATCATAGCAACCGTTCAGGCGCGCCGGATGGGAACCCGATGAGAAGCATCGCTGCTGGCGTCTTTGGAATCGCCGTCTTGACGGTAACCGTCGGCGCCTTTCACACGGAACCGCCGCCCCAATACGTCGAAGCCGCGCCGGCCGCGGGCTTGCACTTCCGTTTTCACAATTCCCCGGCCTCCCGCAAATACCTGATCGAGACCATGGGCGGCGGAGTTGCGATTTTCGATTACGACAACGACGGCTGGCCCGACGTTTTCTTTGTGAATGGGGCCGCGCTCAAGGATCCGCAACCCGATGGAGAGGCGCTCGACAAATCCGCACCGGAGTTCTGGAACCGGCTGTTTCGCAACAATCATGACGGCACGTTCACCGATGTGACAGTGAAAGCCGGGCTCCGGGGAACCGGTTACGGGATGGGCGTCGCAACGGGCGATTACGACAACGACGGAAATACGGATCTGCTCGTCACCACATACGGCGGCGCGATTCTCTACCACAACAACGGAGACGGTACGTTCTCGGACATCACTGCGAAAGCCGGGCTCAAGACCTCCGGATGGACGACAGGCGCCGGCTTCTTCGACTACAACAAAGACGGCTGCCTTGATCTCGCCGTTTGCCGCTACATGGAGTGGGATTTCAACAGCGGCGGCATGTCCTGCGGAGTGGATAAGCCCGGCGGCCGCGCCTACTGCCACCCGGACGAGTTCAAGCCCGCTGCAAACTATCTGTTTCGCAACAACTGTGACGGTACGTTCACGGACGCGAGCGAAGCGAGTGGCGTCGCGGCCGTCAAAGGCAAGGGCTTGGGGCTGACATTCGGCGATTACAACAACGACGGCTGGCTGGATTTCTACATCGCCAACGATTCCGCGCCGCAAATGCTGTTTCGCAACAACGGCGACGGGACATTCACCGACGTTGCGCTTTCGGCCGGCGTGGCGTACACCGAAGATGGCAAGGCCTTCTCCGGCATGGGAACCGTATTTGCCGATCTTGACAACCACGGCCTTCCGGATATTCTGACCACTGCCCTGCCCTACGAGTACTACGCACTATTTCGCAACACCGGCAAGGGACAATTCAATTACGCGTCGGTAAGCACCGGCTTAGCCGCGGCGACACGCCGCTACGCCGGCTGGGGAACTTACGCGTTCGATTACGACAACGACACGGCCAAGGAAGTTTTTTTCGCCAACGGCCATGTGATGGACAACATCGAAGTCACGCAGCCGCACTTGCACACGCTCGAACCGCCGCTGCTGCTGAAGTATGCCGGGAACAAGTTCACCGACATCTCGGGGACGGCTGGTAACGTTTTCACACAGGCCTGGGCCGCCCGCGGCGCCGCATTCGGCGATCTCGATAACGATGGCGACATCGATATCGTCGTCACCGATCTCCACGGCCCCGCGCATTTTCTGCGCAATGACGGCGGCAATCGCAATCACTGGATCGTTCTCGACCTGCGTGGCACCAAGAGCAACCGTGACGCCATTGGCGCCGGCGTGCGGCTCACCAGCGCAGATGGAAAAGTGCAATACGCGATGGTATCGACGGCCGGCAGCTACCTTTCGGCCAGCGACCGGCGCTTGCAATTCGGACTGGGCCGGGAACAATCGATCCGCGAGATTCAAATCAAATGGCCGAGTGGCGGGGAACAGATAATCGCCGGCCCCAAGGCCGACCAGATATTCAAGATTGTAGAGACGGCCCAATCTGCCGCGCCCGCACCGGAGCAAGGGGGGGCCGCGAAATCGGAAGCACAGCAAAAGTTCGACGCTGGTTTTGCTCTCGCGCGGCAAGGGAAAAATCCGGAAGCGATGGCGGCGTTTCGCGACGCGATCAAGCTGAGTCCCGATCTGACGGAAGCTCACTTTTCGCTCGGAGTGTTGCTGGCCCGTCAGGGAAAGCCCGGCTATGCCGAAGCCATGCAGCAATTCCTCGAGGTACTGCGCCTGCATCCCGCCGACGTCGACGCACTGGTCAACATCAGCAATCTGCTCGAAGAAGGAGGCGATCTGCACGCCTCGGTCACTACCATGCAGAAAGCGGTGGCTCTGGCGTCGGGACAAAGTGAACTCCTCGTCATGCTGGGGCAGAAACAGGACAAGGCGGGAGAGTACCCGGATGCCGTCGATTCATTTCGCAAGGCCCTGCAATCTGGGCGCACGTTGCCGCACGCGCAGTTCGGTCTCGGCATGGCGCTGAAGCATTTGCGGAAATTCGACGAATCGGCAGAGGCATTCGAAGCCGCCATACGCATGAGCCCGGGCGATGCGCTCGCTCACTTCGAATTGGGCTCCGTCGCGGGAGAACAGGGCCGGTTCGAGGAAGCGGCGGCGCAGTTCACCGAAGCATTGCGCCTGCAACCGGATATGCCGGAGGCCTATGTCGAACTCGGCCGGATCTACCGCGCTCAGGGGCGCCCGGACGAGGCTGCGGCCGCGTTCCGCAAGGCCATCGGGATCAAGTCCGATCAGGTGTCGGCGCTCTACGGGCTGGCTCGCGGCTCCAAGGACCAGGAAGGCTCGCGCGAGCTGTTCGCGAAAGTCCGGGAACTGAAGGCACGCTCTGCCGGGTCAGGCCAGGCTAACGATCTCAACACGAAGGGCGTGCAGTTCATGGGTGAGGGCCATCTCGACGAAGCGCTGGCCGCTTTCCGCAGCGCTTTCACGAGCGATCCCAATTTCGCGATTGCGGCCTACAACGTAGGCGTCGTGCTGGCGCAGAAAGGCGAGGTGGCGGAGGCGGCGGAAGCGTTCCGCTCGGCTATCCGGTTGCGCCCCGGGCTCAGCGCCGCTCACCTGGGTCTCGGTTTGGTTCTCAAAGTTTCGGGCGATCCCGCCGCCGACGCGGAACTCCGGACCGCACGGATGCTGGATGAACTCGAGCGGAAGACGGAAGCCAGCGAAGCACCACCCAATCCCTGACGAGTCAGACTCGGTTACCAGAAAAATCTAGCCGGTTTGCGGAAAGAGGCGTAAAGAGCGGGGCCGCGGATGAACGCCGATTGAAGACAAGTAACTTCGTTTTTTCTTATCTGCATTCATCGATGGCCAATTTGCTTTTTCGGCAACTTATTGGCGCGCGAAGTCTACCGCGGCGCCGGCGGGCCCGATCCGGTCTCTTTCTGCCGCCGCGCTTCCTCTTCCGCATTCAATCGCCGGACGATTTCACGCTCGCGGTTACCCTCCGCGGTTTTCTTCAGCCTGAAGTAGGTCTGCGCCAGCAGCACGTGCGCCCTCACGTGGTCGGACTTGGCCGCCACCACGCGCTGCAGAAGGCTTGCAGCTTCCTGGAACTGTTCTCGCGCGCGGGCAATGCGCGCCAGCTGGAACATCACTTCCAGATCCGACGGCCGAATCTCGCGAGCTTTCGTTAAGGCTTTGTCGGCATCGTCCAGGCGGTCCGATTCCAGGTAGAGCCAGCCAAGGAACGCGAGGGTATCGAAATCGGACGCGTGCTCGCGGAGGTGCTCTTCGAATAACTGCATCGCCATCTCGCGGCTGCCCGTCATCGCGTACGCGCCGCCCAGGCTCGCGCCCAGCTCGGGGAGTGCCGGGTTCAGCTGCTGGGCGCGCCGTAGCTCGATCACCGCTTGCCTGTAGTCCTGTGTGGCCATCAAGAAAGAGCCGGCGATCAAGTGCGCCTCCGCCGTATCCTGGCGGCTGATGACGGTGTCAATGAGTTGCCGGGCTTTGTCGAGCTGCTTACTCGTGATGCAGGCCGAAGCCAGCGTGTAGACGGCCTCGAGATCCTCCGGGTGGGCGCTCACGACAGCTTCTAACTCGACAATGCCTTCGGGGATTCGATTCAGCTTCAGCAGCGAAACGCCCAGGTAGTGCCGGGCCAGATAGTTGTTGCCAGGTAAGCCCGCCAACAGAGTTAGAGTGCGGCGGGCATTGTCGTCTTGTCCGGCTTGCAGATAAGCCAGGCCCAGATTGAACAGCACCGCAGGCTGCTTGGGGTCGATCTCGCGGGCGGTTTCGAGAGTCTTGACGGCACGGTCGTATTGGCGCAATCCGCCATAGACCAGTCCAAGGTTCGAAAGAGCGTCGATGCGCCGGGGCGAGAGTTTCAGGGCGGCTTCATAAGCGGTTCGGGCGCCGGCAAGATCTCCGGCCTGCTGGAAGTGCACACCGCGCGCGAATTGTTCGTCGGATTCGCGGGAGGGGGCCTGCGCGGCGAGCGTAGCCAGACACAAAAGCAGGGCTGTGACCGCGGCAGTCTCTACGCGCAGTTGCGAATGTAATTTCAATAACAAACGGAATGATAGCAAACGTGTGCTAGCCCGAAACGGTCGGCCGGCGGCGGCCCGTAAGCCCACCCTCTTGGGGAGATACAGACTCATAGTTTTACGAGAAACAATAGTGGTAATCCACTAGACCAAAAGACCAGCGCGGTTTAGAGTTCCTCTTATCAGGTATCAGGTTGATACGTGGAGGGGGACTTTCATGTCAGTGAGCCGACGACATCTCCGTAGTTTTCCCATTTTCTGTATCCTGGCCGCACTTCTGACGAGCGTGGCGAGGCCGCAAACGACTTCGGGCACCATAGTCGGCACTGTGACAGACCAGTCGGGAGCCGTAGTACCCGACGCCAAGATCACGCTAACCGACGAGGCGACGAAGGATTCGCGGGAAACCACGGGCAGCGCGTCAGGCGAGTTTGTTTTAGCTGCGCTGCGCCCGTCAACCTACACCATCACGGTCGAGAAGCCGGGGTTCCAGCTGTTCCGCCAGACCGGGATCCTGCTCACCCAGAATCAGCGGCTTGGGCTAGGCGACATCCGGCTGTCGGTCGGGCAATCGACCGAAAGCGTGACGATCACCGGACAGGCCCCGGCCATCAATACTGAAGGCGCCGACACGGCGCCCCAGTTAAGCGCGGTGCAACTCGCTAACATTCCTGTGGCCGGCCGCGACGTGATGGCCCTCCTCCGGGTGTTGCCCGGCGTGGGCAGCATGGCGATGGCGCCATGGGGCGAACTCTCCGCCAGCGACCCAGCAGGTTCGGCTTCCAATGGCGGACAATTCGGCAGTTTCACCCCCAACGTCGGCGGAGCGCGCCTGTTCTGGAACACGGTGCTGGTGGATGGCCAGGTCGGGTCAAACCCCGACTTCCCGGGACTGTTCATGGCCGCTATTAGCATGGACGCCATATCCGAGGCCAAGATCATTTCGCACAACTACACTGCCGAATATGGGCGTAATCCTGGGCCGACAATCGCTCTGGTGACGAAATCTGGTTCGAGCGAGTTTCATGGCAGCGTATACAGCTACCTTCGGAATGAGAAGCTCAATGCCAATGACTTCTTCAACAACCGGGATTCGATAGACAAGCCGCTGTATCGGTTCGCGACCATCGGCCTTGCCGTTGGCGGACCCGTCTTTATCCCGGGCCACTTTAACACCGACAAGAGGAAGCTCTTCTTCTTCTTCTCCCATGAAAGTTGGTGGACCAAGCTGCCCCAGGGCATCAGGCAGGTAACTGTGCCGACGGCGGCGGAGCGCGCCGGAGACTTCTCGCAAACGCTCGACCAGGCCGGCAACCTTCGCATCATTACAGACCCCACAAACGGGCAACCCTTTCCTCAGAATAAGATTCCCGATAACCGGTTCAATTCCAATGGTCTGGTGCTGCTGAATTTGCTGCCATTGCCCAACCAGCTCAACCGGTCCCTCACCGAGGGCAACTACAACTACACCTGGCAGGACAACTGCGATATTCCGAAGCGGCTGGACTCTTTGAAGCTCGACTACTATCCGCGCGAGAAAGACCAGATCGCAATGAATGCTCGGACGTGGTGGTCGGATACGCGAGCGTTCGGCTGCCGCGTGCTTGGCTATGGCGACAGCGTCGGGATCTTCAAGCACCATTACAAGTACCTGACCAACAGCGCCGTCATCAACTGGAGCCACACCTTCACCCCGGCCATGGTCAATGAGTTCGGCATCGGCTTTACGGGCGAGAAGGAGCGGAGCCCCGCCGACAACCTGTTTGGCCGTACGCGTGAAAACTACTTTGATCCCGTCAAGCGGAGCACCAACGGGTTCACGCTGGGGCAGCTATATCCAGGCGCTAACGAATACGACATCCTTCCCCAGGCTCTCTTCAACTTCGTTCCGTCCAGCCCGAACTTGACAGCAGAGGCTCGCTTTCCGGACCACCAAGGATACGAGCGATTCCACTTCGTGGACAACTTCAGCCTGATCCGGAATAAGCACACCTTCAAATTCGGACTCTATTTTGAGAGGAATTGGGCCACCGACGGACCGCACGCTGATTGCTTCGACGGGTGCTTCGATTTCAGCCACGACATCTATAACCCGCTGGATACCGGGTGGGATTTCGCCAACGCTCTGGTCGGCAATTTCCGCGCGTACAGGGAATCCAACACCCGGCTGCCTTACCAGGCCCAGAGCAACGTTTGGGAGTGGTTCGCGCAGGACACGTTCAAGGTTACTCGCAAACTTACCCTCGACATCGGCTTCCGGTTTTCGTATTTTACTCCCTGGTACGTCGGCAAAGGTTTAGGGGCGGAGTTCGTGGAGAGCAAGTATGACCGTTCCCAGGTGCCGGCGTTATTCCGGCCCGTGCCGGACCCCAGCAATCCCGGAAACGATATTGCCCAGGACCCGAATACCGGACTCCTTTACCCGGCGGTGAACATTGGTGCATTCACGGGACCCTTCAATTTCCCTGGCATGGTCGTCAGCTCCGACAGCAGCTATCCGCGCGGCTTCCGCGAGCAGCATAACGTGCAGGTTGCGCCACGATTCGGGATTGCCTATGACCCGTTCGGCGACGGAAAGACGGCCATCCGCACCGGCTTCGGGATACTGAAAGAGACGGTGCCGACCTACAACAGTTATTTCTGGTCGATGGTGAGCAATCCGCCCGTGCAGATCGAGCCGACTGTGTATTACGGCCAGATGGACACGTTATTGCAGAGGCAAGGGTTGCTGTTCCCCGTCGGGACCAGCAGCATTCAGCTCAAGGACAAGGTTCCCAGCATTTACAAATGGAGCTTCGGTATCCAGCGTGAGCTGATGAAGGACACGACGCTGGATGTCGCCTACGTCGGCAACGTGGCGCGCCATCTGATTCAGGGCGTCCCTCTCAATAACGTGCCGTACGGGGCCCACTTCCAGCCCGAGAACCTGGATCAGCGTGGTAACGCGTTGCCGGATGACTTCTATCGTCCCTATCCGGGTTATAACGGCATCGGCCAACTGGGGAATTTCGGAACCTCAAATTACAACTCGCTCCAAGTTGGACTCAACAAGCGCTATGCCCGCGGCTTCCAGTACACCGTGGCATACACCTGGTCGCATGCGCTCGGGTACGGCTCCAACGATGGTGACTTTGTAGCGCAGTACCGCCCGTGGAAAATCTGGAACTACGGTCCGCCCATTTTCGACCAGCGCCAGATCCTGGTGTTTACCTACGTTTGGGATCTACCCAAGGCCAGTCGACTCGCGCCAAACCCGTTCGTCAAGGCGCTGTTCGACAACTGGCAGATTTCCGGCGTTTCGACCTTCGCCCGGGGGTTGCCACAGGGTGTCTATCTAGGTACCATCGATGGCGCCGACATCGCCGGCGGCGGCGATGGAGTACGCCCCATGCTCATCGGCGACGCGGCCAAGGGCGGCGGCAGCTTCGACCGCTGGTTTAACGTGGACGCCTTCGGCCGTCCTCCGCAGGGTTACTACGGCGATGCGCCGGTTGCTCCGATATATGGTCCCGGTCAGGCTAACTTCGACATTACGCTCATGAAAAAGTTTCCGCTGTGGAGCGACAAGCGTTCGGTGGAGTTCCGTTCGGAATTCTATAACGCGTTCAACCACACTCAGTTCAACGCAGTCGACAGTTTCGCCCTTTTCGATTCGGACGGCAAGCAGCAGAACGGCCAGTTCGGCCAGATTGTCGCCACGCGGGCTCCGCGCGTCATCCAGTTCTCGTTGCGCGTGGAATTCTAACGTCGCGCTGACACACGGCACGCGATGCCGACCACTGACAAGCAGAGCGAGAGCCTGCAGGCGATGGCCCAGCAGGCCCTTGCAGAGATCGGGTCCGTCTTCGGCCGGGTGCCGGCGGATACGGCCGATCGCATGTGCGATGAAATTCTGAAAGCCCGCCGGATTGCTTGTTACGGCGTCGGCCGCGAAGGGCTCATGATGAAAGCTCTGTGCATGCGGCTGATGCATCTGGGGCTCGATGCGCACGTCGCCGGCGATATGACCACGCCGCCGGTGGGAAAGGGCGACCTGCTAATCGCCAGCGCCGGTCCGGGTTCGTTCACTACTGTCATGGCGCTACTTGGCGTTGCGCGCGAGGCCGGGGCACGTACCATGGTCATTACGGCGCAGCCCGGAGGGCCGGCTCCGCGTGCGGCGGACGTGGTGATCGAACTCCCCGCACAGACCATGGCCAACGATCGCGGCGGTCCCGCCAGTCTCCTGCCCATGGGCAGCCTGTACGAAGCCGGGCAGCTTGTTTTTTTTGATCTAATATCGATTCTGCTGCGTGAGAAGACCGGGCAATCGCCGGAGCAGATGCGCGCCCGGCACACCAACCTGGAGTAGCTGACATGAAATTCGGCGTCAATCTGAGCTTTGCGGTGAAGCGCTGGGTGGAGCCGCCCGTGTGGGCCAAGATCGTGCGCGAGACACTGGGGCTCGATCTGGTCCAGTTCACCTACGATCTGCTGGATCCCTGGTGGCCGGACGACGTCCGACGGTCCATGGCAGCCGAGGTCCGAAAGGCCGCGAGCGATTGGGGCATCCAGATCGGAAGCGCCTTCAGCGGCCTCGCCAATTACTGCTTCGATGGCCTGCTGCATCCTGACGCGGCCGGGCGCCGAGCGTCGCTCGAATGGTGGAAGAGGGCCTTCGACGTCGCCGCCCAAGTCGGCGCGCAGGCTTCGGGAGGTCCGCTCGGCGGCATGAGCGTCGCCGACGCTGGCGATCCGAAGCGGCGCGACGAACGCTATCACGGCCTTCTCGACGCCGTCGGCGAACTGACTAGCGCCGCGAAAGCGTCCGGCCTCGATCGGCTGCAAGTCGAATGCACCCCGCTGGCGCGCGAGATTCCTTATACCGTCGAACAGGCGAAGAAGTTTCTCAAAGACCTCGACGGCCGCTGCGAAATCCCGGTCGCGCTGCTGGTCGATATCGGCCACGCCCTGTATCAGCCGCTCTACGGCCCCAAAGCCAATATGCCGGAATGGTTGAATGGGCTGGGCCGGTCGATCGGCGCGCTGCATCTGCAAAACACCGACTTCCAGAGCGACTCCCACTGGGGCTGGCCCGACAAGCGTGGGCTCTTCGACGTCGCCGCGTTCGCCCGTGACGTGCGTGCGGCGGGCTTGGAAGACGTCCCGGCGTTTCTCGAAATCATCTATCCGTTTGAACTGGCTGACGAAACCGTGCTGGCCAGCATTACAAGCTCGGTGATGCACTGCCGGCGCGAATACTGCGGAGAATCCATGGAGAAAAAGCAGATCGCATGAAGAACATGAAAACCGCCGCTCTGATTGGCGCCTTTCTGGCAGCTGGATTGTATGCCCAGCCCATCAGGCTGCATCCCGACAATCCGCACTATTACCTGTTCAACGGCAAGCCCACCATCCTGATCACCTCCGCCGAGCATTATGGCGGCGTAGTAAACGGCGACTTCGATTACGTCGCCTATTTCGACGCATTGAAAGCCTATGGGATGAATTACACGCGCATTTATCCCGGCTTCCTGTTCGAGCCCATGGGCAAGTTCATGAAGGGCAACACCCTCGGCGCCAAGCCCAGCAGCCTGATTCTCCCCTGGGGGCGCAGCAATAAACCGGGTTATCCACTAGGCGGCAATCTATTCGATCTCGACAAGTGGGATCCGGCGTTCTTCAAGCGGCTGAAAGATTTCGTTGCGAAAGCAGCCGAGCGCGGCATCGTAGTCGAGATAGCCTTCTACAATGCGCAATACGGCGACACCTGGCCCATGTCTCCTTTGTATTACGAGAACAACATTCAAGGTGAGGGCCGCTGTGATTACGAAGACGCCCAAACACTGAAACACGCGGATGTGGTGCGTCGCGAAGACGACTACGTGCGCAAGATCACCGAGGAAGTGAACGGGTTCGATAACGTGATCCTCGAGATTTGCGATGAACCCTATCTCACCGGAACGCCCATCGAGCTGGCCGGTCCGTGGATCGCGCACAATGTCGAGGTCATCAAGAAGGCCGAGAGCACGCTGCCGAAAAAGCACCTGATCGCGCAACAGATCGAGGGGCCGATGGGCGGGCCATGCGACTTTACCGCGCACCCCGATGTATCGGTCATCGTCACGCAGTACGCCTGGGAAGGCGGCCACGAGCAGATGGGGGGTCTGATGGCGCTCGACTACGAGTACAACAAAAACAAACCCATCGACTTCAACGAGACCGACTACTATCCGGCGTGGTATCAGGGCGACCGCATCGCCGCTTCACGCGTCGAGGCCTGGGAGTTCATCGCGGGCGGCGGGGGCAGCTTCAATCAGCTCAACGGCCTCTATACGGTCCGCGACCCCGGCGGGAAGACCGATGAAAACGCGCAGCTGCTTCGCGCGCTGAAAAGCTTGCACGATTTCATGTACGGATTCGACTTCCTGAAAATGCATCCGGACAAGAGCTTTATCCAGGGCGGCCTGCCCCTTGGTACCTACGCGCGCGGTATGAGCGAGCCCGGGAAACAATACGCCTACTATCACCACCACAGCACCTTCGGACGAAACACCGCGTCCTACAAAGTGACGCCAGGGAATTATCAGGAGGACCTGGTGCTGCATCTGCCCGCGGGGTCTTATCAGGCGGACTGGGTGAACGCGGCAACGGGCGAAGTGGTTAGTACGGAGAAACTCACTTTCGATGGCGGTAGACGGACGATCAAGGCTCCGGCGCATACAGTGGATGTGGCACTGCGGATCAAACGCGCATAGCGCGGCAAAAAAGTCGCCGCCTATTCCGGCCGCACCAGCATCTTCACGTGTTTGTCCTTCTCATTCAACAGGCCGTAGTAACCTCTTTCGACCAAATCGCCGAGGGCGATACGGTCCGTGATGAGAACGTCGCCGCGGAAGCGCGGATCGGTCATCATGCGGATGGTTTCCTCGTACAGGCCGTAGCCGCTCATGCTTCCGGAAATGGTTTTCTCGCGGAACACGACGTCGGTGAGATCGAGAGCCGCCGGCTTTTCGAAGACGCCCATGATGACCAGGCGGCCGCGGGTGCGCGTCAGCCTGCCCGCCATGAGCACCGTCGCCGGCTGGCCGGCGCATTCCATGACCATATCAAAACCCTCGCCGCCGGTGATCTCGAGCGCGCGCTTCTCGGGATCCTCGCGCGTGGGGTCGATCACCGCATCGGCGCCGCAGAGCTTTGCAGCGGCAATCCGGCGCTCGGCCACCTCGACCATCACTACGCGCTTGGCGCCACGAATGCGCGCGGCCATCAGCGCCATCAGACCGATGGGGCCTGCACCCACAATGGCGACATTGTCCTGGGGCCCGGGTTGCCCTTGCGCCACCGCGCGCACGGTGGAGGAGAAGGGCTCGACCAGCGCGCCGATTTCGTCCGAGATCGTATCCGGCAGGTGGTAGCACTGGTAGGCATTGAGGTTGACCCGTTCGGCCAGCGCGCCGCCGGTCCATGAGGTGCCAAGGAACGCTACATGATCGCATTGCGCCATCGAACCCGACCGGCACCAACGGCACTGGCCGCAGCCGATGATGGGGCAGGCGGCGATACGGTCCCCGGCGGCGAAGTTTTGAACGCCTTCGCCCACCGCGACCACCTCGCCGGACATCTCATGGCCGATGATGACGGGCGCCTGCACGCCCGTTTTGGGATGCGGGTGGCCGAGCGGAATGTAAAGCGGGCCGCCCGTGTACTCGTGCAGGTCGGTGCCGCAAATTCCGCACCAGGCCACCTTCACTTGCACCTGGCCCGGTGGCGGAGCAGAAGGCTCCGCCACGCTCTCGATGCGGACGTCCTGTCGCGCGTGCCAGACCGCGGCTTTCATGCCCCTTCTTTCTTGACGTACAGCACTGCGGGCCCCGCAAACGGCACCGCAAACCCCAGCTTCTTGCCGCCGCCAAGCGTCCCGCCGAAGGTGATCGTCCCCTCGACCGGATCCATCCATTCGGACGTAAGCGTTCCCGTGGCGCGCGACAAATCCACCGTCACTCCGTCGCCTTCGGGCAGATACACCAGAAACTCGCGCTCGGGATTCGCGAGGCAATAGCCCGTCGTGGCCAGATCGTCATTCGGCGCCATGGATGCCAGGTCCATGCGATTTGCGTATTGCCGGGTGAAGCCCAGAGCGCGGCGCACGGGTTCCCAGGTGAAGTCGTCGCGGCGGTTCAGGTCGCGCAGAGGATTTCCCGGCCGCGGCCCCCAGTTCACCTCCGGGCAGGGCGAGCCCGCAATGGGATCCCAGGCGTCCATCAGAAGTGTATTGTGCCCGCGAGTGAAGCTTTTCCATGCCCAGGCGACTGTCCCGCCGTGGCCCCACAAGTGATCGGTATCGCTGACACTGACCTTCTTGCCATCCCACGACGGCGGATCGAAAAGAAACTTCCGGCCGAATGGCGAAATCCACTCAGCCGGACTGGCCATCATCTCTTCCATGGTTTCGACACCCGCGCCAGTCAGGCCCACGGGGTGCCGCTTACCCTTCTCCGCTTCCAACTTGTGAACCGTATCTACTACCCACCAGTCCCACTCCTTGCCGCCACCTTCGTTGACCACTTCGTAGAGCACGTTGTCGAGATCGTCGACGGTGTCGACAATCTTCTTGAGGTAGGCCGCTTGCAGATCGCGGACCTGCGCATCTTCGAGATCCGGCTGTCCATCGCCATTCCGGTCGCCATTGGCCCCGTTGATGTTGTTCTGGGAGTTGTAAGGGTGTCCCGACCATGTCTGTTTCCCGCAGTGATTCGGGCGGTTGTAGCTGAATCCCTGGAACAGTTGCACCGCGCAGTAGATGCCACGCTCGCGGCACTCGGTGACGCGCGCCCGCATGCGATCGAAGTACACAGGATTGAACTTCTTGAGATCGAACTTCAATCCGCCGTCGAGCGCCATGCCGGGGCCGGTGCGGACGTAAAGAGTCGGCTCATAAACAATCTTGTCCGGCGTCCACGGCGCCCAGGCCGACTGCTGCCATCCCCACAACCGCATGAAGTTGTGGTTGTGGCTCTTCATCATGGCGATGTAACCCGGCCAGTCAAACGTAGGGATTGGCGGGATTCCATTGTCCTGCAGATTCGTCCAGGTATGAGAGCCGGTCAGGAAGACGGCGCGGCCGCTGCCGTCAGTGAAGTAGCGGGGATTCTTGGGGTGGACTTTCAGCGGCCCTATTGCGGGCTGCACCAATTGAGCTGCAGCCCGCTGCCGCATGCCCATGGCGCCACAGGCAACCAGGCCGCCCGCTTTCTTGATAAATTCGCGCCGCTGCATCGTACATTCCTCCTATGAGTCTTACGCCAGTTGCCCGCCATCCACAAACAGCAACACGCCGTTGATGTAGCTGGCGTCGTCTGATGCCAGAAAAAGCGCCGGACCGGCCACGTCCTCGGGCGTCCCCAGGCGGCCTAAGGGGATCAAACCTTTGGCCGGATCATACTTTTTCATGAATTCCTTGTCTTCGAGAATGGGCTGCGTCAGGCGCGTGCGGATGAATCCGGGGCCGAGTGCATTGGAGTTAATACCGTATTGGCCCAATTCGCGCGCCAGCGTTTTGGCCAAGAGGTACACGCCGGCTTTCGAGGCATTGTAGTGTCCCAACTGCGCCTCGGCGTCCCAACAATTGGTGGATGCCATGAAGACAAGCTTGCCGCGCTTCTGCGCCACCATGTGCGGCGTAACCGCCCGGGATACCAGGAAGGCCCCGCGCAGGTTAATGTCCAAGGTGTTGTCCCAGGTCTCCTCGGTGATTTCCAGGAACGGCACCGCCGGCGCGATCCCGGCCACGTACATCAGTATGTCGATGCGGCCGTACCAGCCCATGACCTGCTCGACCATGGCCTTCACCTGCGCGGAGTCCCGCACATCGCATGGCACGGGCCGGGCCTTTGAACCTCCCGCGCACATCTCGCGAACGGTGGCCTCCGTTGCCGGACAGTCGACATCAGCGATGACCACGCGGGCTCCTTCACGGCCCAGTCTCACCGCAATGGCTTTCCCGATGCCGTGCGCGCCGCCGACGACCAATGCCACTCGCTCGGTAAAGCGCGCCACGCCATTTGCGCGTTGATCGGTCGCACGGTGTTCGTTCATCTGTTTCTGCACCTTATAACGGTAAAGTATTAGTCCGAAAGACCCACCAGTCTGTAATGATCGCCCAAATTTTTGTTGCGGCAGCACGGTTGGCCGCGGTTGACTGGCGTGCCATGGTATTTCAAAAGTCTTTTATAGTTTTCTTATAGCCATCCCTGCCGGGTCCATAGGACGCTTATTGGGTCTGGCCGGGTCAACGGAGGTGGCGTGTGTCCGATCGGGGCGGGTGGTCAGGAGGGGTCGAACATGAGACTCAAGGACAAAGTAGCCTTGGTCACCGGCGGGGCATCGGGAATCGGCAAGGCGACCGCGGAACTATTCGCGCGCGAAGGCGCACGGGTGGCGGTTGCCGATTTCAGCCAGGACGCCGGGGGCGAGACAGTTCGCGCCATTCAGGCTGCCGGTGGAGAGGCGTTCTTCACCCCGGTGGATGTCTCGAAATCCGCGCAAGTGTCGCGCATGGTTGAGGTAACACTGCAGGCTTTCGGGCGCATCGATATCCTGTTCAACGGCGCGGGTATTCTTCACTATGGGACTGTTCTCGAGACCGACGAACAGGCCTGGAACCGGGTGCTTTCCATCAACCTGACCGGCACCTACCTCTGCTGCCGCGCCGTATTACCGCACATGATCCGCCAGGGCGGCGGATCCATCGTCAATGTAGCGTCCACGGTCGGCGCGCATGATGCCTGTGCCAACGCCGTGGCGTATGTGACCTCCAAAGGCGGCGTGACGTTGTTCACGAAGGCCATGGCCATCGATCATGCGCGGCAGGGCGTCCGCGTGAATGCGCTCGTCCCCGGCGCGACCGACACCCCGATGCTTCGAAACGCTCTCACGCCGGAAGCGCTCGCGGCACTGGCGGCTACGCATCCCATAGGACGCCTGGGACGGCCCGAAGAATTGGCGAAGGCGGTGTTGTTCCTGGCGTCAGACGATGCCTCATTTGTGACCGGTACGGCCATGTACGTGGATGGCGGCCAAACGGCGAAGATCTGAGTGGTTTCCAAGGGGGCATCATCGTGATTTTTGCAACCGGTTTGAGCGCGCCCGAGGGTCCCGTCGCCCTTCCGGACGGGACTTGGCTGATCGTGGAAGGTGGCGCCGAACGCGGCTGCGTGACGCATATAAGTGCCGACGGCCAAACCAAACGTGTAATCAAAAAGACCGGCCGCCCGAATGGCCTGGCCGTCGACTCACACGGCGTCATCTGGGTAGCGGAATCGAAAACTCCGTCCCTGGTGCGGCTGACCATGGAAGGCAAGGCTGAGGTGGTGGCCACAAGCTGCGACGGCGAAGCCTTCCTGTTCCCGAATGATCTTTGTTTCGGGCCCGATGGCGCCGTCTATATGACCGACTCGGGCGTGGTCATCGATGACTTCGCGCCCAACAACCAGATTCGCCCCGATTACATGGATGTGAGGTATGACGGGCGGGTGTATCGCGTCGATGTGGCGGCCGGCAAGGTGAGGAAGCTGGATAGCGGCATCAAATTCACCAATGGGATTGCCTTTGGCCCGGACCGCCTGCTGTATGCTAATGAGACGCTTACCGGCAATATTTATCGTTACGATCGCAAGGACGGCGAGATTGCCGGCCCGCGCGTCTTATTTGGAAACGTGGTCCGGCCGGAAGCGCCCCCTGGGTGGAAGGGACCGGATGGCATGGCCTTTTCCACCGATGGCAGACTGTATGTTGCCGTCTTCGGGCAGGGCGACGTTACCGTGCTAGGCAAGAAAGGCAATGTCGTCGAGCGCATTCAAACCGCCGGCAAACTCCCCACTAACGTGACTTTCGCGCTGCCCGGCCGAAAGCGGATTCACGTCACGGAGTACGAATTCGGGCAGGTGGAAGTCTTCGATGTGCCGGCTGACGGTCTGCCCCTTTGGACTGGACCCCGGGTGAGCGGTACCGTGACCGTTTGATGGACACCCCCACAGTGCAAACGGAAGGTACTGGCGGCGTCCTGCGGCTGAGACGCGTGCTTTCGGTTTGGGACCTCATCCTTTACGGGATCGTGGCCGTGACACCGAGCGCGCCGGCAACGGTATTCGGCCTGGCGGAACTGCGGTCGCACGGTCACGCTGTGGTGACGATTCTGGCGGCCATGGTCGCTATGGTGCTGACGGCCATTAGCTATGGCCGGATGGCGGCGCTGTATCCGTCCGCTGGTTCCGCCTACACTTACGTCGGCCGCGGCCTGCATCCCTATCTTGGGTTCGTTTCGGGCTGGGCCATGCTGCTGGATTACGTCGTCAGTCCGCTGTTTTGTGTGATTTATGGCAGCCTGGCGCTGCAACGGGCCATTCCGGCGCTGCCCTACCCCGTCTGTGCGGCGATGTTCGCGGGTGGCATCACGTATCTCAACCTGCGGGGAATCCGGTCCACGGCGCGCGCCAACCAGGTGCTGATCTTCTTCATGTTTGCAGTGCTCGTGAGCTATATCGTGCTCGCCATCCGGTACCTGCTCGCGCAGCACGGTGTCGCAGGCTTATTTTCGATCAAGCCGTTCTACAATCCCGCGACCTTCAACGTGCGCGATATCGCGAGCGCCACGTCGTTCGCGGCGCTGACGTATCTCGGATTTGACGCCGTAACCACGTTGGCCGAGGACGTGAAGAATCCACGCCGCAACGTGATGCTTGCCGCCGTCGGGGTTTGTGCGTTCACCGGGATATTCGGAGGCCTGCTGGTGTACCTCGCCCAGCTGGCGTGGCCGGATTACAATACTTTTTCGAATATCGAAACGGCGTTTATCGAAGTTACAGGCCGGGTGGGTGGCGTCGTGCTATTCCAGGCCATGGCGTTCGTGATGGTGATTGCCAACATCGGTGCGGGCATGACAACGCAGGTAGGCGCGGCGCGTCTGCTGTTTGGCATGGGCCGTGACAATGTGATCCCCCGCCGTTTCTTCGCGCACCTCCATCCCGAACGGAACACGCCGAATCGCAATATCTGGGTGATCGGGATTCTGGCCTACTTCGGCGCGCTGGTGATGAGTTACGAGCTGACGGCGGAGATCTTGAATTTTGGTGCATTTTTGGGCTTCATGGGCGTGAATCTGGCGGTAGTCTGGCAGTTCTGGGTGCGGCGCGCGGAGGGACACGCGAGGGAATTCTTCGCCGATATCCTGCTGCCGGCGCTCGGATTTGTGTTCTGCACCATCATTTGGTTAGGACTGGGTGCGCCTGCCAAGATTGCCGGTGGGATCTGGTTCGTCGTCGGAGTCTTCGTGCTGTTGGTGCACACGCGAGGGTTCCGGCAGGCTATCGTATTGCCGGACCCAGCCCATTACGAGTGAGGTTCATTACTAGTTAAATCAAGGAGATGGATCGATGCATATGAAGAAATTCATTAATCGTCCCGAAAATATCGTTCCAGAACTACTTGAAGGTCTTGCGCTGTCACATCCGGGCCAGATCCGGCTGGCAGGCAGCAACCTGGTGGCGCGTGCCGTTCCCAAGGCCAGAGGCAAGGTTGGCGTGGTGACGCTGGGCGGCAGCGGGCACGAGCCCGGATTGAGCGGGTTCGTCGGCGAAGGCATGCTGGATGTTAGCGTGGCGGGTGAGATTTTCGCCGCGCCTGGGGCGCCGCGCTGCCTGGAAGCCCTTCGCCTGGCAGATTACGGAGCGGGTGTCCTTTTCATCGTGTTGAACCACTCAGGCGACGTTCTTTCCGCCAATATCACGATGGACATGGCCAAGCGCGAAGGCTTGAAGGTCACGATGACGCTGACGCACGAAGACATCGCCGGCGGACCGAATGTGGACGACCGGCGCGGGCTGGTCGGATTCCTGCCGGTCTATAAAGTGGCAGGCGCCGCCGCTGAGCGAGGCGACTCCCTGGACGCATGCTTCGAGATCGCCGAGCGGATGGGGCGCAATATGCGAACACTCGCGGTTGCCGTGCAGACGGCTACGCATCCGTCGACAGGCCAGCCGATTTTCGAGCTGGGTGACGACGAGATGGAAATCGGCATGGGGCAGCATGGAGAAGCAGGCACCGGGCGCATGAAATTGAAAACCGCCGACGAGACCGCGGGGATTATGCTCGAAATGCTGCTCAAGGATCTCGCGGTGAAACCGGGCGAAGAGCTGCTGGTGATCCTGAACGGGGCGGGCGCCACCACGCTCATGGAACTGTTCATTCTCTTCCGGCGCGTCGACCAGATCCTGAAGGCCAAGGGCATCAAGCTGGCACGAGGAAAGGTGGGCGAGTTCATCACCACGCAGGAGCAGGCAGGTTTCCAACTGCTGATCGCCCGCATGGATGCCGAACTGCTCCGGCTCTGGGATGCGCCCAGCAATGCGCCGTATTTTGTGGTGCGATGAACGCGGGGATCACAAGGGATGATTGGGCTCACATGATCAACGGGGCAGCCGCTGCGATTCGCGCTGAACATGCCCGCCTTTCCGCCTTGGATTGCGTGGCGGGCGACGGCGATCACGGGGCGACGATGCTGCGCGTGGTCGATAGCCTAACGAAGACTTTTGCGCCCGGCGGGCCGGAGGATCTGAGGATCTGCCTGCGCAATGCAGGCTGGAGCGTGCTGGGCGTGGACGGCGGCGCTTCGAGCTCGCTGATGGGCACATTTTTTGGCGGCATGGCGGATGCGACGGAGTGCGAAGCGCCCCTCAGCGCTGACCAACTCGCCACGGTTTTCGAAGCCGGGCTCATGGGCGTTCGGAAACAGACCAAAGCCCAGCCTGGCGATAAAACCATGATGGACGCGCTGGTACCGGCAGTAGAGACGCTGCGCGCGACCGCGGACGCGGGGAAGAGTGCCGCGGAAGCCTTGTGCGATGCCGCAGAGGCCGCGCGCACGGGAGCCGCAGCCACGCGAAATTTTGCCGCTAAATACGGCCGCGCCAAATTGCTGGGCGAGAAGACGCTGGGACACGAAGATCCAGGCGCGGTCTCGGTGAGCCTGATGTTCGCGGGTTTCTGTAGCGGCCTCGGGGAATCGAAAGGAGAATCCGGCAATGCCCGATCTTGATGACCTTCAGGATGGCAAAAACTACCACATCGGCGTTCCCATGCAGTCGAACGCGTTTTTTCTGAAGGGAAGCAATTCGCTCGATTGGGGAATGAAGAACCGGCTGGCGCGCGTCTTCAACCCGGCGACCGGAAGAACCGTCATGCTCGCGGTAGACCACGGCTACTTCCAGGGACCGACCACGGGCCTCGAGCGCATCGATATTTCCATCGTTCCGCTGGTGCCTTATGCCGACGCGCTCATGATTACGCGCGGCGCGCTGCGCACGTCGATTCCGGCGGAAATGTCCAAGCCCGTGGTGTTGCGGGCGACCGGCGGCCAGAGCATTTTGAAAGAGCTCTCGAACGAGCTGGTGGCCGTGGATATCGAAGATGCTGTGCGCCTCAACGCCTCGGCCTTGGCGGTCCAGGTCTATATCGGAAGCGCGCACGAGCATCAGTCGATCGGCAACCTTGTCAAAGTGGTCGACGCGGGGAACAGGCAGGGTATCCCAACGCTCGCCGTGACCGGCGTCGGAAAGGAACTCGCGCGCGATGCGAAGTACCTGGGCCTGGCCACGCGCATCTGCGCTGAGATGGGAGCCCACTTCGTCAAGACCTATTTCTGTGAAAAGGGCTTCGCACGGGTGGCGGCGGCTTGCCCGGTGCCCCTGGTAATTGCCGGCGGCAAGAAACTGCCGGAACTGGAAGCGCTCCAAATGGCGTACGTGGCCATCGATCAGGGCGCCGCCGGAGTCGACATGGGCCGCAACATTTTCCAGTGCGATGCGCCCATCGCCATGATCCAGGCGGTCCGGGCCGTGGTGCACGATCAGGAGAAACCCGATAAGGCCTACGAACTTTACTTGTCGTTGAAGAAGGACGCCCCCAGGACCGGCCCTTCGGCCGGAGTCCCCAACAGGAGCCGATCATGATCAAGAAAGAAACCACCATAGTCGTCTGCGTGGCGGAATTCCGCGCCAAGGAAGGCAAAACGGATGCTCTCATCGCCGCCATGCACCCGCTGATGCAACCCACTCACAAGGAGGCCGGTTGTATCCGCTATGAACTCAACCAGCGCGTGGACGATCCCCGGTGGATCACGTACGTCGAAAAGTGGAAAGACAAGAAAACCTTTGACGAACACTGCGCCATGCCCTACATCACGCATTTCTTTAACGACGTGCAACCGGGGCTGGTGGAGAAATTTGAAGTGAAGCTATACCAGGAACTGTTACCGTAACCTGCGGCGCCGTGGAACCAGGAGGCAGGAGACGTCTTCTGGAAAGTGAACGCGATGGCCAGATCGAGAATGTTTGCAGGATCGCACGCTGGCCTGATCGTGCTCATATTTCGTACGGACCGCTGCAAACGTAGTTATCAGTACACTACCAGCGGTTGACCGCCGGAGGGGTGAATGAAATAATGTCCAGCGTGCGGATTCCGAAGAAGTTGTGCGAGGATCAGTTTCGCCTGGTGGAGCCGCAGATCAACGCGGAGGGCATCCACACATGGCCGTTCGACGCGGCCTTCCCGGTCGACGTGCGGTTCATGACCAGCGGCCCGGGCCACAATGTCCGCAAGAACCGTCACGACTACTTTGAGCTGGCCTATCTGTGCGCAGGCGCCGCCAGTCTCGAGATACAGGACCGTTCTCTGCCGCTCCAGGAGGGTGATCTCGCCGTGGTGGGCAGCACGCTCTATCACCGCTTCGAATGCCGTTCCGAGCTGATGACCCTGGCGGTGCTGTTCTTCCGGCCGGATCTGATTCGCGCGGATGGCGGCCCCGATAACGCCGAATATCTCACGCCGTTCCTTCTGCAGGACGCGCAGTTTCCGCACGTGGTTCATTCGCGTACCGGCATTCCCAACGAGGTTTTCGAGCTGGTGCAGCGCATCCGCAGCGAGTCGCCCGCCACCACCCCCAGGGCGCGGCTCGCGGTGAAAACGTACCTGAAGATGATTCTCATCCTGCTGGTAAACCAGTTCGCCTCATATTCCGGGACCGTGGAGACCTACCAACGGCAGCAACGCGCGCTCGAACGATTGCGGCCTCTGTTCGATTATCTCGAAAGACATTTTGGCGCGCCCATTCAGGTGCAGGAAGCCGCGCGCATCTGCGGCATGAGCGAATCGCACTTCATGAGCTTCTTCAAACGCGCTACGGGACAGTCATTCATGGCATACCTGAATCACTGCCGCATCGAGCGCGCCCAGGCGCTGCTGGTGATGACCGAAAAATCGGTATCGGACATCAGCCAGGAAATGGGATTCTGCGACCAGAGTTATTTCGGAACGGTGTTCCGAAAGCTGATCGGCGTCACGCCCGCGGCCTATCGCGCGAAATCCCGCGCGGACGGAGTCGCACGGCAGGGCGATCACAGTGCCGTGCCCGTGCGCCCCTTGGCGCGAGCCGCTGTCGTGGGCGGTCTGAGCACGAGATAATAATCGGCCAGAGTGACCCGTTGGCAACGCCGGATCGTAGAATTTCGCGAACCGTGCGCAGGCTGCCGCACCATGTTCGCGACAGATCTCCCCCGGCCCGTTCACCGGTGAACGTCTCGATTCCTTCAAACAAATGATATGGTTTCTCTGGTGACACGCTCCAACATACGGGCTGAATGGCAGCACGCGCCGAGGGGCTCGACGTGGAAGCCGTGGCGAGGCGTGCACACCCTGTGCTTGCTGGCGGCGCTATTGGTGGCGTTGGCGGCGGCGCCGGCGGCGGACTCCTTCCGCTTCGTCGTGCTGGGCGACCGAACGGGAGAGGCTCAGCCGGACATTTATGAGCAGGTGTGGCAAGCGGCGACGGCTGAAGGTCCGGCGTTCGTGGTCAGCGTTGGCGACACGATCGAAGGCTTGAACGACGCAACCGTGGAGAGAGAATGGGAGGCGGTAGAGCACATTCTGGCGCCTTACCGGCGGTACGCCCTGTATCTTGCCCCCGGAAATCACGACGTCTGGTCGGAGAGTTCGGAGAGAGCGTTTCGGAGGCACGCACGGCACGCGCCGCATTACGGCTTTGACTACCGGCAGGCGCATTTCACGGTTCTCGACAACAGTAGGTCGGAGCAGTTTTCGTCGGAGGATTTGCGATTTCTGGAGCAAGATTTGCAGGCGCACGCGGCGCAACCTGTGAAGTTCATCGTCTCGCACCGGCCCTCCTGGCTGATTGACGTCATGTTTGCAAATCCGAACTTTGCTGTGCATCGCCTCGCGAAGAGGTATGGCGTGCAGTACGTCATTGCGGGCCACGTTCACGAAATGCTGCAGATGCGTCTGGATGGCATCACGTACCTCTCGATGGCAAGCGCGGGCGGACACCTGCGCGCGTCCAAGAAATACGAAGACGGTTGGTTTTTCGGATACGGGCTCGTAGAAGTGAAGGGCAGAGACGTGAGGTTTCAGATCAAGGAACTCAGACCGCCGCACGGCCTGGGCCGCGTAACGAGACCGGAGGACTGGGGGAGAGCAGGATTGGTCGAACGGCGCGAGTCGCCGGTGGCGAAATAACTTGCCATAGCCTCAAAATGAAAATACCCGAAACAGAGAAAAATGACCGGGAGAATCGCCTGTATTCTCATATGCCCATTCAGGAAGCCTTCCGAAATTATCTCAGATGCCAGTCGCACAACAGGTCTCATGAGAGCAGCCGTTGTCTCGGTGGCTTGCCTTATAGCACCGGACGGTTCACACTAGAGCGAAGTCCTATGCCATTCAATCAAAGCATTGCGCCACGCGGGTCGGAAACCATTTTGCTGGTGGATGCCGATCCTCAAACTCGCAAGCTGGCGGCGTTCATGCTTGGCAAGCAGGGCTACACAATACTCGAAGCTCGGAACCGGGCCGAAGCACTTGCCGTATTCGACCAGCCGACTCCAGCGGTGGAACTGGTGTTGCTTGACGTAAGGGCCAGGGGATGGGAACTGGCCGAAGACGTTAAGCAAAAACAGCCTGAGCCGCGAGTGCTCTTCATGTGCGGCGAGTCTGGCATGGGAGCGAAGTTCGTACTTGAGCAAGGATTGCCATTTCTGAGAAAGCCGTTCACCATGGCCGAGATTGCCGGGAAAGTACGCTCGGTGCTCGACGTACAGGTTGAGAAGGTGATGACGGCAAGCGCCTCTCTGGTCTGAGTTATAGCCTTTTCCGAACAGACAGCAAGCCGGGCACGGGTCGTTTACGGCGCGTCCCGCAACCGGTCATGAAGCGGCCCGGCGCATTCACTCCCGGTATCCCTTGGCACGCAGCACCGGCGTCAGCAGCCGGCGCAGGTTTCCGCCCAAGATGAGTTCTTTTGCGGGTTCCGGGATGTGGGCGCCGAGGACCTTTCCGAGTTGTGAAGCGAAACTCCGGCCCCCGACATCGCTGCCATAGATCACCCGTTCCGCGCCGAGCTCCCGCACCGCCATTTCCACGAATCCCGAAGTTGGATTCGATCCGGCAATCTCGGCTGACACATTCGTCGTTTCACGAATGATACCGATGCCGCGCTCCCAATCTCCTCCGGTATGGACGCACACGAACTGGGCCTCCGGGTGCCGCCTGGCGAGTGCGACCACGTCATAGGGGGTCGACTCGCCGGGCTCATTGCCGCCGATCTTGAGCCAGGTGTGTTGCAGGATGGGCACCTTCATGGAAGCCGCCCGCTCCACGATCAGATCCATCTCCGGAACGCTGCAGGGCTTGTCCGCCTCGACCTCGCCGACGCTGACCATGGGGCCATCGCGCACACAGCGATTGAACTCCTGCACGCTGAATTTGGGATACGCGGGGCTCAAATACACGGAGCCATAGGCACGGTCGGGAAACCGGCGCACGGCCCGCATCACGCGATCGTTTTCCTCTCGAAACTGGTCGGGGGTCGGATGGAGCTGCGCAGAATAACCCTGGGAGAGAAGGAGCCGCTCGATTCCCAAGCGATCCGCCCATTTGATCAAAGCTGCCATGCGTTCCTCGGCAGTATCGCCCGGAACGGAACCGAGGTGGCAGTGGTCATCCCAAATGCGAAAATGCGGGCCGGATTCCGATGCAGCATTCTGCGAGGGCATCGCTTGCGCAACGGCCAGGCTTGCGCAGAAGCTCGTGAGCACTGTGCGACGGTCAACCGTGGAGGAAAATCCGGGGATAGCTGGCACCTTCTTAGCGTAACGCGCTGCGGGATGTTGAGAGGACGGTCGCAGCGCCCTTCTGGCGTCCATCCGTCCGCGGCGCCACGGCCAGCTGCAATGGTGCGCGGCGGGCGTCGGCACGGGTTCAACGGCAAGTTCATGCCCGAGAATCAGCTACTGATCCCGTTCCGGGACCGGAGTTGGAGGTACGGCGGCGGCGCCTTCGACATGACGTGCACCTTTAACGGCCGCGCCTTCCGGCTCAAGGAACACATTGACCGCTTCTATTGCTCCCTGCGTTATCTGCGTCTGGATCCGACGGCTCGTCTACCTCCAGCCCATGGAGAGGTACCAGAATACGGACCCGTTCAAATTCATTATCTTTTCCGGAAGAATTGGAGAGCAAACGCCGCAGTTGATTGAGGGCAAATGATAGATGGGAAGTTGGCGATCGACTTGGCCGCAGTGGGGTCTATTCCGAAGTTGTTCGCTCAAGCCCACCGGAGGAGGCTGCACAAGCACTGCAAGCACCTCTCGCGAGGGTGCTTGTTTCACTCGGAAATTGCGCGGGCGGCGCACGGTTTCCCCTTTCGCAGTGTGGGATCGTTAGGTAACCGATAAACGCCTCTAGGCCCCTGGAAAAACGAGCCAGTTCGTCAGCGGCAGCAACATTCACCCACGCGAAGTCATCCAATTCGGTCAGCGTTCGCGGCGAACCCTGAACGTGTTTGGGAGGCTCTGTAACGAAAGACTGTGGTTTTGGCACGCTCGCAAATGCCACCATACAGGCGTTTTCAAATCAACATCCGGCGCAGATCGCGGTTGCCGCCCTTTCGGCACGTGGCTAGTATCTGTTACTTCTGGGGGGCTCTGTCGAGTTCTCTGCTCCTGTCTGGCAGGTTCCGGAGAGCAGAGGCGCGAAGAGAAGTAGGACAAGACCGGTCACTTGGATCCAGCTCCGGACAGTGACTGCTTCAGCTTTTGGAAAGTCCTGGCCTCTTGGGCGGCCAGCTCCTGGCGGCCAGCCAGGCTATACAGACGGCTGAAACGATAATGCACGGTCTGGCTGGCCGGGTCCTGCCGTGCGGCCAGTTGGAGGCAATGGGTGGCGCCGTCCAGATTGCCCAGTTCCTGCTCGGCCGAGGACAGGTCCAGCAGGGCCCATTCCGGCGGGGACGGGGCCGCGGCGATGGGTTTCAAATGCTGCTTCAATTCGGCGAAGCGGCCCAGGCGCAGGAGGCATTCGCTGATGCCAACCGCCGCCCGCTCGTCGTCGGGCTGAGCGCGTTGTTGCTGCTGAAACTCACCCAAGGCTTTGTCCCATTCGCCGGTCTTGCGATAGAGCATAGCGAGGTCGTGGTGCAGGCCGGGCGCCGGACCAGGCAAATCCGCGAGACGCCCGGTATGCGGCAACGGCCTCATCGTACCGGCCCTGTGAGGCGAGCATCTCGGCGCGGAGGCGCCGTACGGGGACCGAATCCGGATATTGTTTTTCGCAAAGCAGGAACGCCTGCATGGCCTGCTCCCCACAGGCCACGCCGAGAATATACAGCAGGGCAGCATCTTTGCCATGCTGCGGCAACAGCGACGCCATTTCCCCGATGGACACGCCGGGACGCAGATAGGGCGCGTTTTTCAGCGCGAGGGCAACAGCGGCATAGGCGTCGGGAGACGAATTCTGGCGCGCCTGCTCAATGGTGTGTATATAGTCCTGATTCCGCGGCGCCTTCTCCAGCAGGGCTAGAAAATGTTTCGACGCACGAACGGATGCTCTGGCCAAGTACGTGAGATTCTCGTCGGCAGGACTGGCGCGACGGTCGACCAAGTCCTGATATACCAGTAAGGCGTCGAGGGGTTCCACATCCAGGTAGCACGGCCCTAGAATGCTGAGGACAGCAGTATCCGCGAAGTAACGCTTGGCGCGGTGCAGAATCCCGGCGGCCCGATCATAGTCCACCAAAACGTGCGACCCACGGAGATCCCCATTATGGCGACGCTGTGCCGAAATGATTCCCTTTCGACCCGCCGGCGGGTTGACCTTAGATTGGGCTTGGCTTTGTCAGGCTTGACTATGTGCCAAAAGCTCTCGTACAGGGTTTCGGCAAATCGCTGGATACGATTCGTCTTGCGACCAATCAAATCTACAAATGGAGTTCACGAGAAGGATACGGATCGTTGGACGGAGGCTGGGCAGGCCGACGTTACCGATTGCGACGGGTGCTTCTACGGTAATCCGAGTATACAGCCACATGGCGCCCGCCAGTTTCTGCTAAGCCCGTAGATATGCTCCTCGGGACGGATCGGCGCGCAATCCTGTGTCCGCAACGATCACCCGTCGAAAAAGGCGTAGTTTGTAGGTTCCTGCGCGCAGCATGAATTTACTCGATTCGACCGCTCCCTGCGAACTGCACGGAATCCGCCAGCCCGCGGTTTGCTGAAATGGCTTTGCCGCTGAATCGGGCGCCTGCAGTCAAGACACTGGGAAACAGGCGAAGCAACGGCAAGATACTCGCTACCGCCGCGGGCTGCGTGGCCCAATGGGCGATCAGCGCCGCAGCATGAATGCGAGGTGCGAGAGTTCGCCGCCAGGCAGCCGCATAGTCACGCCTCACAGCATCAAGCACCTGGCCGGACAGGACGTCGACTGGTCCCGCGGTAAGACGCTCGGACAACAGCCACGCCGACTGCATCGCCATGCCGATCCCCTCGGCAACGACAGGATGGGCTTCGCCGGCAGCGTTGCCCACAAGAAATATACCGTCGAATCCACACCGCCGGATGCCTGGCCGAATTGGCCCGGCCGACAGCCAGTCATCCTCGATGCTTGCACCCGCGAGTGCCTCGCGCGCGGCGCGACAAGATTTTTTGATATGCGCGAGCACGGCCTCGCCGGCCTTTACCGGCCCTGACGCCCGCCGCGCGATCTTCAACTGGTCCCGGCGGATGCAACAGGACAGGCTGACGCGCCCATGGTCGCTGTGAACCATCCCGCCGTATCCGCCTGGAAAAGCCAGAAGCGGCATCAGGCCCGACGGCAACCGGCTGTCTAGAAAATGCGCCTTGAAACCAAACAGATCGGATGGCCGCGAAACCGGACGTGCCGGCTGCGTGGGCAGTGGGCCGGGTTCCCATGACCCGTGAGCGGCGACCACGATTCGTGCGCGCAACTCCCTGGACTGGCCACCTTCCCTCCTGACGGCCTGGCAAAGATATCCGTCCCCTTGCTCGACGAGCCCGACCGCGGACCAGGGCTGCCAGACGCACGCTCCGGCGGCCGCTGCCTTTTGCAGCAACAGCGTGTCCAGGTGATCCCGCCCCAACGCCCGGCCCCATACGTCGCCCATCCCGGCGCAAGTCCGGGGACGAGGCATGTCCGAGGTTACCGCATGATCGCCCGAAAACAGTCCGACCTGGCGTACGTCCGGGCCGGCCAGTTCGAGGAATGATTCGGCCACGCCCAGGTGCCGCAGCAAGGGCAAGTTGGTAGCGGAAAGAAATTCTCCGCAGACTTTTCCACGGGGAAAGGTCGCCTTCTCCACCAATGCAACCGACCAGCCGGCTTTTGCCAGCAGCAGCGCGGACGTCGCTCCGCCGGGTCCGCCGCCGATGATCAATGCGTCGAAGGTCGAAGGAGTCACAAGACCCGCCCGTCGATGATCCGGTCGCCCTTCGCCTCAATCCGCTGCGCCACAAAGCAATGAGTGAAGAGCCCAGCTTGCCGTTCCATCAATCGCCAACCATCGTCGGCCGGCCACAACGCCGACAGTTCATTTTCCGCGAAGCCGGCGCGCACGCTGATCTTGGCATCGTGCCGGCTGACGTCGTTGCAGCCGATGAACCCCAGCAACGCCGCTGCACAAAGCGAGAAGTTAACCCGCTGCGGCTCACAGGCCAGAAAGAAACCGGTTTGATGGGCCGCGTGCCACAGAAGCCTGCGGAGATCGTCCTCCGCGAAATGGTGCAGGAATAAGTTGGCAAGGGTTACGTCGCTATGTTCCGAATGAGGCCGTTGCAGCCAGTCGAATACATCCATCTCGAGAGACTCGACGTGCCACGACAGAGCTGCAAACTCTGCCTTAGTACGCGGACTCAGCAACGGCTGGCGATCCACCAGCACAACGCGCAGCGGCTTCCAGCGGGGAGCGATGCTTTTCGCGAGCCGCAGCAGCAGCGTGCCGTCACCTGCGCCCAGCTCGACAATCGACCGGGGAGAGCGGTCAGCGAAGGCGCCGGCCAGCGCCCGGACCATGATGTCGGCGTGGCCCATCCACGCATTGACCTTTTGCAGATCCCGGCGCGACCCGATGGCACGACGATCGTCAGCCGGCAATTCATCGAGCAGCTCGCGTTTCACTTCGCGTTTCATTTGGTGGATTTTACTCCACCCTGCGCAACGCGCTATGGCATGAACTACAAGTCCGGAACGCCGCATGAACTGATCTGGGATTGGGAAGCCATTGCGGAACCTGGCAAGCGAAATTCCCAACACGCCATCGTACTACAACGGCACTTGCGGAAGCCCTCGGGCACGCAGGGCGAAAGGGTGCCTTCGAGCCTCGAAATCAGACCGAACAGTCGCGATGGAAGTTGCGGAGGGCAGTGGATTTTATGTGGCGCCGGAAGCTCGACCGCACGACGCGCCGCAACCAGCGACAGAAAATTGATTGCATCCGGTGGCGGATGCGGCACCAGCTGCTGGACGGCAATAATTGGCGAACGTACTCCGCCGCTACGTGCACAGTCTATTTCGCAGACGCAAGCCCATGGGCTCGCAGCGGCAACGCTCGGCGCTGCCGCTGACGCGCACACCCTACTCCTACGGATGACGCTTGGCGTCGTCCGCGGCCTCGGCCAGATCCTGCAAGAATTTAAAGAACGCCGGCGATTGACCAATGAAAAGCCCGTCGGCCGTAAGGGCTTTGAGTGCTCCCATGGCGGCCCCCGTGGTCTCGGTAGGGCGAATGATCGAACATACCGGGAACTTTCGGCTGAGGAACGGGCAGGGCTCAGGCATGATCAGGTTCGTCTGAAAATCCTCCCCGCCGAACGGAGGGTCGTTGAGGTCCGGAAACACCAGGCCATTCGTAGGATCGGTCAGAGGAGGGGCATTGCCCGCCTTGTCCATCCAGGTCTGGAAGTGAGCTGTCTCGGTGGGACCAATACTGAGCAAAATTCGCAGCACTTCCGCATCGCTCACTCGCTGAGCCAGCGACGGGTAGAGGCTGGTGCCACCCTGCTCGATAAACGCAAAGTGGAATCCGGCCGTGTTGGCAATGGCTTGGAGGTGGAGCGGCGGAGTCAGGTCGGCATTGGATCTGGGGATACCTGGAAACTGTCCGGCACTCAAACCAGGGACTGCCTGCGGAAATGCGAACCCGGGATCAAGATCGGGATTATTCGCGCGGCTGCGATACCGCGTCCACCAACTGGTGTCAACGGTGAGCTGCATAAGGTTTGTAAGACGTCCGATTTGCTGCGCTCCCGTCGCCTGGCTACTTGGCAAATTGCGAAACGAATCAAGATTGACCGCATCCGCGCCCCTCGAAGCCAGGTACGCGTTGATGAACGTGAAGTGAGTCAACTCATCCTCCGTGTTGTCGTGGATATATTGGTTCATATCCTCGTCCAACACGTTAATCGCAGCGGTATAAGATGCGTTCCCACTCCCCCCGGGGACTTCGCTGTCCTGGATTCCTCCGAGTTCGTTGTACTGTTGCCAGACATCCGTCTCTATGATTTCGGCCGCCGCCAGGAATCTAAGAATGGCCGCGTCTCCCTTGCTGAGCTTGCGGCCGCCGTCGTCCTTGGCGTTTGCCAACAGCCCAAGACCTGCGGTTGCCGTACCAGTTGCCACCAATCCTCTCTTGATAAACGAGCGCCGGTTCGCTCGATTGTTCAAACCTCTCGGTAGGTGTGTCATGAAGTCTCCCTTTCTTCGCTGGTTTTCTAGTATCGAGAAAGCCCATCCTGCCGCGCCTGCTCTCATTGCGAGCGGTTTCGCAGCCATAGACAAATATTAGGCAGCGGAGGCCTTCACAGTTGTGAAGAGTAAGTAAACTTCACCTTGGTACAAAAGAGTACAGGGTCATCGAGCAGAAGTTGGGCGGGTGACTCTCGTAGACGATTTCTGGCGGCCGGCGGGCGGCAGCATCAGTGGCTCGATGCGCAGGGGTGGCTAAGTCGACCGGCATTAAGCTGCACGCCACGTCAAGATCCATAAGTGCGTCGACATCAGCAAGCGGCAGCCGGAGCTGAGTCCGGGGCCATAACAGCTCACGAACGGCGCTCACCATCCGCAAGCCCGCCTTCGCCATTGGCTTCGCCCCAGGATGGGAGTATCGTTAGGGTCATAGCGAAGTGACGCATGAAGCCCGGTGAGTCTGCAGATCATCAGATACAGGTCGATTCTGATCTGGCGCACCGGTCCTTGGCCGGTGGTTTTGTCTATCTGGGGTTTGTGGCCGCGCTATGGGCCGCGACTGATTATGCTGCCACCCACGGTTCGCTCTTGCTCGCCATCGGCGGAATGTCATTGGTGTGCGCCTGTGCGCGCTTCCTGCTGGGCTACCATTTCACGCCGCTTCACGCCCGGAGCGCGCGCGTCTGGCGCTCGGCTTTTTTTCTTGCTGTCAATCTGAATATCCTCGTCTGGGGCCTCTTTCTTGCCGCCACTTTTCTACTCTTCGGTTACGACAACTGGAAAACCATGCTGCTGCTGATCTGCATGGCGGGGACGGCGCCCATCGCGCTGGCTTCTTTATCCCCCAGCCTTTCCGTACTCCGGTCCTTTTTGTGCTTTCTGACAGTTCCCATGATCTCCGCCAACCTGTACGCCGGCGGCGCTCGCGGCTACACCATGGCGCTGGTCTTTTCCTGGTACCTGTTTTTTGCGTGGGTCCACGCGGGCATGATCCACAGGCAGTATATGCAGCACATTCGCGAGAAATTTGCGTTGGACGCCGCCAGGAAGTCCGCCGAAAGCGCCAGCCGGGCGAAGTCGGCGTTTCTCGCGAACATGAGCCATGAGCTGCGCACGCCGATGAACGCCATCCTCGGCATGACGCATCTCGCGTTAAGCGGTCCCCTCGATGCCCAGCAGCGGGAGTATCTGGCGGCGGTGAAAAGCTCCGGCGAAACGCTTCTGCAACTCCTGAACGGGCTGTTGGATTTCTCCAGGATCGAAGCTGAAAAGGTGGTTCTCGAGTGTATTCCGTTTTCCGTGCGCGATCTGGTGAATGACACGCTCCAGTCATTTGCCATCCAGATCCAGGAGAAAGGTCTCGCACTGCGGGTAGGCGTGGATCACGATGTGCCGCTGTGGATGTACGGCGATCCCCTACGCCTGCGCCAGGTTCTGATCAACGTTGTGGGCAACGCGGTGAAGTTCACGAGCGTGGGAAAAATCGAGTTCCGCGTCTCGCGGCTCGATCAGTTCGCCGGGACCGTTACCCTGCACTTCACTGTTCGCGACACTGGTATCGGCATTCCCACCGCGAAGCAGCGCTCCATCTTCGAAGCATTCGAGCAGGGCGATGCCTCCACCACGAGAGAATACGGCGGCACCGGTCTCGGCCTGGCGATTTCGTCGAAACTTGTGGAGTTGATGTCCGGGCGCATGTGGGTGGAAAGCCGGCCCGGCGAAGGAAGCTTATTTCACTGGACAGCCCGGTTCGCAAATCCGACGAGCGAGCCCGCGGCGCATGCGACGCTTCCACAGCATGCGTCTACAACGGCCCGAGCTCAAATGCCGTTGCGAATACTCATCGCGGAAGATCATGAAATCAGCCGGCGGCTGCTCAAAACGATAGTCGAGATGCGCGGACATAGCGCGACCGCAGTCTCCAACGGCAATGAGGTGTTGCGCGAGATCGAGCAGCATCAGTTCGATGTGGTGCTGATGGATATCCACATGCCCGAGATGGACGGCCTGGAAGCAACTGCCGCCATCCGCCGCAACGAATCAATCAGCCACGTGCCGATTATCGCGCTCACCGCCGAATCCGCTCCCGGCCTGCGCGAGCGTTACCTGGCGGCGGGAATCACGGAATATCTCGCCAAGCCCGTAAAACCCGAGCTGCTGTTTGCGCTCATCGAGGGCATGGGCAGGCAGCCGGAACGCGGAAAAACCCAGCACCCGCCGCCGGCTTGACTATCCCCTATTCCCCGATATAGTTAAGGCAGATTACTTTCCACAGGAGAATTCAACATGGCAAATTACGCTCACCCGGAGACTTTGGTTTCTACCGATTGGGTCGCTCAGCATGCCGCCGATCCGAATGTTCGGGTCGTCGAAGTGGACGTGGACACGAAAGCCTATGACGAAGGCCACGCACCGGGCGCGCTGGGTTGGGCTTGGAATTCGCAACTGTGCGACACCGTGCGGCGTGACATTCTTCCGAAGACGCAATTCGAGGAGCTGATGGCCTCGTCGGGGATTTCGAATGACACGACCGTGGTGATTTACGGGGACAACAACAACTGGTTCGCGGCCTGGGCGCTGTGGCAGATGAAAATCTACGGCCACAAAGACGTTCGCCTGATGAACGGCGGGCGGAAGAAGTGGTTGTCGGAAGGGCGCGAGCTTTCCACCGAAGTCCCCAAAGTCTCACGCGCCAGCTATAAAGCCACCGGACCGGACAATTCGCTGCGAGCCTTTTTGCCACAGGTACAGGCGGCCCTATCGGCTCGCGCCGCGGCCCTGGTCGACGTGCGCAGCCCCCAGGAATTCACCGGCGAGATTCTCGCGCCTCCCGGACTGCCGGAAACCTGCCAGCGCGGCGGCCACATCCCCGGCGCCTGCAGCATCCCGTGGGGCAAGGCCTGCAATGACGATGGCACCTTCAAGTCGGTGGAAGATTTGCGCTCGCTCTACGGCAACGAGGGTGTGGATGGATCGAAACCCGTCATCGCTTACTGCCGCATCGGCGAGCGCTCCAGCCATACCTGGTTCGTGCTGAAGTACTTGCTGGGCCTGGACAAGGTAACGAACTACGACGGCTCCTGGACCGAATGGGGCAATCTGGTGGGCGCGCCGGTCGAGAAGGGCGCAGGCGCGGCGGCGAAAGCGTAAGTCATGAAGGTCGAGGAATACCAGGAGCGGAAAGTAGAAGTGGCGGGATGGCCGGTGAACCTCACCAGCTACCGGGTGGGCGATGTTTTTCACTGCAAGGCGGATAACGTATCGCCCGGCGCTGCCCTGGCGCGCACTACCGGCGCAACTCGCGAAGAGGCCGAGAAGAAAGCGCTGGATCGCGCTGAACAACTACTGGATCGCACGCGCGTTCGATCAGTCTGAGTGAGAACAGCCGTGCCCGGCGGCTCCGCGCCGCGCCAAGGGCGGAATGTGCACAGCTAGCGATGCCTGCTCGGTTAACCGCCGCGCGAATCCTGCTCGCCAGTCCCGGCCAATTCTTCCACCTTGGAGCCGCGGTTGTCGATTCGCTGCCCCACAGTACCGCGCATGTTCATCTGGTCCTCGGTCGCACCGATTCCGGATTCCGCGTGCCCCCCGCTTCCGGCCGCGAGGGTGAGCGGGCGGGCGGCCTCGTCAAGAATTTCGTTCAGAAATTTCTCCGCGGCGGCAGCCGGGGCGTCCAACTCGGGACGATGAAGGGCGCGGGCGAACTCGACCGGCGAGACGGCCGCCAGCTTGATACTGCCGGATTCCTCAAACGCCGCGATGTGGTATGGCAGTAGCGCCGCAAAACGAACCTCGGCTGCCAAAAGCATGGCATATAGATCCGGCTGCACAATCGTAAAGACAGTGGCCGCGCCTGCCGGCTCGATCCCAGCCAGGCTCCCCCTGCGCCTTCGCAATGCGCGACGCAGTGCCGTTTCGACATCTTCTGCTTTCAGGCTGGTAATGCGCTCGAGGACCATGGAACCCCCGAACGGATAATAGCAGAAGCCTGCATCCATCGGAAGCACTGCTGGGGCTATACGGTACCAGCATGCTGTCCCGGTGAGTGTCGAGGCCCGGCATACAACCGCTCTTCTAGGCCTTCGCGCCCACCTGCTTCTCTCTCGGTTCACGCTGGACAGACCGGAACAATTGCTCGAACCGCTCCAGGTTTTCGTGGTGAGCCATCTCTGTCAATTCCCGCACAACCTCAGGACATGCGGGCTCACGATCCTGCGGCTGCCGCGATTCCAGCTCCTTCTTAAGCTCCTTGTGCAGGTCGTGGCCATCGCGAGTTTGGGCGGCGGCCGCAACATAGTTCACCAGCCGCGTCTTGTCGAACCATGAGACACCCTGCCCATGAACCATCTTTCTGAGGGCTTCGCGCGCCAGGCCCATCTTGCGCAGGTGGTCTTGCACGCGAAACAGCACCACGTTGCTGCCCTGAACCACGGCAATCCCGAACGTAAAGCGCAATGCTCCTGCATCGGTGGGCACAGGGTTGCTTACGTCGCGCACCACCACCTGCAAAAGCTGGACCTGGTCGGGGCCGTTCTTTCCATCATTCGTTTTCAGGAACTCGCGGAGTAGCTGCACCTCGTGGAAATTCAGCTGGTCCTCGTTCTCAGGGCTGGCCGGGATCACCTCTACTTCTCCGGTCTCGAGCCCCAGAAGGCGGCGGCAGAAGGTTTGAAAACGCGCGCCATAACTGGAAGCGCTGATGGCAAAGGTAGCGCGAAACATACCGGACCACGCGCAGTGTTTGAACAGGTTCATCCAGCCGCGGTTATCGGGGTGGTCGTGCTCCTGGTCGAGCTTCAGATCCAGGTACACGCTCTCTATTAGCTGGATCAGCGAATTGCAGAAATAGAAACCGCTGCGCAATTCGTCTGGATCTGTGGGCAACCACAGGTTAACCGCCGGGGGCGAGCTAACGTCGGCATTCAGGCTCTTCCACTCCGGGCAAAGCTGTGCGTCGAGGAAGCGGAGCCTGTCTTCCTTACGCAGCCGCTCCATCAATTGGTCGAGCGTCGCTGCATGCTTGGTGAAGGCCGCTGCCACAGCGGAGCTGGCCGGATACCAGGACTGTCGCAGCGCCACAAAAAAGTTTTCCACGCCGTTCTGCATAGGCTGGTGTTCGTCTACCACCTCAAGGGCCTTGCGGCCAGCGTGATATCCCAGCTTGCGGTAACTCTCGAATTGCGACTCGTCGAACCACTGATCGGACGTGGACTGATGCGGAAAGGCAATCTCCTGCGCCCGGTAGCTCAGCACGTCGGACTCCTCGTCGCCGGTCAGCGAGGATTTGATATAGACCAAGGTCCCGGGCGTGGCGCCTTCGCCGAGTGCGTCGTAACGGATGGTGCCAATCGCGCAATGCCACTTGCTCAAACCGCTGCTCTCCTGGCGCCGGATGCTGTCGACATCGATCTCGATATCGACGCCCATGTCCGTGCGGCACTTTCGAATCAGATTGCCGAGATCTCCAAAGGCCAGACCGCCATCCTGGTCGGCGTCGCAGGCGATGATATAGCGGCAGCGGCGGCGCACCAGTTCGTAGACGCCCAGGTTTTCGAAATGGCCGCCGTCGGAGAGGTAAATGAAGTTGCTGCGGTAATCGGTTAATCCAAACAGCTCCCGCATCAGACAATATAGGGCAACCCTTGGCGCCGAGCGGCGGTATTTCCGGGTTGCCGGATTCCCCAGCCACCACCCGAGCCGTACATCGAACACCGTCATCAGGAAAGCCGTCGCGGGCGATGAGTGGTACCCCTCGTTCGGGCTCGCCGCCGCGCCGGAGATCGCCATTGCGGTGCCAAGCGAGATTCCACCATGCTCCGGGTAGGCGTATTGCGGCGTGTGCCGGTAGCCGGGCCACGCGCCGTTGTGTCGCTGGCTGCGGCGCGCATCGCCCCGCGTGCCCAGACGGCAAGCCACTTGATATCCGCAGTATTTGGGCGTGAAGACAAAGGAGGTACCCTTTCTCTGCTGCCACCCAAGGTCCTCGCCACTCACGAGGTTGAGAGTCGTATTGATCACTGGGTAAGGCCCCGTGTAGGCAGCACCGGCAAGGTCCGCGAGCCGGACATCGTCATGCGAATCGAAGCCCGTGAAAGCTTGCGGCTCCCGCTCATGCGAAGCACCGAGATAGCAGCGTACCAGGCGGTTGCGGTAGAAGTGGTGCATCGAAAATTCGTTGATATCCACGCGCCACGCCAGCACTAAAGCGATGGCGGCAAGCGTCAGCAACGTGATCGACAGAACGGAAAGCGGCGTCTCGCTTAATAACTCAAAGTGCAATGCGGCGAGCTGGCCGGGATTGAGCCCCGCCCAGTTGTCGAACAAATTATTCCGCACGGCGCAGGCCGGGCCGCCGGCGTCGAGACAAGGCACGATGAATTGGATGCTCAACGAAACCGCGAGAAGAAGGCCGACGACAAATATGTATGGAGCCGCTTGTGCAACCAGGCGCACCCCGACGCCGGACTGCCTCGATCCGCTGGCGGCGCTTCGCCCCGCAAATAGCCCGCCGATGGTTGTGGCCGCCCACGTCAGGCTGATCCCCGCAACCCAGTTCGCTCCCAGCCCAAGCAGCAGCGGGCCATAAATCGCCAGGCCAACCAATCCCACCCAGGCGAACGAATAGATAAACAGCCACGCGCCCAGCCGGCTCCACCATTCGCGCCCGCTATCGGGAAAAGCGATACCCACCAGGCCCAGGTGCAAAACAACCACCAGCGAAAAGACGCCAATCAGCACCGGCGGCCCCCACACGAGCCCATGCCACTTGCCAGCGTCGCCGAATTGCAGCTGATCGAACAGGTACGCCAAACCCCAAAGCAGCATGCCGCCAAAAGCGCCGGGCAGCACCGATGAAAGTAGCGTCAACCCGATCGCGGCGGGAACTTTACGCAGCTTGATGGCGCGCCGGAAAATTCCGCAAATGCTCACGATGAACATCAGTCCGGCCATCGTTCTGGCTGGAACCATCCATGTAGACCAGGTCTCAGCCAGCGTCGGCAACGTGTCACTGAACTGACTGACAAACTGCCACATGGCAACGCTCGAAAAGTATGCCCCGACCAGAACCGGAAAAGCGATGAATATCTGAATTCCGCCCTGACGTGCATAGAAGGGCAGCTTCTTATGACCGCCATTGCGCTCCAGACGCGCCAGGTTCCAGGCAATGAACAAGATCGCGCACCACAAAGCGGCAGCGGCTATCCCCAGCGGCCAGTTGCTGTCTTCGGCGGCGTCAAAAGGCCAGGCAGCGAAGCGCGGCACCATCAGTACGACCGCGAGGGCGGACAACAGGATCGCCTGGTTCAGGATCACGTTGCGCAGGTAGATCGAGATCATGGTCCATGTGTCTGCGCCGAAAAAGCCCGTGCGCGGTGTGAGGTAATTGCTGTACTGGCGCAGAAAGTGGATAGGATTCAGTGTCTCGGATTCGAAACGGGCTCTCTGATCCGGCGCAAGCCGGTCCTCGACCGCTTCTACCGGTGTCGGCGCCATTCCTGGATTCTGGCGCTTGATCCACGCCGCGAGCCAGCCTCCGATGTAGCCGCCGCCGGAAACCGTGGAGAGATAGTCGACCCAGCGCAATACGCCGAGTTCCGATAACGCCTGGAGGATGCCCAGGTTGAATGTCGCGCTGCGGATGCCGCCTCCGGAGAAGGCTACGCCGAAAAGCTGGGCCTCATGCGCCTGCGTGTAGGGATCCGGGGAGGCCGCGTGCGGAAACTTGATCTCGGGCAGCCGGCGCTCACGGGAAGCCTGAATCTCAACGATCTCATCGGCGAGGACTCTTTCGAAATCAGACGCGCCAGCCGCGCTCATTCCGCCCTCCATTCAACAGGTAGTGAGAATCCCTTTCCATTTGTTTCACTGTGGCGCCACCCTTACCGCGCGGAAGCACTGGGCGTGGTTATCTACTGTCCGGCATTTACGCCGTCTTGATGCTGGCTGCGTGCGTGAGTCCGCGGGCCGCGATCTCCTGCTCCCGTATACGGAATTTTTGAATCTTCCCCGTCACGGTCATGGGGAATGAATCCACAAAACGAATATACTGCGGAACTTTGAAATGCGCGATGCGCCCGCGGCAAAAGTCGCGGATCTCTTCTTCGGTGGCGTTCTCGCCGGTCTTCAGCTTGATCCAGGCCAGCACCGTCTCGCCCAGGCGCTCATCGGGCAGTCCGACCACGTAGACGTCGGCGATCTTGGGATGCGCGTGCAGAAATTCCTCGATTTCGCGCGGGTAGATATTTTCGCCGCCGCGGATGATCATCTCCTTGATGCGGCCGGCAATATGAAACGCGCCGTCGGGGCGCATCGTGGCCAGGTCGCCGGTGTGCAGCCAGCCCTCGGGATCGACAGCACGCGAGGTGGCCTCGGGATCGCCATCGTAGCCTTTCATCACCAGGTAACCGCGGGTGCACAGTTCGCCCCGCTCACCAATCTCTACCGTCGCGCCGCTGCCGGGAGCGACAATTTTGACTTCCGTTTCCGCCGCCGCGCGGCCAACTGTTGAGACGCGCGTCTCCAGATCGTCATCCACCTCCGACATGGTGATCAGAGGCGAACTCTCCGTTTGACCATAGCCGATCGTGATCTCGGGGCAATGCATCTCCGCCACGACGCGACGCATCACTTCGACCGGGCATGGCGATCCGGCCATGATGCCCGTGCGCAAAGAAGCCAAGTCGAACTCGCGAAAGCGCGGGTGCTCCAGTTCGGCAATAAACATAGTGGGCACGCCGTAGAGAACCGTGCAGCGCTCGGCCTGAATTGCATCGAGCGCGGCCAGCGCGTCGAATTGCGCCGCCGGCAGCACCAGCGTCATGCGGTGCACGATGCATGCGAGCGAGCCCATGACGCAACCGAAGCAATGATAGAGCGGAACGGTCAGGCAGAGCCGGTCGCGCTCCGACACGCGGAGGGTCCGGCCACAGAGGTATGCGTTGTTCACCAGATTGCGATGTGTCAGCAGCACGCCCTTGGGTGAACCGGTCGTGCCGGACGTGTACTGGATGTTCACCACATCGTCAACGCTCGCGTCATGCCGGGGAGGCTCAGCGCCGCTCTCGATCATCTTCTTCCACGAATCTTGACCCAGCAGGATGGTGTGAGCCAGCGGCAGATCCTGATCGCGGCGGGCTTCTTCCAAAACTTCGAGATAGTTGACGCGCGCGTCAAGTTCGTTGAGGAAGATGACCTTCATCGACGATTTCCGCAGCACGTACCGCAACTCGTGGGAGCGATAGGCCGGGTTCACGTTGACCAGGACGGCGCCGATGCGCGTGCTGGCGACCTGGAGATAGACCCACTCAGCGCAACTCGATGCCCACATGCCTACACGGTCGCCCGGACGGATGCCCAAGCCCCAGAGACCGCGCGCCGTTCGTTCTACCTGTTCGCGCAAGTCCCGGTAGGAGAGCCGCAAGCCCTGATGGCGCGACACGATGGCGTCGCCCGCGGAATTCTGCACGGCGGCGTCTTCGAGGGCCTGGCCAATGGTCTTCTCCAGCAGCGGTAGACTCGGCCCGCGCGCGTAGCTCAACATGACGCCAAATTATACTATGCGCGCTTCGAGTGCCTACCGCCCGCAAGCCGGAATCCTTTGGTAAGTTACGGCATCTGCATGGATATCGTGGTGAAACCAGGTAGGTGATTGTCTTGTGATGCTCCGGGCGAGCCCGGTGTACCCTATCGAAATGCGAGACCCCGAAATCCAGCGGTGCGGCTGGGCCAAAGGCGAGCTGAACATCGCGTATCACGACGAGGAGTGGGGCGTGCCATCGCACGACGACCGGCACCTGTTCGAGCTCCTGATTCTGGAGGGCGCACAAGCGGGCCTGAGCTGGTCGACGATCCTGAACAAGCGTGCGGGGTACCAGCGGGCCTTCGACAAATTCGATGCGCGGCGGGTGGCGCGTTACGATGCGCGCAAAGTGAAACAACTGCTCGCGAATCCGGGGATCGTGCGCAACCGGCTCAAAATTGCCGCCGCCATTCAAAATGCGAAGGCGTTTCTGGCGGTGCAGAAGGAATTCGGCAGCTTTGACGCCTACATCTGGCAGTTCGTGGGGAAGCGCCCGATGCAGAATGCGCGGCGCGCGATGAGCGAGGTGCCCGCGCGAACGGCGGAATCGGACGCCATGAGCAAAGACCTCGCAAAGCGTGGATTCAAATTTGTGGGTTCAACCATCTGCTATGCGTACATGCAGGCGACGGGGATGGTGAACGATCACGCCGTTGGGTGTTTCCGGTGGGAAGAAGTGAGAAAGGCTGCTAAGACGCAACCGCCGGCGCGGCGGTCAACGACGGGCTAAAGATTCATGGTGACGCGGATCATTGCGTAGCGCGATCTTCCCAAAGTTTGTAGGTGCGGCCTTCCGAGCTAAGCCGCTCGCTTAGATCAGCTATGCACGATGAGCGATACCAGCCAGCCCACGAACAACAATAACGCCAGTATGAGACAACCGGCACCGCTTCCAGAACGGCCGCTGCGGACTTCCGGGTGCGACTCACCGGGCGCATGGAAATGGTGGACCGCATAAATTCCGCTTCCGGGAATTCCCGCACTCGTGTACATGCCCCGGCGGTTCATCCCAAGATGCAGGCCTCGCGGGCCAAGCGAAATACCAGCACCATGCAGTCCGAGGTTCAAGTGCACGCCGGGGGCAATCCGGATGCGCCGCCGAAATTGTAAGCTCATGCGTAATGGCCTCCATGATTATGGTCGCTACTCGTTCACGCAGGCTACAGGGAGGGTGAACGATCACATCGTGGGATGCTTCCGATGGGAAGAATTGAGAAAGCCTGCCGGCAACACGCAAATGTCACCGAGGCGGCGCTCGACTGTTGGCTAAATAATTCGCCCTACCGCAGCACGGGTTCGGCTTGCGCGTCGCCGATTTGCATTGGTTGTCCCGGCTTGTGGCCGCGCATCCAGCTCTGGAACGATTCCATATACAAATAGATCACGGGCGTGATGTAGAGGGTGAGCAACTGGGAGACAAGCAGTCCGCCCACGACCGCCAAACCTAGAGGACGACGGGACTCGGCTCCGGCGCCCGCGCCCAGGGCGATGGGCAGGGTGCCAAACAGCGCGGCCAGCGTGGTCATCATGATGGGCCGGAAACGCAGCAGGCATCCTTCATAGATGGCATCCAGCGGGCTCTTACCTTCCTTGCGCTGCGCTTCGAGGGCGAAGTCGATCATCATGATGGCGTTCTTCTTCACGATGCCGAACAGCATGATGAGGCCCACGAAGGCGTACAGGTCCATTTCCAGATGGAACAGCTTCAGGGTGAGCAGTGCGCCGAACATGGCCGAGGGCAGACCGGAGAGAATCGTGATCGGGTGGATCAGGCTCTCGTAGAGAATGCCCAGCACGATGTAGATCACCAGCACCGCGACCACCAACAAAATCGACAGCCCGCGGAAGGAGTTCTGGAAAGCCTCCACCGTGCCGCGGAAATTCGTGGTCAGACTGGCGGGGAGGCGCATTTTGCGCAGCGAGTCTTCCACCGCGTTGGCCGCGTCGCCGAGCGACTTGCCGGGGGCGAGGTTAAACGAGATGGTCACCGCCGGCAACTGTCCCCAGTGATTGATGGTCAAGGGACCGGTGGTGCGAATCAGTTTCGCCACAGTGTCCAGAGGCACAAGCTGCCCGCCTGACGAGCGAATGTAGAGCTTGGACAGCGCCTCGGGCGTGCGTTGATATTTCGGCTCGACCTCCGTAATGACACGGTACTCATTGGAGGGCGTGTAGATGAGCGAAGCCTGCCGGGTGCCATAAGCGGTATAGAGCGCATCCTGCACTTGCTGGGGCGAAATCCCCAGCGCGAAGGCTTTGTCGCGGTTGATATCGACGAACACCTGAGGACTGGCGATCTGCAGGTTGCTATTGACATCGAGCAGGCCCGGCAGGCCGCGCATCATGCTTTCCACCTGCGGCGCCCAGCGATAGATTTCCTTGGTATCGGTGCCTTGCAGGGTAAGCTGATACGGAGCGCGCGCGAAATTGCCGCCAATCTGAATGGGCGGCGGGTTCTGCATGAACGCGAGAATCCCAGGGACGCTGAAAAGCTTGCCACGCATCCGGGCAATAAATTGGTCTACTGACTCGCTGCGCTGGGAGCGAGGTTTCATCGAAATGAAAAAGATGCCGGTGTTGCCGGCCTGGCCGAAGCCGGCGCCGGTGAACGACATCATGGTGCCGACGGCCGGCTCCGCCAGCAGAATTTTGTTCAGCGCCTGCTGATGCTCCTTCATTGACTCAAACGAAATATCCTGGGCGGCCAGCGTAAGTCCGAACATGAATCCGGCGTCATAACTGGGGATAAAGCCCTTGGGCAGATCAACGAACAGAAACCCTGTCGCCACCATCAGGATCAAGGAAAGGGTCACGGTAGCCAGGCGGTGGCGCAACACCACTTTGAGCGTGCGGTCGTATAGGCCCGCAGTGCCGTCGAAAAATCTTTCGAAGCTCATGTAAATCGCGCTGTGTTTTTCCTTGGGTGATTTCAGGAACCGGCTGCATAGCATGGGCGTGAGGCTGAGCGACACGAATCCCGAAACCAGGATGGCAATGCTGATGGTCACGGCGAACTCGTGCAGCAGGCGGCCTACAATACCGCCCAGAAACAGCACCGGGATGAAAACGGCCACCAGAGACAATGTCATGGAGATGATGGTGAAGCCGATCTCCCGCGAGCCCCGCAATGCCGCCTCCATGCGGCCCTCGCCCATTTCCATGTGGCGGACAATGTTCTCGAGCATCACGATGGCGTCGTCCACGACAAAACCCACGGAGAGCGTGAGCGCCATCAAGGACAAGTTGTCGATGGTGTAACCGAGCAGGTACATCGCCGCAAAAGTTCCCACGATGGCCAGGGGCACGGCAAAGCTGGGGATCGCCGTCGCCGAGACGTTGCGCAAGAACAGAAAGATGACCAGTACCACCAGGCAGATGGTGAGTAAAAGCGTAAATTTGACGTCGGCGATGGATTCACGGATCGATTCCGAGCGATCGTGGAGAATGCTCATCTTCACCGAGGGAGGAATCTGGGAGCGGAACTCCGGCAGCAGCTTGCGGATGCCGTCGACCACTTCGATGGTGTTGGTGCCCGGCTGGCGCTGGATGCCGAGCACGATGGATTGCGTGTCCATGAACCAGCTGATGCTCTTGTCGCTCTCCACGCTGTCGATGACATTGGCCACTTCCGCCAGTCGCACAGGATTGCCGTTGCGATACGCGACAATCAGCGGCTTGAACGCGGCCGCATTGAAGAGCTGCCCGTTCGACTGCACGGTGAACGCCTGCTTGGCGCCATAGAGTGTGCCGGTGGGAAGGTTGACGTTGGAGCGCTGGATGGCAGCTTGCACTTCATCCACGCCGATGCCGCGAGCAGCCAGCGCGTCGGGATTCACCTGCACGCGCACGGCGTACTTCGAGCCGTAGACCTGCACTTGCGCCACGCCGCTCACCATGGAGATGCGCTGGGCCATCAGCGTGTCGGCGTACTCATACACTTGGTAGAGAGGCAGCGTGGGCGAGCTGACCGCGACGTACATGACCGGTTGATCGGCCGGATTCACCTTTTGGTAGGAAGGCGGGCTCGGCATGTTGGGCGGCAGTTGTTGCGCGGCTTTCGAGATGGCGGCTTGCACATCCTGCGCGGCCGCGTCGATGTTCCGCCTCAGCTCAAACTGCACCGTAATGTTGCTATAGCCCAGGCCATTGGTGGAATTCATCGATTCAATGCCGGCGATGGTTGAAAACTGGCGCTCGAGCGGGAGGGCCACCGCCGAGGCCATGGTTTCCGGACTCGCGCCCGGCAGCACCGCAGTCACCTGGATGGTCGGATAGTCGATGTTCGGAAGATCGCTAACGGGCAGCGACCGGTAGGCCACAATGCCGAACAGAAGAATCGCCGTGGTTACGAGCGTGGTGGTAATAGGGCGGCGAATGAAGAGTTCCGAGATATTCATTGGCCCCCTCCTGCCTTAGCGCCAGTCGCGGGAGGGGTGGCACTGACGATCTCGACCGGGAAGCCCGGGCCAAGACGTAGTTGGCCGTCGGTGACAACTGTCTCGCCGGGCGTGATGCCCTTGGTGACGATGGTTTCGCGCTCGATGGTCCGGCCGACGGTCACAACGCGCATTTCCACTTTATGGTCCGGCTTCACCACATAGGCATACTGGCCCTGTTGGCCGGTTTGAATCGCCTCGGAGGGAACGACAGTGGCATTCATTTCCTTGCCGACCGTCAGCACCACGTTCACGAACTGACCGGGCCAGAGTTTGCGCTCGCGATTCGGAAACGTAGCTTTCAACTTGATGGCGCCGGTGGTGCTGTCAACGGTATTGTCGATGAAGCTGAGCTGGCCGCGCGCCGGCTCGCCGGTGTCATTGGGCACGTACGCTTCGACAGCCAGCGGTCCCTGAACCATGGCTTTGCGAATGGCGGCGAGCTGGTCTTCGGGAACCGAGAACGTCACGTACGCGGGAAAAATCTGGTTGATGGTCACCATCGCCGTGTCGGCCTGAGCCTTGATGAGGGTCCCGGTCTTCACTTGCAGGCTTCCGGTTCGGCCGTCGATAGGCGCGGTGATCCGGCAATATTCCAGGTTCAGTTTGGCCGTTTCAACCGCTGCTTTATCGGCAGCCGCTGCGGCACGGGCGCTTTCGAGTGCGGCTTGATCGGCGTGCGTGGATTCATCCATGGCCTGGGAACTGGTGCGCATCTGTTCGTTCTGTTCCTTGGAAACCACGCCTTGCGCCGCCAGTTTGGCATAGCGGTCCGCCTGCGCCCCGGCGTTTTTGGCTTGCGCGACATCGCGTGCCAAGTTGGCTTGCGCCTGCCTCTCCTGCGCGACGTCCCGATTGAAATTGGCCTCGGCCTGGCGAAGCGCCTGCTCGTACGGGCGGCGATCGATTTCAAATAACAGCTCGCCCTTGCGCACATCCTGGCCTTCTTTAAAATGGATCGCTACTAATTCGCCAGGGACCTGCGCTTTAACGGGAATGGAGGCGTACGACTCGACGTTACCGATGGGCCGGAGTTGAATGGGAACATCCTTGCTTGTGGCCGTGGCGGCGGTCACCGGAACTGCCGGCATCCCTTGCGGCGGAGCCTCACGGGAGCTGCAACCGAAAGATACTAAATACACTACGCCTATGAGAGAAACCTGGAGCACCAATCGACGGTTACGGGACAAGAACGACCTCTAGGGGATACTCAAACCAGTTTACCTTGGTTTCCAGCAATCCATTCAATCTGTAACGAGTGCAAAATATACAGCCCTGTTGGGCTGCGATGATGGGAGGATCGAATTCAATTCAGAGGTCAGATCAACGGGCGGCCGTCTGCACCAATTCCCAGGCACGCTGCACATGCTCGCGCGTAGTGCCGATGTTGCCGATGGCCAGGCGCAGGCAGTATTGATCGTGCAGCATGGTGTGCGAGAGAAAGACTTCGCCCGAGGCATTGACGCGCTCAAGCAGGGAGCGGTTTGCCTCGTCAGCGCCCTTCAGGCGAAAGCAGACCGTGGAGAGGGGCGTGGGCGCGGTGCGTTCGAAACGTTGGTCGGCATCGATCTGGCGCGCCAGTTCCTGGGCCCAGCCGATGTGCGCGCGGATGATTTCGGCGATGCCCGCGCGGCCGTAGTAGCGCAGCACGAACCAAAGTTTCAGGGCGCGAAAACGGCGGCCCAGCGGTACGCCATAATCCATGTAATTCACCGCGCGCGGATCGTCGGCAGTGCGCAGATATTCCGGCACGAGCGAAAAAGCGCGGCGTAGGATATCCGGGCGGCGCGTGTATAGCGCGCTCAAATCGACGGGAGTGAACAGCCATTTATGCGGATTGGTGAGGAAAGAATCGGCGCGCTCGCAACCTTTCAAAATGTGCTGGAATTCGGGCGCGAGGGCGGCCGCGCCGGCGTAGGCGGCGTCCACGTGCAACCAAAGGCCGTGCTGCCCGGCGATATCAGCAATGGCTTCCACGGGGTCGATGCTGGTGGTGGAGGTTGTCCCCACCGTCACCACGATGCAAAAGGGGCGCAGGCCGGCGGCGCGGTCGCGTTCGATGGCCTTAGCGAGCGCATCCGGGCGCATGCGAAACTCCGCGTCCACTGGAATTTTGCGGACATTTTTTTGGCCAATGCCGAGGGTGATGGCGCCCTTTTCAATCGACGAGTGCGATTGTTCCGAAGTGTAAAGCACCAGCCCCGCGCCATTTCCCTCAGCGCGTATTTCGGGCGCGGCCATTTCGCGTGCTGCGGCGATGGCGTGCATGCTGGCAGTGGAAGCGGTGTCAAATATGATGCCGAACGGATTGCCGGCGAAGCCCATCGAGCGCCACAGCCATTCGAGCGTCACTTGTTCCAGCTCGACCAGGGCCGGCGAGGTCTTCCACAACATACCGTTCATGTTCAGCGCCGCCGACAGCATCTCGCCCAAAATTCCCGGGCCGGAGGCCGAGGTCGCAAAATACGCCATGAAACCCGGATGGTTCCAATGGGTGGCGGCGGGCACAATGAGGCGCTGGAAGTCTTCGAGGATGGCGGACATGGGCTCGCCATGCTCGGGGGCGCAGTGCGGCAGGGCGTCGATCAATTCGCCGGGCTTCGTGTGAGGCAACACGGGATAGCGGCCGGAGTTGGCCAGATAGTCCGCCATCCAATCCACGGTCTGGTGCGCGAATTTGCGAAACTCTTCGGGAGGCAAACGCCTATTTTATTACGACGTCGCCGGTGGCTTGCATTTTGGCAACCGTGTCCTGCGGATTTTTCAGTGCTGATCGAAACGGCCTCCGGCGACGATGTTGTCAAGCGATTCGACCGTCTAAGCACCGGCGGCGGCTTCCGTCTGCACCGCCGGCAGCCAGGCCTTGAACCATTCGCGAAACTCTTCCAACCGCTTGAGGCCCGCGGGCGCAAGCGGTGCAGCCAGCGGCCCCACTTTCAACCCGCGCTCGACGGCGGCGGTTTTGATGGCGACCGGCGTGGGGAAGCGGTCGTGCCATGCGATAAATTCCTGTAGCCTGGCGTCGAGGCGCTCGATGCCGGTGGCCAGATTCTTCTGAATCGCACGATCCAGTCCAACCAGCAACTCCGGCACCACGCAGGCGACACCGGACACGATGCCGTGCGCGCCTGCCTGCCGGGCACGCGTATAAATGTGGTCGTTGCCAACCAGCAGCGTGAAAGGCTTTTCCCTGGACACGGCGAACAGGCGCTCGAAGTATCCATACTGGCCGCTCGAGTCCTTGATGCCGGCGAACTGCCCAGTCGAGAGCAGTGCGGTTGCGGTCTCGATGGCGATCTCATTCGTGAAGTTCGGAATGTTATAGAGGAAAATGCGCGCGGAAGCTCCGACAGCGGCGGCGAACTGCACATAGAACTCGTGAATATCTTCCTGACTGTAGCGGAAAAAGTAGGGCGGCATGAGCAGCAAACCGGCGGCCCCGGCCGATACGGCATCGCGGCCCAGCGCTATGGCGCCCTCGAGCGTCGAGTGTCCCACGCCTACCAGCACCGGTACGCGGCTGCGCTTCACGGCCAGTTGCACCAGGCGCACACGGTCGTCAAAAGCAAGGTGCAGGAACTCGCCGGTTGAGCCGAGGAGTGCGATGCCATTCACACCGGCGGCGGCCAGAAAATCCACGAGCTCGAGCATGGCGGCGACATCGGCTTCCCCGCCCTTGCGCTGCGGCGTGACGGCGGCGACGTAGACTCCGGTGATCGCGGTATCAGGATCCATGCGTAGGCCGCGCGTCAGTGAACGAGTGGTGTCAGCACAATGTTGCGAAACTCGACCGGCCCGTGGTCGCCTTGCAAAATGATTGGCCCGGGTTTGCCCTCATCGGCATTACCGGCAATCGCCGTGAGTCCTTCGATCTCCTGCTTGTCGATGATTTTCTGATCGTTGAGCACGACCGTGACCTGGCGGCCCACCAGCCGGATGTCATACGTCTGCCATTCGCCCGCCGGCTTGCTAGCATTCACCGCCGGAGCAACGCGGCTATAGAGCGCGCCGTTTGAGTGCTTGCCTGGCGGCTTGCCATAGTCTTCCAGAATCTGCACCTCATAGCGGCCGCGCAAGCCGATGCCGCTGTTGCTGTCTTTGCCGACGCGATACTCCACATGCAATTTGAAATTCCAGAACAATGAATCGGAGACCAGATTGTTCGCCCCCACGACGTTGGCCATCGCGCCGTCCTTCACGTTCCAGCCGAGCGCCAAGTTGGGAATGAGGCCCTGCCATCCGGAGAGGTCTTTATGGTTAAACAGCTCCGCCACGGTGCCATCGCGCCACGAGCCATCATCTTTCTCTTCTATGGCCGGAGCGCGGACACCCATCCACTTCAAGACCTCGCCGTCAGAGGAACGCCGGACGCCGGACAATTTACTGCCCGCGGCGCAGTGCGCTGTGTAATCCAGATGCATGGGCTTTCCGCTTCGATGGTCGGTGTAATCGAAGCTGAAGCGCAGCTCTTCGTTCTGGATGGCCATTTTCGGGATATCGTTCATATCGCCGCCGGGGAAACCGACGAACCGGCCCTTCGGCGCAGGCGTCCCGGCGCCGGTAACTTCGAGCCACCAGGCGCGCGCGCGCGATTCGTGTGGAACGGTAATATCCCACCGGCCGTTGCATTGCGCATCGTCGGCGCGCAGCGTTGTGGCGGCAAAAATCAGCAGTGCAAGTTTGCGCATAGAACTAAGGTAGGACAGGCATCGGCGCCTGTCCATTGTGCATGAAAGAAGAACGGTCAGGCAAGAATGCCCCGGGTCTACCTCAATCCTGCAAGATCTGCCAGACTCAGCCGGCCCGTATAAATCGCCATGCCGAGCGCGGCGTGCACATTCATGGCAAGAAGCTGGCGGACCTCGTCGAGAGTCGTAATGCCGCCGGCCGCGGTGATTTCCCGTTTGGTGGCGGCACGCAAACGGCGGAACCACGCGAGATCGGTGCCCTGCATCATGCCTTCCTTATCCACGTACGTACAGAGAAACCCCGAGCAGTAAGGCTCCAGCGGGCCGAGAACTTCTTCAGCGGTGAGCCGCGTAGACTCGCGCCAGCCCTTGACGACAATCCGGCCGTCTTTCGAATCCAGCGCGATGATGAGCCGATCCCCCCCGATCGCGCCCGCGACCTGCTCTAAGAAATCTTCATTCACGCCGTCCACCCGAAACGCCGCGGTACCTACGATCACGCGATGCGCGCCCTGCTCGACTAGCGTCTGCGCGCGCGCGACCGAGCGCACACCGCCCCCCGCGCGTACTACCGCCTTGGCAGCCACCAGGCTCACGAGTTCGTCGTTCGAGCCACGGCCCATTGCGGCGTCGAGATCGATCACCTGAATCTCGGAAAACGCCTTGAACTTCTCGATCATCGCGAGGGGCTCATCGGCTTCGAGTGCTTTCTCGCGCCCCTGCACGAGCTGCACAACCTTCCCATCCATCAGGTCGATGCAGGGGATGATCATTTGCGAACCGGAATCCCGTGCTGCTCAAGATGCTCTTTGAGTTCGCCAATCGTGTAGGTCCCGTAGTGGAAGATCGAGGCGGCGAGCGCGGCATCGGCCTCGCCTTCGGTGAGCACGCGCACAAAATCGTCAGGCTGCCCTGCCCCGCCCGAGGCGATCACGGGAATGTGCGTGGCGCGAGAAACGGCGCGGGTGAGCGCGCAATCGAAGCCCTGCTGCACACCGTCGGTGTCCATGGAAGTGAGCAGGATTTCACCGGCGCCCAGCGCCTCCCCGGTCGCCGCCCATGCGACGGCGTCGATGCCTTCGTCGTCGCGCCCGCCGCGGGTGTAGACGTTCCACGCATCCGGCGAGCGCCTGCGGGCATCGATGGCCAGCACCACGGCCTGCGCGCCAAATTCGTTGCTCAACTCGGTGAGCAACTCGGGGCGCCGCACGGCCGCGGTATTGACCGAGACTTTGTCGGCGCCGGACATGAGAATGCGGCGGGCATCCGCCACGGATCGAATGCCACCACCCACGGCCAGCGGAATAAAAACTTTCCGCGCCGTGCGCGCGACCACGTCGGCCATGATATTGCGATCGTCGCTCGACGCCGTGATGTCCAGGAATACCAGTTCGTCGGCGCCGTCGCGGTTGTAACGGCCGGCCAGCTCGACGGGATCTCCGGCATCGCGCAGGTTGACGAAATTGACGCCCTTGACCACGCGGCCGCCGGTGACATCGAGACAGGGAATGATGCGCTTGGCGAGCACCCGCTACAGCTCCATGAAGTTCTTCACGATGCGCAGACCGACTAGCCCGGACTTCTCCGGATGAAACTGCACGCCGAAAATATTGCCGCTGTCGAGCACCGCGGTATAAGGCACGCAGTAGTTGCATGTGGCTGCGGTCACGGGCGTCTCCGGCACATAGTAGCTATGGGCGAAGTAAACGTACGGCTTCGGGTCGAGCTTGGCCAGCAGGCGCGAGGGCGAGCGCGGCTCGAGTTCGTTCCAGCCCATGTGCGGCACACGTGCGTCTTTCGGAAAGCGGCGGACTGTACCTTCGAAAATCCCCAGGCCCTGCACCTCGGGCGCCTCTTCGCTCGCATGGAACAGCGCCTGCAGGCCAAGACAAATGCCAAGAAATGGCACGCCGCCGTCGATGCACCCGATGAGCGCCGGGCGCACAGCGAGCGTGTCCAGCGCGCGCATCATCTGGCCGAAATGTCCCACGCCCGGCAGAATAATTTTCGAAGCCTTGCGAAGACCCGCGGCATCGCGCACTAGCGTGTAGCTCGCGCCAATCTCGCCCAGCGTGTTCTCGACTGAGCGCAGATTGCCGGCGCCGTAATCGAAGATGGCGATCATAGCAGTCCTTTCGTCGATGGCAACTGGTCCCGCAGACGCTTATCGGTGGAGCATGCGTATTTCATGGCGCGCGCGAAGCACTTGAAGATGGCCTCGATCTTGTGATGGTTCGACCGCCCGTACCATACTTTGGCGTGCAGATTGGCGCCCACGTGATTGACGAATCCGCCGAAGAAGTCCTCCACCAGCTCGGTCTGGAGATCGCCCACAAGCCGCACGCGCACCAGATCCCTGTAGACCAGCGCGGGCCGCCCGCCGAGATCGAGCGCCACCACGGCCAGGGTCTCGTCCATGGGCAGGACAAAATAACCCGCGCGGTTAATGCCGCGCCGGTCGCCGAGCGCCTTGGAAAACAACTGGCCCAGCACGATGCCCACATCCTCCACGGTATGATGCTGGTCTACGTCCAGGTCGCCCTTCGCTTCGAGCTTCAGATCGAAGCCTCCGTGCTTCGTGAAAAGTTCCAGCATGTGATCGAAGAAGCGGACGCCCGTCGAGATCTCGTAGCGCCCGCGGCCTTCGATGGCGAGCCGGCCGCGAATCTGCGTTTCTTTCGTATGGCGCTCGATGGAAGCGGATCTCATGGCATCACCACGCGCTCGATCTGGTTGATGTCGTCCAGAATGGCCACGGCTTTCTCCGCTTTGAGGACGCTCACCAGCTCGCTGTACCGCGGATTTGACGGCGCCGCGATTCCAATGAACGGGGCGCCAGCCTCGCGTGCGCAGCGGGCGTCATCCACGGTGTCGCCGATATACCAATGCTGCGCGGGCCGGCACTCGTCGCAAATCTTCAGCAGCCCTTCGGGAGCGGGCTTCGGCCGTGTCACGTCGTCCGCGCCGATGATGGGCGCGAACAGCAGGTGCGGCGCGCAGCGTTTGAGCGTCAGCTCTGCTTCCCAGCGGAGGCGGCCGGTGAAGACGGCCAGTCGAAACTTTTTGGCGAGCCGCTCGAACAGGCCGTCCCGCGCGATCCACTGCTCACGAAGAATCAGACCGTCCGATCCGTTGCCATGAAAAATTGCATTGAAATAATCCACGACGGCCTGGTATTCCACCTGCACGCCGGCGTCAGTGATTAGCCGGTGCGAAAGCGCCCAGTCATCATTCCAGCCTCCCCGGTTCTTCCAATCCTGAATATCCGCGCGGCTGATGCGGCGGGTGCTGAAGTGTTCCACGGTACGCTGAATGGTTTCGCGGTAGGATTCGGTGACATCCACCAGCACGCCGTCCATATCGAAAACCAGCAGTGGATCGTTCACCAGATCTCCTCGAGTGCGGCCAGCAGGCGGCGGGTCTGCTCTCGCGTGCCGGCCGTCATGCGGACGTGGCCGGGGACCTCATAGCTCCGGTCGCGCACCAGAATGCCGCGGTCGCGCAACGTGTCGCGGATTTCGATCGCTCGCTTGCCGAGGTTCGCCAGCACAAAATTCGCCGAGCTCGGCACATAAGAGATGCCCAGCTTTTCGAGACTGACGCACAGCAACTCGCGGGCGGCCAGCACTTCCGCGACGTAATTCTCGATGTACGCATGGTCGCGCACGGCTTCCTGGACGGCCAGGGCCGCCACAGCATTCACGCTGTATGGCGACTGGGCCTTATGCAGAAAAGCGATGTTCGCCGGATGCGAAAACACGCAGCCCAGGCGCATGGCAGCCATCCCGAATACTTTCGAAAACGTGCGGCAGACGAACAAATTCGGCGCTCGTTCAATGAGCGGCAGCGCGGTAATCCCGCAGAATTCGTAATACGCCTCGTCAATGAGAACCACGGCCCGCCGCGCGCGCTTCAGAATGCGCTCGATGCCGTGGAGCGGCACCGCGGTTCCCGTGGGGTTATTGGGATTGGCGATAACAACGGCTCGCGTCGCCGGCGTGATGGCTTCCAGCAATTCGTCCAGCGGAAAATCCATAAGCGGCAAACGGTAGCCGACCTCCCGGATTTCGGCTCCCGCCACCGACGCGTAAAACCGATACATAGCGTATGCCGGCCGCAGCAACACGACTTCATCGCCCGCATTCACATACGTATTGGTGAACACCTGAATGGCCTCGTCGGTGCCGTTGGTGAGCAGCAATTGCTCCTGCGGAACTTGAAAGAAGCCGGACAGCGCGCGCTTGGCCCCGCCATACTCCGGATAC
>Ga0310810_10000208_pt1 | contig 60048 bp, 51 predicted proteins | sample NCmetagenome_FD_207641 | JGI IMG/M metagenome (GOLD analysis project Ga0310810, IMG submission 207641) | Soil microbial communities from experimental microcosm in Duke University, North Carolina, United States - NC | ecosystem: Engineered > Artificial ecosystem > Soil microcosm > Unclassified ...
CGCTGTTGTGATCAAAGGCGATATGCGCGCGCCGGCGCCGGTTGGGCAGCCTTCCCCGATCGATGTCGGGCCGCACGGCCAACGTTTGCGGTTGGGTGTGAAGGTCTGGCCCGTCAACGGATCGATGATCAAAGAGGAGTTGTACCGTTGGCTGCGTCTTGAGCGACCCACCGAGGAGAGCGGGAGTCCGCATCCGCCAGGGTACTGTCACTTTCCGCAGTATGGGGAGGAGTACTTCAAACAGCTCACGGCTGAGCAACTGGTGACGCGAATCGTCAAAGGCTACCGGCGGCCGGAATGGCAAAAGACGAGAGATCGCAACGAGGCGCTGGACTGCCGGGTCTACGCGCGCGCGGCCGCAGCCGTTTACGGTATGGACCGCTTCACGGATGTCACATGGCGGGCACTCGAAGAGTACTTGATGCGGCTCGCAGATCCTGCGCGGAAAACGGTTTCACAGAGCACTGCACCTACGCGCCCGATCCGTACCCCTTGGATCGACCCGGAGCGGACCAAAGATTGGTTTACCTGGTGACGTGACTGTCAGGTCACTTTGCGCCAACACCGACCTGCACGCTATCCGGCCGTCGCGCACTCTACAGCCGGTTCATGCAGGCGGCAGTGCCGCCGGGACAAGGCGCCATGGCCGCGCTGCTTAAGCTTCCGGCCGGCCAGCTCGAAGCGCATGTGGATCAGTGGTAGTCGGTCTGGATTCAGCGATGCCCCCGGCCAGGAATAACCGCGAAAACGACTCGAGACGACTTGAAAATTGGGGCCAAAAAGAGGAACGTCGTCGCGCTCCTCACCCACAGAAAGCTCGATAGCCCAAGGTTCGTAGATCGCCGTTTCGGGACAACGAAATGACAATCGCGCAATCGTTCGGCGGCACAACCCCTGTTTTTACAGTGGTCCGGTTTCCGTCTCTAAACTTATCCTTTGTGAGACGTTAAAGGCCGAGATGCTGCAACAATGGCGTGAGCTTCGCTACATGCTCCGCCAGAACCGCCATACCGTTTAGACGTTCCACCAGCGTCCAAATCAGGCTACCATTCGGCTTCGACCGCTGGAGTTCCGTCGTTATTTGCTGCACGTCTAGCGCAGCCTCTTGGCTTTTAGCCCGTGAAACGACATGCTGCGCGATAACCGTTTTGATTTCTTCGAGCAGCCGCAGCACTGCTGCATTGTCGGACTGCGCGTTATGAAAGTGCTGGCTGGAATGATCTGCGGAACCGATGTTGACCCTTGCACCCTGCCCGGTCATGGTGATGTGGTGCAGGGAAGGGGCGGGGCGTCTGTTCCATTCCGATTGGGGCATCATTTCGGCTTCCCAATGCGAAGGGCCGTCCATCGTCATTGCCGGATCGACCCTTGAAATGATCTTGGGTTCATCGAACAGCTCACAATGAACCTCGTCGCCGGTCTTTACTCGGTCATCGATATAAAACAGGGCCTTCCGCGCCCCGTCGCCGCCCATTTGAGCTTCCCAGCGTTTTTCATCCGCTGTTCCATGCGCCCGTATCACGGTGACAAGGGTGTGGGAGCCGAAAACTGGCATAGTTTTGTTCTTTCTGACACAATGCAGGACACGAACTGCGGGAGGTGCCCGGCTATTCCGTCTTTGTATTCCACGCGTTGCACTTCGTAATATCGTGCTGTCCGTTCGGCAAGTCGCGGATCACAAAATCGCCTTGATCGATTGTAAGCGAGGTGTCGTGAATCTCGATGCGGTCGTTTTCGACGGACGCTTTCACAGGGGCGGACACTGAGCCTTCCGACTTTTGTATCGTCACCACCGACGTTAGAAAAATACTGAATGGGTTGTTGATCTAGGCCAGACTGCTCACGGGCGGATACCGCCATCAGGGTCGCCACACCGGCAACCATGAACCTTCGGGACCATAGCTTTGGTGGTATTACCTTCTGCGACGCAAAGGACCCACACCGGGCGAGCTTGTTCGTTCCACCTGATAACCTGAAGAACTATGGACTTTGGTGAAATTCCGCGCAAAGAAGGTGCGTTAGTCAAAAATATATAATGCAATCGTTGCAGAGAAGAAACCACATGGGTGGTCCACTTTCTTCGCGGGAGCAAGCTTGCGGGTTACTGCGTCGTATTAGGAAATCAAATGTCTTGGTACCAGATCAGCTCAATGTCGATAGGGCTCTAAACGGGAAGCGCCTGTTTCCGGGCCTGTGAGCGAGGTTGCACAACTTACCCTATTCGGGACGGGTGATTGCAGTTGCCCGGAAGTCCGGTTCTGTTCGTTTGAGACCAGTACTACTCGCCGGTGGACCTATTTACTCGAATGCGGTCTGGAAGCCGAATGAACAGGCGATGAAGGGCCGCCTTCGGGAATTACTTCGCGGCTGATCTAATGGTCACAGCAACCCGTAGCGGCGAAACGCATGCTTAATCGCTGCAACCTTTTCGGGCGGGCATGGGAACCGCCTTGGGCCCGCCGGTACCACAAATCAACCAAACATGCCTGCGCTCAACAGACCAGCCAACCAGGGATTGTCACACAGCTTCGTGCGCAGTGGATGGTCGCTCGAAACTCCTGCGACTGTTTTTGAAGCCTGTGCGAGGCGTCGCCTAACGCTTACCGCTAAAGATCGTCAAACCGGAAAGGATTGCTATGCTCCAAAATCTTGTCAAGGATCTCCGCTACGCCGGCCGCACTTTCCGGCAGAACCCGATGTTCACGGCCGTAGCCGTTGGCTCTCTTGCGCTAGGCATCGGCGTCAATACCGCGATCTTCAGCCTCATTGACGCTTTGCTGCTGAAAGATCTGCCGGTGGATGATCCAGGCCGGCTGATGATGGTTTCCGACCCCACCTCCGCTGGCGTGTCGATCGGGACGCAAACTGGCGTGCGCAATCTTTTTACTTACGACGAGTTCCAGCGGATGCGGCAACGCAACCTGGTCTTCAAGACCATGTTCGCGGCGGAAAGTAACGCCAGCCGGGAAAATGTGAGCATCGGAGGGGGATCGCTGGAAGAACTTCGCACGCGGCTGGTGTCCGGTGATTATTTTTCCACGCTCGGTGTAAAGCCCCTCATCGGCCGCACCTTTTCGGTAGACGACGAGAGGGGCCCGGGCAGCGATCCCTATGTGGTGATTAGCTATGCGTACTGGAAAAACCGATTCGGGCGAGACCCTTCCGCGGTGGGTAAAACGGTACAAATCCGCAAGACCTTCTTCACCGTAATCGGCGTCATGCCGCCGGAATTCTTCGGCGAGACCGTAGGGGATGTGCCGGATGCTTGGCTGCCCATGATGATGGAACCATTCGTCAAACTGGGCCGCGACTGGCTGCACGACGACCCCTCTAAAGCGGAAAGGGTGATGTGGCTTCTGGTGGCGGGCCGCCTGAAGCCAGGCATCAGCGAAAAACAGGCTGAGTCGAGCCTCAACGTGTTGTTCCAGCAGATTGTCCATGAAACCGCAGGATCGAATCTGCCGCCGGACCGTCTGCGTGAGCTTGCCGACCAGAAGATCAAGATCCAGCCAGGGAGTAAAGGGGCATCGCCGTTGCGCGACGAGTTCAACCAACCCCTGCTGGTTTTGATGGCGGTTGTGGCTATGGTTCTGCTGATCGCTTGCGCCAACGTGGCCAACCTCCTGCTTGCGCGATCAACCGCTCGTCAACGCGAGATCGGAATCCGGCTGGCGATCGGCGCGAGCCGTGGCCGTCTGATTCGTCAATTGCTCACCGAAAGCGCAGTGCTGGCGCTCGCTGGCGGCGCGATTGGGGTTCTCTTCGCTTTTTGGGCCAGTAGTCTGATGCTGCGGCTGGTTTCGGGCGGGTCGAGTTCCGTGCCGCTCGACGTTCATCCCGATCTTCGCGTGCTCGCTTTCACAGTTGGTGTGTCTCTCCTTGCCGGCCTGTTGTTCGGACTGGCGCCGGCGTTCCGCGCCACGCGTGTCGATGTCAGCTCGACGCTCAAGGAAACTTCCCGGGGCGTGATCGGCGGCGGAACGCGGATCAGCATTGGCAAGGCGCTGGTGACCTCGCAAGTAGCCGTTTCGCTGCTCCTGCTGATCGGGGCGGGGCTGTTTTTGCGAACGCTCCAAAATCTGCAGCAGGTGGATCTAGGCTACCCGCGCGCAAAATTGCTCCTGGTTCGCGTCGATGCGCTCGCCGCCGGTTACCAGGATGTGCAACGGTCTGCCGTATTCCGGACGCTGCTCGATCGTTTTCGTGCAGTGCCCGGCGTGCGCGGCGTCGCACTGTCTGAAAACGGCCTGTTTAGCGGTACGGAATCAGGCGACCAGATTTCCGTCGAAGGCTATAAGCCTCAAAAGCCGGGAGACGCCAGCGCCAGATTCGACCAGATCGGCCCCGGCTATTTTTCGACTCTAGGAATCCCGATCCTCCTGGGCCGCGAGATCGGCCCGCAGGACAGCGAAGGTGGGGCGCATGTCTGCGTCATCAACCAGGCCATGGCGCGGTTCTTTTTTGGGGATCGCAATCCCCTGGGAAAACACATTACAGACGAATTTCCGGATACGCGGACCACTTTCGAGATTGTCGGCGTCACCAGAGACGATCGCGATCACCGGCTCCGCGGGGAGATCCCGCGCCGGTTCTACATGCCGTTTTTCCAGGGGCTTGGCGGCATTCCACCTGCCGCAAACTTCGAAATCCGCACGTTCGCAGATCCGAACAGCATCATCAAGAGCATACGGCGCGAAGTGGAGCAGATCGATCGCACCTTGCCCATCCTGAGTGCGAGACCGTTCGACGAACTGCTGGATCGAACGATGACTCAGGACCGGCTGCTGGCCAGGCTATCGGCATTTTTCGGCGGGCTGGCCCTGCTGCTGGCTTCCGTCGGATTGTATGGCGTGCTCTCGTACTCCGTCGCGCGCCGCACCAACGAAATCGGTATTCGCATGGCTCTCGGGGCGCAGCAAAGCTCGGTACTGGTGATGGTGTTGCGTGAAACGGCGGTGATGATTCTGGCCGGGATAGCCATAGGAGTTTCGCTGGCATTCGCGCTTACTCGGCTGGTTTCGAGCCAGCTCTATGGCCTGAAGGCGACGGACCCCAGCACAATCATGATGGCTGGAGCCGTGCTGGCCGCAGTCGCGATGCTTGCGGGATATCTGCCGGCACGGCGCGCGTCGCATGTGGACCCGTTAGACGCCCTGCGATACGAGTAACTCACGGTCCTTTCGGACGACAACAGTGGGGCGGCTGCTCTGAGCCGCCGGGCCATAGAAAATCGCCAAGTACTGTCCCGCGATCAGAGTTCAATTGATTTTCGCGCTGTTCAACGTACGAGAACCCCGTTTCGTGCCAAACTTCTGGTTTGCCGACGATCCGGCCACGAGCCGCGGCCCGATGCTTCCAACTACAGTCGGAAACCTGCAGGCCGTGATTTGACAGCCAGCCAGCCGCGTGAGAATCTAGCGTCAGCGCGTTATGGGGCGCCTCCTGTCCGCGGCAAGGGAGCTTGCTCCCACCCAATCCTCCATTAGCGTTTTGCACGGACCTTTCATCCGGCCCGAGCCTCAGCGGACCTGGGCAACGACGGAAGGAAAGGTATATGCAGCGAAGCCTCACCTCTGCCACGACTCTCGACAATCTGAGACGAGAAGCCCGGCGCTGGCTCAAGGCTCTGCGCAAAGATAACCCGCAAGCGCGCGAGCGATTCGAGCACGCCTACCCGAAACACACCGCTACGCCCGTGCTGCGCGACGTACAACACGCGCTCGCTCGCGAGCACGGGTTCGATAACTGGAAGGAACTGAGGCTCGCCGTTCAGCAGGCGGCCGGATCGCGAACGAGCGAGCTGTACGAGCAAGCCGCGCGCAACTTCGTCGACGCCTACAAGGGCGACGCCGGGGCACTCGAGCGGCTAAACCGTCATTACGGCCGCTCCTTCAGCTTCGACGATCTAAAGGCGGAAATCTGGCGGCGCGATTATGCGTACCGCCAGCGATCCTTCAGATCCCCGGAGAACTACTTCCCAATCGAAGAAGCGCAGATTATCATCGCGCAGGACGCCGGATTCGGTAGTTGGGACAAGCTGATGAATAGCCTCGCGGCCGGCGCGCCACCGCAGGGAGCGCCCTACGCAATCGACAGCAAAGACAACCGCATCAGCCCACGCCGCCGGTTATCGGCCGCTGATTGGGACGAACTGATCGGCGTCATGAAGGAGCGGCACATTCCCACGCTGGACGCCAACGGGCTCATGACGGACGAAGCCCTAGCACGGATCGCCGGGCTGAACTTCGTAACGAGCCTGAGCCTGGGAGGGTCGCGCGAACTGACGGACGACGGTCTGCTGCATCTCGCGCGTATGCCACAGCTCGAGCACTTGGATCTCAACGAGTATCCCGGTGGCAAGCTCACCGACCGCGGCCTGGAAGTGCTCGGGCATTTGCCCAACCTGCGGAAGTTCGAAATGACGTGGCAGTCCGGGATCACTGACCGCGGCGTCGCGAATCTCCGCTTCTGCGAGCGATTGGAGCACGTTAACCTGATGGGCTCGCCGACCGGAGACGGTGCCATCGAGGCGCTCCAGGGCAAAGCGAAGCTACGGCGATTCAGCACCGGCAGGTTCGTCACGGACGCAGGCATTCCGCTGCTGCACAATTTCCCGCTGCTGGAGACCGCCGATAGCGAAGGGGCGCGCCTGCTAATCGACGGGCCATTCACCAATTCCGGACTTGGGGCCCTCGCCAGCCTCGGTGGCGTCTTCGAGCTGGACCTATTCTGGCACGTAGATCACATCACGACGGACGGGTTCGCCCACTTGGTCCACCTACCCAACCTGCTGGCGCTCGGCTGCGATGGCGAGCTGAGCGACGACGTAGCCATGGGGCACATCGCGGCGATGCCGCGCCTGGAGCGGCTGCGAATCCAGGAGTCGGTCGCAACCGACGACGGGTTTGTGGCACTGGCCAGGTCACAGACTATCCAAGGTATCTGGGGGCGCGTCTGCCAAAGCTTTGGAAGCCGTGGGTTCGTTGCGTTCTCGAAGATGCCGTCGCTGAGGAGCCTGGGGATCGGTTGCAAGAACGTCGACGACGCGGCGCTCGCCACGCTGCCGGAGTTCCCCGCCTTGCGGGAGCTAACGTCGATCGATTTTCACGACGACGGCTTCCGGCACATCGGCCGCTGCCGAAACCTGGAGCGGCTGACGTGCATGTACTGCCGCGAAACCGGCGACGCGGCGACGGAACACATTAAGGGGCTTGCGATCAAGTATTACTATGCCGGGTTGACACAGATCACCGACCGGAGCCTCGAGATTCTCGGCGGCATGGAATCGTTGGAGCAGGTCGACCTCTACGAATGCATGAAGATTACCGATGCCGGTCTGCAATTCCTGGCTCGGCTGCCGAGGCTCCGCGAGGTCCACCTCGATGGTCTTCCCGGCGTCACGCTGGAGGGGACCAAGGTCTTCCGGCCGGGCATGCACATCTATTACTCGACCTAACATCAAGGAGTAGGCTGTAGGTTGCTATGGGCCTGCAGAAGATCCGGAGCAGCAGTTCAATGCGTAGCTCTTCCTCGACCGCTACTGCGCGACCGCTGGGGGTACGAAGTCCGCGGATTCAGACCGTGGCGCACGTCACGCAGCGGGCTACTTGCCTGATTGCTGCCGAGGGCACTTGGCCCATGCCGCTCTCGCCGAGCTTTGAAGTCACGGTAGTGGGCGACGAAACCCGCTATACGAAAGTAATATTGGCTGTGAAACGGCTAACCCGTTCACGCGAGCCAGAAGTCCGGTTCGAGGAAAATTGGCGAGATGATACGGATCAGTCCGCATGAGCGCGGAATCGGCGGTCTTTTTCAAATCTGAGCATGCCGACGCTCTCCGGGGGTTGGTACGCGAAGGACCTGGGTATTGTGAGTGAGGCTAGCGCGGCACCATGTTCCCGTGGGATCAGCCAGCGAGGCTTCCAAACCGGATCGAGCTTTGGGAGCCGCTGCCGAAGAAGTCGTGATGTGCGTTGATACAAATCGCCGCAAACCCGGTTCGGACGGTTTGACGCGTAGCAACGATGTCACTTTAGCTTGTCCAGGCGGAAAGGACGGACGGATGCGTCCGTGGTACTATTTCCGGAACAAACAGGCGGTGACATTCGTCCTTAATGCAATCCTATGCTCTCCGACGCGCGCATCGGCTTTCGCACTCTTGGCCGCAGCCCGGGGTTCACAAGCACCGTCATCGCCTCCCTGGCTCTTGGGATCGGCGCCAACACGGCCATTTTCAGCATCGTCAATGCTCTGTTACTGCATCCGGCCGGCATCGCCGACCCGGAGCGTGTCGTTGCGATTCGTGTCCATTACGACCAGCTGAACCTGAAGAGCATTGGTGTCTCGGCTCCGGACCTTGGCGACATACGCAACACGCGCGAGCTGTTTGAACATGCCTCGCTGATTCGCGAGACGGATTTTAACTACACCGGCCACGATTTGCCCCAGCGCCTGCAGGGAGCGGAGGTTTCCAGTGAGTGGTTTGACGTGTTCGGCGCGAAGCCGCGCTTCGGCCGCCTGTTTCGAGCTGAGGACGACCAGCCGAACGCGAACCAGGTGGTCATTCTGAGTTATGGCGCTTGGACAAAAGTGTTTGGCGGCGACCCGGCGTTGCTTGGCAAGACCGTTGAACTCAACAAGACGCCGTACCGGGTAATTGGCGTCATGCATCCGGAATTCCGTTGGCCTCGTGCCGTGGATCTTTGGACGCCGATCGGTCTTCCAGCAACGCAATTTTCCGAAGACAATCGCTTCAACGAGAATTTCAATGCCGTTGCGCGTCTGCGTCCGAACGTGCCGCTGGAGAAGGCGAACGCCGGTATAAAGCTCTTGAACGATCGCGTGCGCGACAACGGCTCGCGTGGCGGAAAGTACGCACAAGACTCACAGTGGGGGATGTTCGCCGTACCGTTTGTCGATTTTGCGATCGGCGACACGAAAACGCCGACGTTGGTTCTGCTGGCCGCCGTAGGGCTGGTTTTGATGATCGTGTGCGCGAATATCGCGGGGCTGATGCTTGCGCGGTCGACGGGGCGGGCACGTGAAATCGCGGTCCGCACGGCGCTAGGTGCGACTCGTTGGCAGCTCATGCGTCAAACGGCGGGGGAGAGCGTAATTATCGCGATCGCGGGCGCCGTACTGGGAGTGGCCCTCGCCAAGGTCGGGGTGCGTGCGCTGCTGTTGCTGGCTCCCGAGCGAGCCATAGAGGGGCTCAGGGTCTCTCTCGACGCGCACGTGCTCAGCTTTGCCTTGCTGATCACCGTGGTCTCCGCGATACTCTTTTCACTGGCTCCAGCCTGGCAGGTGACGCGCCTCAACTGCTCGGATTCGCTCAAGGAAGGCGGTCGCTCGGGCAGCGCTGGCGGGGCACGTCGGCATATCCGCAGCGTGCTGGTAGTTTCCGAAATGGCGCTCGCGGTGGTACTGCTGGTGGGCGCCGGGCTGTTTCTAAGCACGTTGGCTCATCTGGAGCGGGTCAGCACGGGCTTCATCGCGGACGGCGTCCTGACGGCGATGCTGACTTTGCCCAAGGCGCACTACGATTCGCCCGAGAAGCAGGTCGCATTCTTCAGCGGTATAACCAAGCGGCTGGCTCTTATCCCTGGGGCTACGCGTGCTGCGGCGGTGGTCCCTCTCCCGTTCGGCGGAAGCGAATCTTCCGCCTCCTTCAATGTTGTCGGACGCGCCATCGCTCCGGGCGACCCAGGACCTCACGGGAACATCGGGGGGATTACACCCGACTATTTCGCCGTCATGGGCATTTCGCTCGTGCGGGGTCGCGCCTTCACCGATCAAGACCGCTTGGGCGGGGAGCCGGTTTCGGTAATCGATACAAACCTGGCTCGGCAATATGGGTCAAACGAAGATCCGATCGGGCAAAGCATCCGCACGCAGGGCAAAACGTGGCGGATCGTCGGAATCGTCAACCACGTGCGCCGTTCCGGGCTGTCAGGAGACGAAAGCAAGGGAATTTATTATCTGCCCCTGTTGCAATTTCCTGTCCCATACATGTGGCTCACTGTGAAGACACACCTGGATCCGGCGGCTCTTGCGAGTGCCTTGCGAGCGGCCGTGCGCGAAACAGATCCAGCTCAACCCGTGCATGACATCAAGACTCTGCCGGATCTGATTTGGTCATCGCTCGCGCCTCGCCGCTTCGTGGCCGATATTATCAGCTTTTTCGCAATGATCGCCCTCGGCCTGTCCGCACTGGGACTCTACGGAGTGATCAGCAACTCGGTGGCGCAAAGGACACAAGAGATCGGGATTCGCATGGCACTGGGGGCCCAGCCGTGGATGGTTCTGGCGCACGTGGTCGGAGGCGGCCTCAGGTTGGCGGCCCTTGGGGTCGGCATCGGCATTCTCGCCGTGATCCCGATCGCCCGTATTCTGGCGGGCACACTTGAAGGTACGAGTGTGTTTGCCCCGTGGGTGCTGGTTGAGGCCGTCGGAGCGCTGGCCGTGGCGGCGCTGCTCGCCTGCTACATTCCGGCCCACCGAGCCACGCGGATTGACCCGATGCAGGCGCTACGGTGCGAGTGAAGGCACAGCCAATGACCGAAACAGAGCGGAATTAGCGCTTCAAGCGCAAAAGGAACCAGACAACGCCGATCCAGAACGTATCCACTAGACGTGCGCCTGTCGACGCGAGCCATATGTCCCGTTCTAGGAGATGACGTACGTATCACGATGCACGCCGGGGCGTGATCGCTGGCGTTTTCTTCTCCCCGTAGCCACCGCTCGACTCCGGCGTGCACGAGTCGTGTAGATATCGCCGGCGAGAGCAGCAAGTGATCAAGCCGCATGCCCTTATCAGCCGGCCACCGTCCGAACTCGTAGTCCCAGAATGTCCACAGCGGTCCCTGCGGTTGCAATTTCCGCTTCGCGACTTTGAGGTTGAATCAAGGCATTCTTATCCAGAGACCGAGTCCGATAAATGTCCGGGGGAGTCGGTACAACATTGTAATCACCAGCCAGCACGACAGGGACATCAGCTCTTATCAGTGGGGCCGCGTGTTCGATCAGCCGATCAAACCAGGCCAATTTGTAGTTGAACTTGGGCCCGGGCTGAGGATTGCCATTGGGAAGATAAATCGAGGTGAACAGTATTCCGTTGACGGCAGCTTCGATGTAACGCGCCTGCAAGTCCGCAGCATCACCAGGCAGGCTGGAGCGGGTCAAGACCGGGACTTGGCCTCGCGCAAGGATTGCTACCCCGTTCCAGGAGCGTTGCCCGTACCAGACGGCTTCGTAGCCGATGTTTTGCAAGGACTCAGCCGGAAAATCAGCCTGTGCGGACTTGAGTTCCTGAAGGCAAACAACATCGGGTTTCGACGCTGCGAGCCAGGCTAGAAGGTTTTGTAGTCGCTTATTGATGTTGTTGATGTTGAAGGTGGCGACTTTCATTGAAAGACTGGCCTAGCCAATTTGAATCCTAGCCTAATTGAGCGGTAGGCTACACTGAGACCATCCCGTTTCCAGAACTTCGTGCGCGATTGGGCCTACAATCTGACTGCCGGCGAAGTTGCGTTTTCGACCGGGCTGGCCACGGCCCCTGAGTTTAGGAGAGTCGCGATCGCAACGCCCGTCAGCCCCAGCATGGATTTTCACACGCTTCGGTTCAGACCACGGAACGTTACCTCGGCTGCAAACAGGAATTGCGGAACGCTGTGAACGACAAGATCGGTCTTGAAGATACCTGAACGCTTGAGTGAAGTCCACGATTCCGATTTCCAGCTCGCGTCAGTGCCCTGCACCGAGTGATGAACGAGCTGATGAATCGCGGGATCAAAATTGAGCATGTGTACGACTATTAACGCTTCAAGCGGGTCGTCATCCTGGTTGAGAACCCCGCGCCTCGTCACAATCAAGTGTTTACATCATCACACACATAAGCGTTCTCATAGGCTTGAGATCCAACCCAGACTGCCGACAATGCTTCAGTTCCCCGAACGGCGCATCTCGTGGAATCGCCCAGTTCTACGAGTCGCCGACTTTCGGTCAAAATGACGAACTTCCCAGAAGCTTAAGGACTTCACAGGAGCTGGTGTTGGCAGTAGCGTCACGTGGTTGTGGTGTGCCGTAGGGCCGTCAGCCACTGACTCGCGTCCTCCAATGGATCGCCGGACCGGATAATATATGGAACGGTCGGCATTGCCAGCGCCAATTTTGTTTGCATGTGAGTATCCTGCCTTGCTGCTATAGGTAAATTCATGGACCGAAAAAATAGTCCCAGGATCAAATGGCCGGATCCGGACGATCGCCCCACATCCTGAGAACGAGGACTCCATGACCATACTCACCCGATTGGAGCAATGGAAGGAGCACGGCATCATATCGTCGGAACAGCATGCACTCCTGGCAGGCCTCTCGCGTGGAGAACCTTTTTCCATTTTTCTTGAGCTGAATATTCTCCTCTACGCTGGTGTTCTGGCGTTCGTCGCCGGCCTCGGCTGGACCGTCAGCACCTGGTCGCAGCAACTGGGTGACGCCGTCGTGCTGACCCTCCTTTCCACAATGCTCGCCGCCTGTTTTTGGTACTGCTTCTCTCTCGCGCCGACCTGGTCCCCTGGGGAAACTCCGCCGCCCGGTCTGGTCTTCGACTACGTGCTTTACCTTGGCAGCCTCATTTGGTCCGTGGAACTCGCTTACTTTGAGACGCGGTTTCATCTGCTCTCCGGACAGTGGGATTTCTATCTGCTGGCGACCGCCGGCCTGTTCTCCTTCCTCGCTTATCGTTTTGACAACCGCTTCGTGTTGTCGCTCGCTTTGTCCGCGCTCGCTGGATGGTTCGGGCTCACCATCTCGCATTGGCCGTCACATCAGGACGCAACGTATCGGCAATATGCCATTCTCTACAGCCTGATGGTCGGCGGCGTCGGAGCCGCACTTCAGCGCCGCGGCCTGAAACCGCACTTCTTCGGCACCTACCTGAATATCGCGGCCAACGTTCTCTTTTGGGCGCTGCTCTCCGGAGTCTTCAATCGCGAGGGCAACCTGGTATGGCTTCTCTGTCTCCTTGCCGCCTGTGGGGCATCTCTCGCCTGGGGTCTGAAGCGCCGGCAGTTTTCCTTCGTCGCTTATGCCGCCGTGTACGGCTACGTGGGTGTCAGCGCGGTTCTCATTCGCGACATGAATGACGGCACAGCCGTCCTAGGCTATTTCGTCTTTACTGGCGTCGCCATGCTCGTTATGCTCTTCCAGATCGCGCGCCGCTTCGGGAGGGAAGCGTGAGAGCCTACAGCGCGTCCAGCGAAGAAGCTCTGCGCACCCGCGATCTGCTGAAGGACTGGCGGGGCGAAGGTCTTCTCACCGCAGAGCAGTACCAGCGCATGGAACAAGAAACCGTCTGTGAGCTCCGCCGCACCAACATTTTCTTGCGGCTGGTCTTGTTCCTTTTTACGCTGATCATCGTGGGCGCCGCGGTTGGGCTGTTCTTCGCGGTTTTTTTCTCGCATCCGGGGGAGCAAACCATTGGTATTTTTCTCCTGATCTTCGCTGCCCTCTCCTATGCGGCCGCCGAAATCGCCGTTTCACAAGCCCAGCTCTATCGCTACGGGATCGAGGAAGCCCTCGCCGCTTGCTCGGTCGGCTTTCTCTGCGTGGGGATGCAGGTCGCCTTTTTCAGCGGTCTCTTCTCTTCGCCCACGCCGGGCGGAACGGGATACCTAGTTCCCGCTGCCGGCGCCATCGTTTCGCTCTGGATCTGGCATCGTTTCGGGCTCCCCTATGCATCTCTTGGCGCGATGATCTTCGTCGTCTGGCTACCCGGCTACTGGACCTCGTCCCCTTCGGGGCAGCATCTGATCGTCGCGGCGTTCTACTCCGCCGGCTTGGTAACGGTGGCCGCAGTGCGCCCCCGCCATCGCTTCACGTATCTCAACAACGAATATTCGATCGCCGAAGCGTTCCTCTGGCTCGGTATCTACCTGGCGATCAACCTCCAGCTTTCGTCGGGGAACCTGCTCGGGCATTGGTGGGGTAGCTCTCGGGCCACCACCGAATTCTCAAGGCCGTTCTACTGGGCTACTTGGGTGCTGATCTGGGGCTTGCCCCCCGTCGTGCTCGCACGCGGCCTGCGCCGGAAAGACCGATTCGTCATTGCAGTGGGCGCGATCGCCGCCATCCTAACCCTGGTCACCAATAAGCCTTATCTCGGCTGGCAGCGGCATACCTGGGACCCCATGATGCTGGGCGCATTATTGATTGGTGTCGCGCTCCTCATCCGACTTTGGCTCGCCAAGGGGCCGGGCGGTATTCGCCACGGCTTTACTGCCCAGCGCCTGTCGGGAAAGGACAAACGCTGGATGAACGCCGGGGTCGCCACAATCGGACTCGTATCGCCGAACATCATGACGCCAAGCCCCCAAACAGGCGGTCCCGACATCCACTTCGGTGGGGGAGATTCGGGAGGTGGAGGTGCTACCTCCGATTTCTGAGGCCGCCGGGCGGATCCGGCGGCTGCGCCAGGGTGATGTGGTTGGGCAACGCCGGTTCATTCATACCCTCTTTGGCATCGCTGCGTAGCTCCACTCCCGAAACCACAGGTCTTTCACCATCGTCAGACCCTATTTGCAACAGATCCATCCGGATCATCACCGAGACGGGCCTTCGGGTCTACAAAGAGCTGCTGCCGATGAAGAAGGATCAGGTGGACCTGGAAAACGCTCTCGTGTGGATCCCAGACTCGAAGACTGCAAATGGGGTCGCCGAGGTTCCGCTTGACCGAGATCGCCGTCAAGGCGTTTCGGGATCAGTTGGCTCTCGATGGAAAGAGTCCGTGGCTGTTTCCGAGTGATGAGAACCCCAGCGGACACCAGAAAACTCTGAAGACGGTGTGGCATGCCGCTTTGCGGAGAGCGAAGGTGCCGTACTTCCGCATTTACGACGTACGTTCCACGTACGCGACGCGTTTGAGTGCCGGCGGCGTGGCGGACAAGCGGGCGACCCAACTGCTGCGGCAGATGAAGCGGGAGGCGTAGCAGAAGCTGAACCGGCAGGCGAATGAGAGCAGCCGGAGTTTTGACACGGAGAGGCCTAACTGAAGGGGTTTTGTCACGGTTTTGCCACGGTAGGGCCTGTTGTGGGTAGTTTTTGTCCTCGTCGCGGAGTGCGGCGAGTCAGGAAGTGTTTTAGAATGAATAGAGCAACACCTGTCGGGGCGTAGCGCAGCCTGGTAGCGCACCTGCCTTGGGCGCAGGGGGTCCGCGGTTCAAATCCGCGCGCCCCGACCAATAGAATCAGCTATTTAGCGAGCGGGTGTGTTTGTCAGGTCCGCTCTATAGTAGAACCCTTTCCAACCGCAAGAACCTAACGTGGATGGCAGCGTTGACCCCCTGCCTCCCTCGATTCAGTTTCGCTGCCACGAATCATTCTGTTGACATACCCGCCCGTGCAGAGGTACGTGTGCAGCGCGGGGTCTTGCTATGCCGAGGGCTCGCGAAAAACGTGCTCGATATATTGGCGTGGCGGCGTTTTGAGTCTTCCGACTCGGGCACCTGCGATACTGATGTCCTCAGCTCATTACAGGTGCGAACGCTCCCGAGACAATACTTCAGATAGTGCACGAAGTGCCAAACCCTACCACGTACATACTTCTCCAAGATCTCGACCTCAGGCGCTCTTGCGGGGTTCTCAAATCGGGCCGATCGGATCAGCCGGACTGAGACATGGAAGATGCCGTGGCGATCTGTTGCTTCACGCAGAACGTAGCATCTCCGACGTGCAGCAACCCAGACTTGGCGATCGTCGCGTACACTCCGAGGCAGCCACGATGGTGCTGCGCTGTGGTCCGAAGGATACTCAAATCGCGCGGCAAATCCTGTTGGGCGAGCGTTGAGGTCACGCACCACAGCGTGGGCTGGAACTCCTCGACCCTTACGGCTTCGTCAATGTTCAGCGTACCGCCCAGCCAGGAGTCCTCAGCAAAGCCGGCCCATTCGGGCTCCGACTCGATGTAGATGTTCGGCCGGAACCGACGTCGATCAATCTGCGCCGTGCCACCTTGGAGCCTGCGAAGGTGGTCTACGGAGCCGCTGGCGAGCAAATTATTCTTATTCCTGGCAGCTGAACGCTGTTCCCAATGATTTGCGTCGACGCTTGCGGTTGGACCGCCTCGTCGACACACAGGCGGGCCGACTTGCGTGCTGTGGCGCAATTTGCCAGGTGGGGGACTTCCAGGACGCGGCATCTTCTGGACTATCTGCGGGAATCCCACTGAGCAGGAGTAAGTCCAGAAATTGACCAACACAACCGCCAAGCGACTTGCTGCTCAAGCGAGAACCACTATCACAATGAGACACGCGAACCACGCTGAGTCAAAACAAGAGAATGAACGCTGCTTCATGAACCACTCCTCCGAACGGGTGAATTTGAATCGCCGGCCTCCGTGGGGCTGGGAGAGCGCATACTCAGCACAAACGCGAGGAGAAACGCTCCGGCCGATGCGCTAAAAACGGAAGCATCGAGCGGGGCTTTAATGCCTAGAGCTAGAGCCATTGTGACGGCGAACATCAGCAACAGAATTCCGCTCAACGCCGCGATCAGGCGCGGAAACAACCCGAGTAATAGAGCCACGCCTAGCGCTGTTTCAGCCGCAGTGGCCATCAAAGCAATGGCTGGTATGGCCGACGCAGGCACAAACCAATTGAGCTTCCCCGTATAGACTACGAAGTGGGGAAAATCGCCCCAAGCGACGTGTGGTTGTCCATACGCTCCCCACAACCCGAAGCGGTCGGCAACGGCGGAAAGGAAAGAGAAACCCAAGGCAGCACGAAGAAAGACAGCAGCGTAGCGCGGGTTCCGGGTGATTTGCGAAATCATATCTCCTCTCGATAACGCATTACAGCCGTGAATGACCAGTCCATAGACATCTAAAATTCAGGCTGCTGCTTGCAGCACAATCTTGCCGCGCTTGTGGGGCGCGCCGCCGAGCATTCATGTGCTGTGCGTAGCATCCGCCGGTGGCACTAGCGTCCCTTCGTCGGAGAGTTCCCGTCGATGGCTGGTCACGATGCGTACGGCGCGTGCGGCCACTCGAACGAATCATCGGGCAGGAACATGAACTTCCTCATCCATGTAGCGGTTGGCCGCTGCGGCTGCCTCCTCCGGACTGCCGCCGTTCTGACGGGCGCTCAGGTAGGGCGCGTACCAGTCCCACCAGTGGTGCTCCGCGTGTGTCTTCTCGTAGTGGTCGTGGTGCTCCGACGTCTCGCGGAGGAGCTCTGCAAGGGTCGCGGTGTCCGTGACTCTCGCTTGCGTCGACGGCCACTCGCGGCCGGGCAGCCGCGTCTGGATCTCCTGCAGCAGCCAGCCGTTTCCGTCCGGATCCTCGAACGAGGCAAACGAGAAGTAGGAACGGCCCTGCGGGTCGCGTCCGCCCACGCGCGGGTTCTTCACGGCGTTGTTGAACGGGCCGGCGGCGTAGTGGAAGACCTCGCTCACATCGACGCCGCGGGCGATCAAGTCGTCGCGGGCGGCATCGACGTCGTCCACCGCGAGGACCAGGCTGTGCGCCGAGCCCGGCTTGGCCGGCGTGATCCCCTTGCCGAAGATGATCGAGGCTTCCGAGTTGTGCGGCGTCATCTGCACGCCGCGGAAGTCGCCCGCCGCGATGTCGATGTCGAGCCGCCAGCCGAGATTCTCGTAGAACGCCTTGGCGCGGTCGACGTCGGAAACGCCGAGCAGCACGACTTCGAGCTTCATGTCGGGTTGTACTTTCTCTTGTCCGGTCATTGTGTGTTCTCCTTGATGAAACTTGTGGTACTTGTGCCCTATTCGTTACGGGTGCAGATTGGTGGAGCCCTTGGGACTCCGCTCCGGCCCCTGCATATCTTTTTGTGTCTGTCTCATGTCTGTACCTACTCGATGCGCAGGCTTTGCTCCATTGCATAGCACTGATCCCAGACATAGACGTCAAATCCGGCGAGTTTGGTCGACCATTTGGGCGTGAGGGTATTGACACATTGAGCCGCGACCCGATCGATGTAGTTATCGAAGGCTGCCCATGGATTCGCTTTATCCAGCGGGTTCAACCCTTCGCCGGGCTTGGTCGTTGCCAATGCCGTGGCGGCCGCCTGCTTCACGTCCCTATTGAACTCGGCCTGAAGGTCCACGTCCGCGTGGGTGCCGGTGCGGGCGACGTGGCCGCCGACCAGCGTATCCCAATCCATCTTTCGGATCTCCTCGACCTGCGCGAAATATGCCGGTATGTCCTGGGCAAGAGCGAATCGACGCCAGGGCATCCAGCCCGGGAACACGACATCGACGACCATCAGCACTCGCTGCGATGGTGCATGAATGAAAATGTTCCCAGGCTCGTGCGCATTGCCGTGGTAGGAAAGCTCGAGTGCCTGGTTGCCGGCACGCAGCGTGTACTTGTCTGAGAAGGTAACAGTCGGCAGCGGCCGGTTCGGATCCGCGGCTCTCTTTAGCAGCCGGAGGGTCTCTTCCTGCGCGATGATGACGGGATGGCCACCCAGCACTTTCGCGCCGCCGATATGATCGATGTGGGAATGGCTGTAAACAATGTGCGTGATCGGCTTGTCGCTCACTTCGGCAATGGCCTGCGGAATATGCGCCGCGTAGCCTGGAGGTGCATCGATCACCACAACACCGCGGTCGTAAACAAGAAACATCGACTGATATGCGTTGTCGGTGATCATATAAAGACCGCTTCCCAGGCCCTGTAACCTATAACCTTTGGCGGGGTCGATGGCTGGGCCCTGGGCTGACGGTGGTACATCCATGTATTTGCCGATCCTCACCCCTATTGGCGCAATCGCCGGCATGAGTGGATACGGTTCTCCCTCCACTCCCTGCTCGCTGCTCGGAGCGCTGGATTGAGCGTAAGCGCCGGTAACGCCCATGCAAGTGCTGGCGACGATCAGAACCGCGAGACAAAATCTGGACGCGCGGCTGTTTCTCCTGGCAGTGTACTCCCTGGGGTGCATTGAGCCATGGTCATTGACGGCAGTACCCAAAAACCGGCGGCGATCGCAGTTGATTTCTTTAGACATCTTCACGCTCCTGTTTGATTCTGAGTTGATGTTGCGGCGCCCACCTCGTGAAGGCGCCGCGCATGGACACGACGTCAGCTAGCGCAGCGAACGAAACGCCGCGCGCACCTCTCCCGCGAACAGTTCCGGCTGCTCCCAGGCCGCAAAGTGCCCGCCCTTGTCGAGCTTGTTGTAATAGATGAGTTTTGGATATGCCTGCTCGGCCCAGCTCCGCGGGGCTTGATAGACCTCGTCGGGAAAGGCGCTCACCGCGACCGGGATGGCGACGTGTTTCGGTGCAAAGAAGGCGAACTTGTTTTCCCAATAGATACGCGCCGAAGAGACCGTCGTGTTGGTCAGCCAGTAGAGCGTGACGTTGTCGAGGACGTCGTCTCGCGTAAGCCCCTCACGCTGGCCGTCAAAGACGCGCGCGATGAGCGCGTAACTGCGCGCGTCGTGGTCCAGGACCCAGGCGGCAAGCCCGACCGGCGAATCCCCGATCCCGTAAATCGTCTGCGGGCGGTTCATCATCTCCTGGGCGTAGCCCACTCCGTGTTTGTAGAAGAAGTCCAACTGCTCGCACGCGCGTCGTTCGTCGGCTGAAAGATCGGACGGCAGCGGGTGGCCGGTCTGGAGCGCCTGATCGATTTCCGGTGGAACCGCGAAAACCCAGTTGAGGTGAATGCCAAGCAATTCTGGAGGCGCCTGCGTGCCCATCACATCGGCGACCATCGCACCCCAATCGCCGCCTTGCGCCACAAATCGCGTGTATCCGAGGCGCTTCATCAGCACGGTCCAGGCACGGGCGATGCGGGGAGGGTCCCAGCCGGTGATGGTCGGCTTGCCGGAAAACCCGAAGCCCGGCAGCGACGGGATCACGAGGTCAAAAGCGTCCGAGGCACTCCCGCCATGTGCCGTTGGATTCGTCAGTGGATCGATGATCTTGAGCAGCTCGATGATCGAACCGGGCCACCCATGTGTGATGATGAGCGGCAACCCATTTGGATGTTTCGAACGGACGTGAATGAAATGAATGTCCAGCCCGTCGATCTCGGTGATGAATTGCGGTAGGGCGTTCAGCCTCGCTTCAACCTTGCGCCAGTCGTAGTCTGTCGCCCAATACTTCGCGAGCTTCTGCATCGTCGCGAGCTGCACGCCTTGCGATGCATCCGTTACTGGTTCCCGCTCAGGCCACTTTGTGGCGGCGATGCGTCGGCGCAGGTCGTCGAGCGCTGCTTTCGGGAAGTTGACGTGGAAGGGACGAATTGCATCTGCGGTGGTTTCCGTCGCAGTGTCGCGCTTGGCAGCTGTGCTGAGTTGGTTCATGGTGTTCTCCTTCGGGTTGTTAGCAGTAGTGGTTGACGCGCGCCTTTCCTCCAAATTGTTCCGGCCTGCTTGCTGCGCGAGCACGTTGCCCGGGTGCAACATCGTTGCCGCCAAAAAAACAGCGAGAAATTTCAAGAGCGGTCGGCGCACATGTGCGATTTGAGGTTTTCCTTTTTCGATTTGCCTCATCGGTAATCTCCTTTCACAAACCTTCTGTTGCTCGTTTCCGATTCGGTCGGATGTCTTCTCCGGCAACGGTGACGAATAGTCGCTTGCCGGAAGGTGTTTGGCGAGGAACGCGTTGGCCATGGCCGCGAACTCGCGCAGGTTATGTCTTCAGCGAGCGCTCTGTAAATGGCAAACCCGGTGCCAATCAGGTTGGCCTTAAGAATCAGGGATTCAGCTCTGGCGGTTGCCCAGGTGTGTCATTCGGACGTCTCACTTTCGGCTTGGCAGGCGACCTATGGACTTTATGCTCTCTGCGAACTTCTGCACATTCCCTGGCAACGCTTTCATTGTCGGCGTATGCGTCCTCGCGATTGGAATCCTCTGCACTCCATTTCGGGTGGAACGCAGCACGTATCGTATGAGCTAGCGGCTGAAGTGTACCGGCAACCAAGTGTTGGTGGGGTGATGCGTCGATCAAAACGAGAGTTTCAAAGCCAGTTGGACCGAACGGGCGGAAGAGAATCATGCATTTCCCAGAACCGCCCTTTTAGCACCTGCAGCCTCGGCAGCCTGTTGCGCTTCGATTATGGCGGTCGGTCTTTGAAGCTTGAGGCGCGTGTCGGCGGGGGAAGCCTCACGCCATCTCCCCCCGCCGTATGGCTGGCTGCGCATTTCTGGAATGCCGCAACACCTGCCGTTCGCAGCGAATCTGGAGCATGCGCGATGCCACGAACGACGGTCCTCCATGCGCAAATTCGGCCCGTTGGCATGCCGACATGTCGACTCTGCCCAAATATCGACAGACACGAATTGGTTTGTCCACGGACTAGCCTATAGAAGCGCCCGGCTTTTCAGCCACATCGCGCGGGCAGGCGCTTGGCCGCACATGTGCTCTGTCCGACGCAACGCAATGTTTGTGTTGATAGAGGGCCATTCATCGCTACCGTGCCTCAGGCCCCGATACCTATGCCTGCGCATCCTGTTGCTATCCGCGGTGCTCGCGATTGCTGCCGGATGTTCGCGCCCGACAGAAGCCATTTCCACGCCGCCTCTTCAGGTCGGAGTAGTCGAGGTGGAACAACGCGATGTGCCCGTCTACAAGGAGTGGATCGGCACTCTGGACGGCCTTGTCAACGCGGATATCAAAGCCGAGGTCTCAGGCTATCTCATCGAGCAGGCATATACCGAAGGCTCCTTCGTCAAGAAAGGCCGACTCCTGTTCCAGATCGACCCGCGCCCCTTCCAGGCGGCGCTCGATCAGGCGCGAGGGCATCTTGCACAGTCGCGGGGCCAGTTGGAGCAGGCCCGGGCGCAACTCACCCAGGCGGAAGCCGGCGTAGCGGTCGCCGAGGCCAACCAGCGGCGCGTCCAACTCGACGTCGACCGCTACCGCCCATTGGCGGAAGCGCAGGCCATCACCCAGCAGGACCTCGACAATGCCACGCAAAACAATATGGCCGCCAAGGCGCAGCTGCAGGCGGCGAAAGCCCAGGTGGCCACCAGTAAAGCCCAGATCACGGCCTCCCTCGCGGCCGTCGAGACCGACAAGGCCGCGGTGGAAACTGCGCTCATCAACCTGGGATTCACACGCCTCACCTCGCCCATCGACGGCATTCCCGGCATCGCCCAGTTGCAGGTGGGCGCCCTCGTCAGCCCGGCGAGCGGTGCAATCACGACCGTGTCGACCGTCGATCCGATCAAGGTCTACTTTACAGCCAGCGAGCAGGAGTATCTCGCCTACACCCGCCGCTTTCCAACTGCCGAGCTGCGCCAGGCAAACAACCGGCTTCTCGAACTCGATTTGATCCTTGCCGACGGAACCACCTATCCGCATAAGGGTAAGTTCTCCTTCGCCGACCGCCAGGTGAACGTTCGCACCGGTGCCCTCCGCTTGGCGGGCTTGTTTCCCAATCCCGGCAACAGCCTGCGGCCCGGACAATACGGTCGCGTGCGGACCGCCACCCAGGTTGCGAGCGGGGCTCTGCTGGTACCGCAACAGGCAGTCTACGACCTGCAGGGCACTCACCAGATCGCCGTCGTAGACAAGGACAACAAAGTCACGATTCGAGCAGCCGCTCTGGGTGACACAGTCGGAAACCAGTGGATCGTCCGCGACGGAGTAAAGGCAGGTGAGCGCGTGATCGTCGAGGGTCTGCAAAAGGTTCGAACGGGGACCGTCGTCGACCCGAAGCCGTTCCAGGGAAAGTAACCGCCATGTCCCGATTCTTCATCAACCGTCCCATCGTGGCCATGGTGATCGCGATTCTTACCGTCATCGTCGGCGCTGTGGCGCTCGCCGGCCTCCCGGTAGCGCAGTTCCCCCCGATCGCTCCGCCCGATATCCAGATCACGGCAACCTATGTGGGCGCCGACGCCCAGACCATCGAGCAATCCGTCGCCACACCCATTGAGCAGCAAATGAGCGGCGTCGACAACATGAACTATATGTACTCGCTGAACGCCACTGCCAGCGGGCAGATGCGCATGTATGTCGATTTCGATGTGGCCACCGATCCGAATACCGATCTCATCCTGGCGCAAAGCCGCGAGACGCAGGCCGCGTCGCAATTGCCCGTGGATGTCACCAACTTTGGCGTCACCGTTCAGAAATCGGTGCTGGCCCCGCTGATGCTCGTGGCGCTGTACTCGCCCAAGGGCACGCGCGATGCGAAATTCCTGGCGAACTACGGCTACATCAATTTGAACGATCCATTGACCCGCGTCAAGGGCGTCGGTACGGTCCAGATTTTCGGTTCCGGGCAGTACGCCATGCGCCTGTGGGTGAAGCCCGATCAATTGGCGAAACTGGCAATCACGGTTCCCGAAATCGTCTCTGCAATCCAGACGCAGAACACGGTCAACCCCGCGGGACAGGTCGGTAGCGAGCCCATCCCCAAAGGGCAGCCGTTCACGTACGCCGTCCGCGCGCAGGGCCGCCTGACAACGCCCGAGGAGTTTGAGAACATCGTGATCCGCGAGACGCCGGAAACCGGGATTGTGCGCCTGCGCGATGTGGCGAGAGTCGAACTGGGAACGCAGGACTACCGCATCACCGGACACCTCAACGGCAACCCGAGCGCGGTGATTGCTGTGTATCAGTTGCCCGGCTCCAACGCCGTAGCGACCGCCGAGGGAGTGAGGAAGCTATTTGCCCAGGCCAAACGCAGTTTTCCGGACGACATCGACTACACCATTCCCGTCGATACCACGCGCGCGGTCACTGAAGGCATGAAGGAGATCGTCGAAACACTTTTGATCGCCATCGTCCTGGTGGTTGCCGTGGTCTACCTGTTTCTGCAGGGCTGGCGCGCCACACTCATTCCATTGCTGGCGGTGCCGGTCTCGCTCGTCGGAACGTTCGTATTCTTCCCGCTCTTTGGCTTTAGCATCAATACACTGTCGCTGTTTGGATTGGTGCTGGCGATCGGCCTGGTCGTCGACGACGCCATTGTAGTGGTCGAGGCCGTGGAGCGCCATATCGAGGATGGCCTGTCACCCAGAGAAGCGGCCTTCAAGGCGATGGAGGAGATTTCGGGACCGGTGATTGGCATCGCGCTCGTGCTCTCGGCGGTGTTCGTGCCCACGGCGTTCATCCCCGGCATCACGGGCCGCCTCTATCAGCAGTTTGCCGTGACCATCGCGATCTCTGTGATCCTGTCGGCGTTCAACGCGCTCTCCCTCAGTCCCGCGCTGGCGTCGCTGCTACTGAAGCCCCGGGAGCAAAGACGAGGGCTCCTGGCGCGCTTTTTCGGCTGGTTCAACCGAACTTTTGACAGCGCCACCAACAACTACGTCCGGCTCTCCGGCGCGCTGTTGCGCAAGAGCGGATTTGCGTTCCTGCTTCTTGCCGGCTTTGCCGTAGTTGGCCTCTGGCTCGGCGGCAGGGTCCCCAGCAGCTTTGTCCCCGATGAGGACCAGGGATATTTTTATTTGAACGTTCAGCTTCCCAATGCCAGTTCGCTCGAACGGACCGAGCAGGTCATGGCGAAAATCCAGAAGATCGCCAGCGGCATCCCCGGTGTGGAAAGCGTCACCGGCATCTCCGGCTTCAGCCTGCTCAGCCTTGTGCGAAGCAGCTACAGCGGTTTCGCGTTCATCAGCATGAAAGACTGGGTTGACCGCAAATCGCGCGCGCTCCAGTTCCAGTCGATCAAGGCCAGGCTCAATCAGGAGTTGAGCAAACTCCCGGAAAGCGTGGCTTTCGGCTTCTCGCCGCCGGCCATTCCGGGCGTCGGCACCTCCGGCGGATTTACCTTCATTCTCGAAGACCGTTCCGGCGGCGATGTCCGCTTCCTCGCCGGCAATGTCAACACGTTCATGGCGGCGGCGCGCAAACGTCCTGAGATCGGCAACCTGAGCACGACGTTCCTGCCGAGCGTCCCGCAGCAGTTCGTGGTCGTCGACCGCGACAAGGCGATTAAGCAGGGGGTCGCCATCAACGATGTCTACCGCACCATCCAGACCTTCATGGGCGGCCTGTTCGTCAACTACTTCAACCGCTTCGGACGCCAGTGGCAGGTCTACGTAGAGGCGGAAGGCGACTACCGCACTCGCCCCGAAAACGTCGGCCAGTTTTATGTCCGCAACTCCGACGGCGAAATGGTGCCGCTATCCGCCCTCACCCGCTTCGAGCCCGGATATGGCCCGGAGTTTACGCTGCGGTTCAACGAATACCGGTCAGCGCAACTGAACGGCAGTGCTGCGCCCGGATTCAGCAGCGCCCAGGCCATGAAGGCGCTGGAGGACACTTTCGCCGAAACCATGCCGGCACAGATGGGCTTCGACTATTCGGGCATTTCCTTCCAGGAGAAAAAAGCGCAGGAGGGCATCTCGTCCGGGGCCATCTTCGGATTCTCGCTGTTGTTCGTGTTTCTGATTTTAGCGGCACTCTACGAAAGCTGGACCCTGCCATTCAGCGTGCTGCTGAGTACGCCGGTCGCGGTGTTCGGCGCCTTCGCCTTTCTCTGGCTGCGCCGGGCGTTTCTGACATATACCGCTCCCGCTTACCTTGTGCAAATCGAAAGCGACGTGTACTCGCAGATCGGGCTGGTCATGCTGATCGGCCTGGCCGCCAAGAACGCCATCCTGATCGTCGAATTCGCGCGCGATGAATTCGAGAAGGGTAGGCCGCTGGCGGAAGCGGCCATGGAGGGCGCGCGCCTGCGCCTGCGGCCCATCCTGATGACATCCTGCGCCTTTATGCTGGGCTGCCTGCCTCTGTGGACCGCCAGCGGCGCGGGTGCAGTCGCGCGGCAAATCATGGGCACCACCGTGATCGGCGGGATGGCTGCGGCAAGCGGCATTGGAATCTTCCTGGTGCCCGCCATTTTCTATGTGGTCGAAAAATTCTCGGGCGCGGCGCGGCAAAGTGCGGCGCTGGCCCCACGCCAGCCGCTCCCTGGAGAGGGAGACTGATGAGCACTCGATTGTTTGTCGTGCTGGCTGCCTTCCTTTCCGCAGGCTGCGCGGTCGGACCGAACTACAAACGGCCCGCCATCGCTACTCCCGCAACCTTCCGCGCCCCACAACCGCTCCCGCCGGACCAGGCCGAATCGCTCGCCGACCTGAAGTGGTTCCAGGTCTTTAAGGATGCACAGTTGCAAGAACTGATCCGCACCGCCCTGGTCCGCAACTACGATTTGCGCGACGCCGTCGCGCGCGTGGAGGCCGCTCGCGCAAACCTGGGCATCATCCGCTCGAACCAGTTTCCCAACTTCGCTGCCGGCGGCGGCGTGGATTTCAATCGTCTCTCGCGCGACGGCGCCACGCCCATTCCGGCGGTCCTGCTCCCCTCACAAAACCGCACTTTCGGCACGGCTGCGCTGCAGCTTCTCTCCTTCGAGGTCGACATCTGGGGACGCCTTCGCCGCGCCACCGAAGCTGCGCGCGCCGGCCTGCTGAGCGCCGAGGAAACCCGCAAAGCAGTGGTGACGACGCTGGTCGGCGATGTGGCGACTTCTTACCTGGCTCTGCGCGAGCTCGACTACGAACTCGAAATCTCCCGTCGAACCCTGCGGACCCGTGAAGAATCTCTAGCCCTCGTCCGCCAGCGGCAAGCCGGGGGCGTCTCCACGCGGCTCGATCTGCGCCAGGCCGAACAACTGGTCTATACAGCCGCGGAAAGCATTCCCATCATCCAGCAGCAGATCGAGCAGCGGGAGAACCAGATCAGCCTCCTGCTTGGCGAAAACCCCGGTGCTGTCGCGCGCGGGCGGAACCTTACAGAGCAGGAATTTCCTCCGGAGGTGCCGCCTGGACTGCCATCGGCCCTGCTTGAACGCCGTCCTGATATTCGCGCTGCCGAACAGGACCTGATCGCCGCCAATGCCGAGATCGGCGTGGCACGAGCCGCTTATTTCCCGCAGGTGAGCCTCAGCGGATTTCTTGGAGGCGCCAGCACCCAGCTTTCAACCTTGTTCAGCGGAGCGCACAGCACCTGGAACCTGGCGCCGCAGGTCACGCAGCCCATCTTCACCGCGGGCAGGATCAAGTCCAGTGTCCGGCTGGCGCAGGCCGAACGCGACCACGCCCTGGTACAGTACGAGAAGACGATCCAGACGGCGTTCACCGAGGTCTCCGATGCGCTGAGCGCGCACCAGCGAATGCGCGAGAGCCGCGAAAAACAGGAGGCCCTGGTAACCGCTCTCGAAGACCGCCTGCGCCTCGCCTATCTTCGGTATCGCGGCGGCGTCGACACGCAACTCAACGCACTGGACGCCGACCGCGACCTCTTCCAGGCGCAACTCTCGCTGGCGCAGCTCCGACTGGAGGAGATTCTCTCAGTGGTCCAGCTCTTTAAAGCGCTCGGCGGAGGCTGGCAGTGAATCTTGCCGGTCATTGGGCTCCGTCGATCGAGATTTACATTTCTCCGGTTGATACTCCTCATGCGGGCCTTCTTTAGCTAGCGCGCGATGAGCTGCTGCCCGCCGTCGATGTCGTATGTTCCGCCCGTGAGAGCTGTGTTGGTCATTATGTGTACGGCGAGTGCGGCGACGTCGGCCGGTCCGACGACGCGCCGGATGGGAAGCGTGGCCCGAAGCTGATTGCGCCGGTTGTCGAGTTCGTCGCCGAGGAGCGATGCCGATAACGGTGTGTCGACAAAACCGGCGGCGATGAGGTTGACTCGGACGGGCGCGAGCTCGAGCGCGAGGTTGGCTATGAGAGCGGGGAGCGCGGCGGTGACCGTCGACACGATCCCGAGGCCGATGCTTGGGCGCCGGCCGCCGGTACCACCCATGAACAGCAGCGTGCCTCCCGGCCTCACTTTGTGGACGGCGTTGCGGGCAACCTGGAGTACCAGCAGGAGGTGTGCGTCCAGGGCGCGTCGGGTTTGCTCGAAGTCCATATCCATGAGGCGCCCGTAGTGCGGCCGGCCGGCGGTCACCATCACGTGGTCGATCGTGTTCGGCAGGTCACGGAAGAACCGCTCTAGGGAAGCAGCATCCGTGGCGTCGAAGGCCGCGGTGCTCAGCGCGTCGAACTCGTTCGCGGCACTCTGGAGAGGTTCCGGCCGGTGAGGATCAGCTCGGCCCCCTCCGCCCGTGCTCGTCGCGCCGTTTCGAGCCCAATGCCGGCGCTCCCGCCGATCACGACAACCGTTTGCCCGAGGAGTTCCGGTTCACGCTGGATGGCAGAGGCCGTGTTCGCGGTGGTCATGATTCCTCCAATCAGCAGTCTAAATTGCATACGCCTTCAAGGCCAGCCGCTCGATATCTTTGCACACCGGATGGCCGACATCATCGAGTTTCATATCGACCATCCCAGCGGGTCGGGATTCGAGTTGCTTGTTCATTGCTCATCTGTGTGATGTGCATACCGCTTCACCTATGCCCGTAATCTGTGAAGACGTAATCTCTTGTCTTCACGCTCGAATGGCACGCGAACCCGCACTTGGCGTCGTTCCCCTGGGGCGGCTTGCCAGCCAAGGTGCCGGGCGTGAACGTATCCGATGCAGTGTCATAGTCGAACACGGCGTATCCCCAGCCGCCGCTGTCCGCGAACCTCTTGCTGTCCTTCACCATGAAGTCGACGTCATGCTGGGTACCTGGCACCGTCGCTGCTGGGAACGTCTCCAGTTTTTTCGGATTCCAATGGATCTTCGCCATCTTGGCGCCGTCAGGGAAAGGCGTGCCGTTGCCGGGAACGCCTGCCAAGTAGGCCTTGATCATCACAGGATTAGCGAGGATCGCGGCCATAAGGGGTCCGTCCTGACTGATGGAGACAACCTGCCAGGCCTCGTATCCTCTGAACTCAGAGAACGACAACCCACCCGGCACTTTCTCGGTGTACTTATCCTGGGCAGCCATGGCCAGCGCCACCAGAACAGCGAAAAACACCAAACCGATCAACATCTTCTTTTTCATTTCCAGTCTCCTTTTCCTGAGCCTGAAGCACTCTTTAAGTGGCAAACCGGCTGCCGATGAAGTTCACTTTGAAAATCAGCGATTCAGCTCCGCCCGCTCCAAAGTCTGTCGTTCCGACGTCTTCACTTTCGACTTAGCAGGCGACCCATCGACTTACGTTCGCCGCGAACTTGTGCACGAGACACTCGGCAGCTTAAGAAGACAGGAAATTCTCCGCCTTCAACCCGCTACCGCTTCCATCACTCGCAAGGTGGCCGCTGGCTCGTCTTTCAAAATTGAGGAAACACCGCCGATCACTCGCGCCAATCGTCCCGTCGACTGCCTTGATTGGCTTCGCGACGTCCCGCTGGAAATTCCGAGTCGCTGCATTCTGGCTAGTAACGTTGTTCTAGGTAGTCCCAGTTGGGCTGCGGCTCCATGTGGTCCACCGATTACAAAGTTGGTTTGACGAAGTGTGGCGGTGATATGCGCGCGCTCGGCATCGGCCAGCGTTTTGATACTCACCGGTTCGGCGATCGTGGATATGCGAATCGGCGACGCCTCGGCGCCTTTCAGATGTTCCGTCGTCCGCCGGCTCAGGACAGGGCCCGTCGTCATGATGACGCCGCGCTCGATAACATTTTGCAGTTCCCGGATATTGCCCGGCCAGTCATGGTTTTCCAGGCCCGCCATCACCTCGTCCGGGATCGTGTCGATCACCTTGCCTTGCTGTGTGGCGAACTTTTGAACAAAGTATTCTGCCAGCAGCGGGATGTCCTCTTCCCGTTCTCGCAGGGCCGGAAGCGTCATCGGAAACACGTTCAGCCGGTAATAGAGATCCATCCGGAACTTCTTCTCCTCCACCAGGCGCTCCAGGTGCTGATTGGTCGCTGCAATCACCCGCACGTCGACCTGAAGTGTATGTCCCCCACCCAAACGCTCGATTTGCTTCTCCTGCAGAGCGCGCAAGAGTTTCGGCTGGAGTTCAAGCGGGAGATCTCCGATCTCATCCAGAAACAATGTTCCGCGGTCCGCGGCTTGAAAGCGCCCCAGAGTCTGAGCCACAGCGCCTGTGAATGCGCCCTTTTCGTAGCCAAAGAGTTCGCTCTCGAGCAGCGCACTCGGAATGGCCGCGCAGTTGATCGCCACGAAACGGTTTTTGCGCCTGGGGCTGGCCTCGTGAATTGCTCGTGCAATTACTTCCTTGCCAGTGCCCGTCTCGCCCTGAATCAGGACAGATGAGTCTACCCGAGCAACCATGTCGATGTTGTCAAGCAAAGCGTGGAAATTCGCGCTGGAACCGATCAAATCTAAGATCGCCATTGTTGTTCTCCTACCTAGACCGAAAGACTGCTGATTCCTGTCGAGTTTTTCTCAATGCCGCCTGGACCATCACCCGCTACCAGGAAGCAATTTTCACCAGAAGCGCCGGCACCATCAATTGGACGAAGGTATCGCCGATACCTTGGTAGCAGTCGATGGTGAACAGGCTGAAGGCCGTTGCGCTGAAATCCGAAGGGCCTAAACAGGAATGCAGGAGCAAACCAATACGAAAGTATAATGGACACCCCTTACCGGTTGGAGCACTGTTACGCTATGGAGTCCCGCCAAAAAAGGTGGGCCACTGAACGGGCGCTTGTTTCTGTGGTTGATGACGATGCGTCTGTGCGTGAGTCACTGCCCGACTTGCTAAAGGAGTTTGGCTTCGAAGCCCGTGCCTTTTCTTCGGCGGAAGAATTTCTCTCGTCTGATTGGGTAAATCGGACGAGATGTCTCATTCTGGACATTGCGATGCCGGATATGAGCGGCCTCGATCTCCAGCGGGAATTACGGCTTCAAGGCCAAACGATTCCGATCATCTTCATCACCGCTCAGACGGATGGGACCGTCCGGGAGAGGGCGTTCGAACAAGGAGCTGTGAGCTTCCTGCTCAAGCCATTCAGCGATACAGCGCTGCTTGCCGCTGTCAAGGCCGCCCTTCGAACGAGCTGAGCGACCGGCGACTTTATTGCGCGCCTGGTCGGAGATGCAATGCCAGACAGCGAGATCACGATCAAGATGTGCGTGGTCGCACAATCGCGGCGGCTGTTCAATCACGGTGCGCAGCAGACGCGGTTTTGGATCTATACTTAGGAGATCCGTTGGGCCGAAAGCGAAAATTCCGGTTTAGGAGATTCCTTTCGTACTAGCGACCATTGCCATGCACTGTGGGCAGGACAGAGCGAGGAAAGCCGCGGCTCGGGATCGAGTGCTGGCGGACGCCGGTCGGTGCGATCATATCGTTCATCTCAATCAGAACCAGGATTTTCTCAACCACCCCCTCTGCCAGTTCGCTGCTGCTCTGGCGTACGAAGAGGGCATCATCTTGGGGGCCGGGCCGGAGGGCAGCCATCTTGACTATTGACTCGGTGTAAACGCTCCTGCGTGGAGGTCGAAAAATGGGGCCTGGAAAAGCGAGAACTGACTTTCCTCTCAAGGATTCAATTCCTGAAGCTCCTCTGGAATCGATCCTGTGCACCGAGGAGTTGCATCGTCGTCCTTGGCGGCCGCCCGATTATGAAAGGGAAAACCGCGCCCTCGTGGCGCTGGTGAGCTCGTTAGCCGATTCGCCCCGCACCATATTTCAGACGCTGGCTGAAACCATCCTGGACATCACGCGAAGTGACTCCGCGGGCCTTAGCCTGCTCACGAGGGATGGCAAAACGCCGGACGTCGGCGGCGAAAGGTTCTATTGGCCCGCGATCGCCGGCATGTGGAACCCCCACGTCGGCGGTGGAACCCCGCGTAATTTCGGCCCATGCGGCGACGTGCTGGATCGTAATTGTACGCTGCTGTTCAAACACTTCGAGAGGCGCTACCCCTACCTAGCACCAGTGATACCTGCAGCTGAAGAGTGCCTGCTGGTGCCGTTTTACGTCGCTGGCAAGGCGGTCGGAACCATCTGGGCGATCATGCACAGCGACCGCCGCAAGTTCGATGCAGAAGATGACCGGGTGATGGCGTCCTTGGGAAAATTTGCTTCCTCAGCGTATCAGGCCCTGGTGCATATAGAAGACCTCAAAATCCAGGTGGCCGAGCGGGAAAAGGCAGAAGCAGAAGTCCGTGAACTGGCACATGGGTTGGAAGCAAAGATCCGCCGCCTGGTCGAGGCCAATGTGGTAGGGATTGTCATATGGACCATCGACGGCGCGATTATCGAGGCCAACGACGCATTTCTTCGCATGGTGCAATACAGCCGTGAAGATCTCGCATCGGGTCGCGTGCGCTGGTTGGACCTCACACCCGCCGAATGGCGCGATTTGGACGAACGGGCAATCGCTCAGCTAAAGGCGACCGGCGTCGTTCAACCCTTCGAGAAGGAGTACTTCCGGAAAGACGGCAGCCGCGTGCCCGTGCTGCTCGGCGGGGCCCTCTTCGAGGAATGTGGTAATGAGGGTGTCGCTTTCATTCTCGATTTGAGCAAGCAAAAACGTGCCCATGAAGAGCTGCGGCGCAGCGAGGCCTTCCTAGCGGAGGGTCAACGTCTCGGTCAAATCGGCAGCTTCTCCTGGCGCGTGGCGAGAGACGAAATCACCTGGTCAGAACAGCTTTATCGCATCTACGAAGTGGAGACCGGCGCGCCCGTGACGCTCGAGCTGATCCGCACTCGGGTACATCCGGAAGACCTGACCCTGTACGAGAAAATGATCGAAAAGGCGCGAAACGGCGCCAAAGACTTCGAATGGCAGTACCGCTTGATGATGCCTGACCACTCGATCAAGTACCTGCATGCCGTCGCTCACGCAATCCGGGATCAGAATGGCCAAGTGGAGTACATCGCGGCCATTCAGGATGTCACGGCGCGCCGCCTGTCGGCAGAAGCACTCGACAAGGCGCGATCTGAACTTGCACACGTAGCCAGAGTCGCAAGTCTCGGAGTGATGACGGCGTCGATTGCCCATGAGATCAACCAGCCGCTCTCGGGCATCATCACCAACGCCGGCACCTGTCTTCGGATGTTGGATGGAGATTCCCCGAACGTCGACGGTGCGCGCGAAACAGCCCGGCGGACCATTCGCGACGGCAACCGGGTCTCGGATGTGATCACGCGATTGCGTACCCTGTACAGCAGGAAAGAATTCACGCTGGAACCGCTGGATCTGAACGAGGCTGCGCGGGAGGTGATTGCATTGTCGTTGAGCGATCTTCAGAGGAACCGCGTAGTCCTGCGGTCGGAGCTCGACGGCAACCTCCCGCCCGTCACCGGCGACCGTGTCCAGCTCCAGCAGGTCATCCTGAACCTGCTCCGCAACGCGTCCGACGCAATGGCTGGCGTTGACGATCGCCCACGGCAACTGCTGATCAGAACCGAACGAGAAGACGGCGACCGCGTGCGCGTGACCGTGCAGGACGCCGGCGTGGGCATCGACCCCCGGAGCAGGGACAAACTCTTTGATGCCTTCTACACGACCAAGAATGGCGGTATGGGCATCGGGCTGTCTGTCAGCCGCTCGATCGTCGAGAGGCACAACGGCCGCCTCTGGGCGGAACCGAACGACGGGCCAGGCGCCACCTTCTCGTTCTCCATACCGCGGCTTCCAGAGAGCGTCACGGCCGCGGCTCCCGCAGTGAAGAATTCATGACCGGCAGGCGTTCACTGTGCGGGTCGTCGACGACGAGTCGCCCTACTTGAGGCGTTGCTTACACCCTTCGCACAAACGGAGGGTAGGGATGTACAATGAACCGATTCTGCCACGCACCAGGGCTACTCCATGTCTGACGCCACGCCCATCGTATTCGTCGTTGACGACGATGAGTCGGTGCGCGAATCTTTGGAATTGATGATTCGCCACCAAGGCTGGCAGGCTGAGATTTTTGCGTCTGCGGACGACTTCCTTTCCCGGCCGCGAGCACTTGTCCCTAGTTGCTTGGTTCTCGACTTATCTCTTCCGGGTCTCAGCGGTCTTGATTTGCAGGAGCGGATCGCGGGCGAACGGACCGACATGCCGATCATCTTCATCACGGGTCATGGCGACGTTCCCTCGACCGTCCAGGCCATGAAGGCTGGCGCGGTCGAATTCCTCACCAAGCCATTCACAGATGCCACTTTGTTGACCGCTATCCGCCAAGCCCTCGAGCGCAGCCGCGTTGCTCACGTTCAAGACGCAGAGTTGCAGGAACTCCGCAATTGTTACGCGTCACTAAGCATTCGCGAACGGCAAGTGATGGCGTTAGTGGTCAGGGGACTCTTGAATAAGCAAGTGGGCGGCGAGCTCGGCATCAGTGAGGTTACGGTGAAAGCACATCGAGGCCGGGTGATGCAAAAGATGAAAGCCGACTCACTGGCCGAGTTAGTGGAAATTGCCGGCAGGCTCCGTTTAACTCGTACCTCGAAAATGGGCTAACGGGAGGGCTGAGGGACAGTTGCACCGCTCAATGGGACCGTGTCTAGTTTCAGGGGGCGGGCGGTGTCGCGATGACCGGGATCTTCGCGGACGCATCACCCTGAGCCGCGTTCTGAGCCGTCATCGCCGGCGGCCCAAAGTTCTTGATAAAGTTCTGACGCGGGATCTGAAGAAACCCCATGCCACCTGGCTTCTGCCGTCGTTTAAGACGTCGTGGCCAACTCTGTGTCGAGTCACGGGCAGTCGATGACGGCGCCACGTCACGGTCGAGAGACGTCTTAGACAAGCAAGCCACCAAATGATTCAGCTCACGCGGCCTGCTCTGGGCCGTTTGCAAACGTTCATGGAATCATACTTGCGATTCGAGGCATGTTCGCGCTGTATCTCAAAATGAAGAATTTCCATTGGCACATCACGGGACGCCATTTTCGCGATTACCATCTTCTGCTGGACGAACAAGCGGACCAGCTCTTCGCGATGACGGACGATGATCGCCGAACGAGCACACAAGATTGGCGCGAGCACGATTCGTTCGATCAGCGATATCTCCCGCCATCAAGCCTCAAGGACAACAATGAGGAGTTCGCCGCGCCCAAGGACATGCTGAACGAACTGCGAGCGGATCACCAGCACCTGACCCGCGCCTTACGTGCGGCTCATGAAACTTGCGAAGAACACAACGATACCGCAACCGCGAGCCTGATCGAGGTCCGGATTGACCCGAGCGAGCAGAGGAACGTGGTTCCTCGCTAAGGTAGGCTCCGACGTTTGTACGCTTGCTTGGCCCCGGCTTGAGCTGCAATGAAGTGAAAACGATGGCGGACACTATGGTCATCGGCATCCTGAATCGCATTTCACATTGTCAGGACCACGCGGAACTCTGCCTTCCCGCTCATCACGCGAGCGTAAACTTCCCCCGCTTTCTCGAGCGGATACGTTTCGATCATCGACCCTACCGCGGCTAATCTTTTGGGGCAGACGACGGATGAATCTTCGTCGTGGTCTAGCCGAACGTGAAGGAAAAAACCTCGACGCCGGGATCGAGGAATTCGATCTCAAAGGTGCGGTCTTGTACTCGCGCCTTCTGCCGGATGAGCTGATACATCCGCGGCTCACGAACCTCGCCGGAGCCATCGGCGCTGGAATCGACTCCGTGATCGCCGCCCGGCGCAGCGCCATCCAGAGTCACTTTGAAGCGAACGGGTGTTCCGTGCTTCGCCGGACCCAGGACCATGTGAAGGTCGCGGCTGTGGAAACGGAACACAATCTTTCCGGGCGCCGATGCGAGTGTGTCACTCTCGGCGCCGGCGTTCCACGATCCGCCGAGCCCCCACTGATTCAACGCGAGCGCCGCCGGTGGGCTGTAGGTTTTTCGCGAGTCTCGCGCCATCCGCCCCAGCGAAGCAAAGTTCTCTGTGCGAGCGTAGCCGGCGTAGGTTTCCGGCGACTGTACATCATCGCCCGGTGGCGCCTCCGCCCCTTCCGCGGAAATGCGCACAATGCTCTCATCCACACCGGTCGTGCCATTTTCCTTAAGAAGAGCCTGGATGACGCGCTCGGACTTTTCATATTCGCCTTCACCGAAATGGTGATAACGAATGCGTCCTTTTGCGTCGATGAAGTAGTCGGCCGGCCAGTATTCGTTGCGGAACGCTTCCCAAATCGAATGATTGCTGTCGATGGGGATCGGATACGAAACTTTCAACTCGGACACTGCATTCTTTACGTTCGCCGGATTTTTCTCGAAACCAAACTCCGGCGCATGCACGCCGATCACTACCAGGCCCGCATCCTTATATTTCGCCGCCCAGGCTTTCATGTACGGCAGCTCCCGCAGGCTGTTGATACACGAGTAGGTCCAGAAGTTGACCAGCACGACCTTGCCGCGCAGCGACTTATTGCTCAATGGAGGCGAGTTGAGCCAGGCCACCGCGCCGTTCAAATCAGGCATTCCTCCTTCGTCTCGCGCTCCTGCAACAATCACGGCGACGCCGCAGATGAGAGCCGTGGCGCCAATCAAATAGGAGAGATTCGTCATAAAACTCCGATCTGCTGTGATTCTCAATATCACGGTGCGTAACGGGTGAAGACAAGATCGCGAGTGGCCTGATTGTGGCAGGGGAAGCAGGTATTCATCAACGCCTCGTCGCCAAGCTTGCCGTCTTTGAAGTGAGCGAACGCCCAGCCGCCCGTCTTGGCGTACTTTTTCGAGTCCTTGATCATAAACTGAATATTCGTGGGAGCGCCGGGAACGAAAGACTGGGATCGGCCAAAGATTTTGTTGTTTTCCTCCGATGGGACATGACCGTAGTGCAAAGCGGCAATGATTGTGCCGTCCGGGAATGGGATCTTTCCCTCGCGGTAGGCTTTGATCGCTACATCGTTACCTAAAACACCGGCAAAACTGTTGAGGTTGCCTTCTTCGTGAGCCACGGAAATCAGCCTCCAGTCGCGGTATCCCGGAGGGATTTTGACTCCATAGCTTGGGGCGGCCTCTGCACCGGTCTGTCCAGATGCCGGTGTCCTGAAGGCGATAACGCCCCCCAGTGTTGCAAGAGCGACCAGCAAGAAAGCGATCCGTTTCATAAAGATGGTTCCTCCTTCAATTCTGCGTATCAGCCGAGACGCCCAGCATTCGGGCTAAAGTCATTTCAAATCGCCGACCGGTTCGGGCCCAGAAGATTTACGGGTGAGGCCGCAATGTCCGCAAACAGAGCGGCCCCCTCCTTGCGTATGGCGAGCGTCTCGAAAGCCATGGGATCTCCTCGTGCGCCGCCTTCGGTTTCCAACTAGCGCAGCGATCTGAAGCCCGCGCGAATCTCTTCTGAAAGAAACTGAGGCTGCTCCCACGCCGCGAAGTGCCCGCCCTTGGGGAGATTGTTGAAGTGGATGAGCTTAGGATACGCGCGTTCCGCCCAACTCCGTGGAGCAGGATAGAGCTCGTCGGGGAAGACGCTGACGGCGGTCGGAACTGCGACGCCTTTGACGGCGAAGAACGACGCGCCCCAGTTCTCCCAATACAGACGGCCCCCTGAGACCCCTGTATTGGTCAACCAGGCGAGCGTGACGTTGTCGAGCACGTCATCGCGCGTAAGGCCTTCGGTCCCCCCAGCAAAGACACGTGCAATCATCTGGTAGCTGCGTGCGTCGTGATCCAGGAAATAGGCCGCCAGGCCGACGGGCGAGTCCGCGATTCCGTACAGCGTCTGCGGCCGCAATCCCATCTGGAAGCCGTAGCCGATGCCTTTTGCGTAGACGAAGCTCAGCCGCTCGTACGCGATCTTCTCGTCGGGCGACAGATTCGCCGGCGCCGGGGCCCCGGAAAAGGCCAGCTTGTCGATGTCGAGTGGAATCACGTTGGGCATGTTGGTGTGAATGCCGAGCAATTCCGGTGGCGCTTGTGCGCCCATGATCTCGGTGATGATCGCACCCCAATCGCCACCCTGCGCCACGAACTTCGTGTACCCGAGGCGCTTCATGAGCACCACCCAGGCGCGGGCGATATGGGCGGAGTTCCATCCGGTCGTGGCCGGCCTGCCGGAAAATCCGTAGCCGGGCATTGACGGAATCACGACATGAAACGCGTCGGATGCATTTCCGCCGTGTGCGGTGGGATTGGTCAGCGGATCGATGATCTTCATCTGTTCGGTGATCGAGCCGGGCCATCCGTGCGTAACGATCAGCGGTAACGCATTTTCGTGTTTTGAACGGACGTGAATGAAATGAATGTCGAGTCCATCGATCTCGGTGATGAACTGCGGCAGGGCCTTCAGTTTTGCCTCGATCTTGCGCCAGTCATACTCTGTCGCCCAATAGTGCGCCAGTGCCTGCGTTGTCGCGAGCTGTACTCCTTGGGACGCATCTGCAACCGTTTCTCGTTCAGGCCACTTGGTCGCGCTGATGCGCCTGCGCAATTCGGTTAGATCCGCCTCCGGAACGTTCACATTAAAGGGACGAACAGCGGCATTATCGCCGCCCGTCTGTTGTGCAGGTGCAGGTGTCATTTCCAGTCTCCTATGATGCCGATTTCGGCTTTTGTCACCCCTGAGGAGTGCAAGCAGCGCACCAGCCTGGTCTCTCGCTTTATGCAATTGAACTGAAAGCGTTTGTACGACTCGCGCCGGGCGCACCGTCGTTGTCGAACTGTCGAAGCTTGGTCTCGATGAGGTGTTGGGCCTTCAAAGTGTCGTCGGGGCGACGCGTGCTTCACGCATGGGACTCGGTGCCCTGGCTCTTTGGTGGGAGGAGTTGCGCTGCCGCCCCTGCCGAGCACGCGCCTACGAGAACGCCGGCTGCACCCCGTTTCTGACCCTGTGCTTCTTTTTCCTCATCGTTCCGCAGGCACAGACGGTCTCTGCGCAAACCTCACAGTCGCCTGTTCGGGCGGAAGCGCTTTGATATCGATCGGACCCGAGCTAGAAGACGCTCCCCCCTAAAGAGGTAAAAGCGCACTCAACGATCGAGGGGCGTGATTGAGATCGATTTGGGCACGCTTCCAGGCGGAAGAAGCGCCAGAATCGAGGACATGAAGAAAGCGATTTGGCACAGATGAATCTCCAAAAGCCTGAAAGAAAATCGCTCTTTATTCAAGTCCATGTCCGACTAAACGCGCCTGAGGCATTGTTTCCGAAGCTACCGGATGGCAGCCAGAGACGGGCCACTGCTCTCCAGGAATTGAACGCTGGCGGGATATTGAGTGCAAGGGATTGCGTCGGATTTTACTTATCTGGTGCGGGTCCCCGTGGGGTTCCATTAAGGGTTCCAATTTCCCGTGCCGTTTCTGGGTCTTGTTCAACCAGACGAGCCAATTTTTTCAATCAGTTAACGTTAATTCAGCACCTTGTTCGCTCTGCCTTGGGCGCAGGGGGTCCGCGGTTCAAATCCGCGCGCCCCGACCAATTGTTTCAGGAGTTTGTTTTGGGCTCTGGCACCGGCTGCAGGCTCTGCGCCAGAATGGGGGCAAGCCCCGAACCCGTGACGAGTTAAGCACATAATACCTTGACGCTCCAGCACGGCGGCTGCCCTCAACGCGAGTGCAACTGCTTTTGGAGATCGAGCAGGGGCTGCTGGCTCACAGCTGGGTACGCAAATGGGCGGTCCCGATCGCATTCGCTTCTTCAACCACAAGCTGCTTTCTTAACTCGTAGCGGGTAACGGCCATCGACATGGTGAATCCGAGTAGCAGCCCGAGCACCCCGAGAATGCCGGCCGCGACGGTCGAGATGTGTGACTTCGTGTCTTCCGAAGTCTGTTTGCCCGGTCTACGCCCGAGGCGGAATCCCGCTTCGCTCGCAGCCAGCATCAGCGCGAGAAACACGAGACCGAGCAACCCATCTTTTACTCCGTAGAGGATTTCTCCATTCATGATCTTCGCGAATCGACAGACGACTCCGGCGAGGCTATCACCGTTCCATCACCCCATCCCCAGTCCGCCCTTGCGCGCCGCCTTCTTTAAGAGTTCGTGGGCGCGCTCGGTTTGAATCGGCGTAGGCGATCGAAAAAGCGGCGAGAGCTTTATGGGTACTCTCCCCGCTACGAAATCGTCTAAAGATATGATGCAAATCGACCATCGCTGATTTAGAACGTTTGGCCTAGCGTGTTGTGATGCCTGGGACGTCCCGAAGCCGTGGATGTGTCTCTTCACACCGGGATCGGATCGTCGAGCACTTTGAGACAGCTCTATCGAACTCAACCTGACCCTGCCGACATCCTCCAGCAGAACGACGCCCAAGATCAACTCGGGCCATCAAACTTCACTCGGGGTCGAAGGGATCGACATCTGGGCCTACCGCGGCGCCAGCCGCAGGACCGCGGGAACGTCTCCCTGGACCGACTCCGTGAGCGCCTCAACGGCCCTGGTCCGCCAGCGATCGATTGCGCGTTGTGGTTGAGGCGAATCTGCCACACGGTGACCACGTACAATTGATTCCTGCTGATAGTGGGCCGGCGCCGTCTCCGTCCCTGAAAGCTGGCGCGGCAACCGGGCGCAATGAAAGGGAGCCATGCAGACTCTGAAAGCTGGCACACTCTACTTCGCTCTTGTGTTTGGGGGCGGCTTCCTCCTCGGGACGATCCGGGTGCTCTGGGTCGCGCCGCGTTTCGGTGCGAGAACGGCCGAACTGATGGAGGCTCCCATCATGTTTGTGGTAACGATTCTCGCGGCGCGGTGGGTGGCTCGATGCCTCTCCGTGCCACCCACACCGGCCGCACGGCTGGGCGTCGGTTTCGTCGCGCTGGGCTTCTTAGTGGCCGCGGAATTCACGGTGGTACTCGGGCTGCGGGGCCTCCCGGTTAGCCAGTACCTAGCGGACCGGGACCCCGTGGCGGGAACCGTGTATCTCGTGATGCTCGGGTTTTTTACCGTCATGCCGGTTCTGGTGGCTCGGAGATGAGATCGCCACCGGCAGCCGATCGAAGCTCAGCATGTGGCCGGCGCCGCCGGACGCGAGCGGAAGGTGCAGCGCATTGGACGCCACGCAGCGCAGGCCGCGCACTCGGGCTACTTCGCCGTGATACAGTTATCGGCTCTTGATGGGGTAAACTGTCCGGTATCATTCGTACGCCGCAACCTAGCGAAGGCCCAAATTTCGGCAAAGGTTCCTCAACGAAGCGCTTAAGCGGTTCTGAGATGAGGTCAGGACTGTCAGGCCGGGTTCGGCAGAACGGCGCATCAGCGGGATGCCGATTATACGGGCAAGTGGAACATGAGTCAGATGTCACAATCGTGTTTTCAATTCAGATGCGGAAATGCGATCTTAAGGCGCACAAAACGAAGGCCCTCTGCGCAAACCTGCCAGCTCTAATTCGATGACCCAATGGCATAGAGCGCGTTTCGGGTCCGAATGTACATTTGACCTTCGCTGATTGCCGGAGTTGCGTAAATGTCCGCGTCGAATTCATTGATCGCCAGAATTTCCCAATCGCCAGCAGCACGCAGCACGACGACCTTGCCATGCTCGCTGGCGATGTAGACCTTGCCGTCGACGCCGATCGGTGAGGCGTAGTAGTCTTCGAGCGCGCCGGTCAAACGCGCCTGCTTGAGTACCTTGCCCGTGTGAGCGTTCAGAGTGGTGGCGATTCCGCCGCTTCGGAAGAGGAATACCACGTCCTTGTAAACGAGGGGCGCCGGTACGTCGGGCAGCGACTTTTCAAAGCGCCAGAGCACGTGTGTGTTTGTCACGTCGCCGCTGCCTCCGAGCTTAACAGCCAATAAACCGTTGCGCGAGGCACGGCGCGTGCGGAAGAATGTCCATTCCCTCTCGTTCAGAAAACCATCCCGATCCAAGTCGATCGCACGCCAGGTTCCTGTGGGCTGCCAGGGCTGTGGAAGTTCCGTCTGAGAGAGCTTCCCGTCGTGATTGGCATCGGCTGCGGCGATCGCCTCGGCGAAGGTGGGCAGTTCAACTTGCTCTCCCGCGTCGTTCCCGGGAGTCCAACCGTTGAAGTAGACAATATCGCCGGCAATTGTTGGCGGCGATTTTGGCTGACAGGTGAGACCCCGAACGAACCAGAGCGTTTCGCCGTCCACGATGGAATACGCGGTGAGCTGGTAGGAGCCGGGTGCGATGACTTGTGCGGGGCCGCGGGCCGGGCGGTAAATGATCGGGGTCGAGTACCCGTTGATGACGTCGCGTGGCTTTTTCCAGGCGATCTTGCCGCTACCTTCGTCCACCGCGATAATGTATGCGTCGGTGTCCTGATCGCAGACAAGGATCACTCTTCCATCGGCATAGACGGGCGATGCAACTACGCCGTGTTGACTGTTAAATGGTCCGAGTGGCAACTGCCATCGCTGTTTGCCCTCGAAATCATAAGCGACCAGACCGAAATCAGCGAAGAAGACAAAGACGCCCTTTCCATCGGTCACCGCGGTAGGCGCCGCGCGGTGATTGAGGGTGTTCTGGGCTTCGCGCCTGGCAGCGCGGACTGATCGTCGCCACCGAACCTTCCCGTTGGTGCGGCTCAGGCACATTGTAATCAAATAATCGCCCTCGGAAGCGGTGAGAAAAATGCGATCCCCTACCAGCACGGGGGAGGACTTCCCTTCCGGCAGCTGTGTCATCCACAGAACGTTCTTTTGAGGCCCAAACTCGGTTGGCAGTTGCCCGCAGGAAGGGCACAGTCCGGAACCGTTCGGACCACGAAACTGAGGCCAGTCGGCGCCGAATAGACCGAGTGCGAGCAGCGGATAGAGAAGGATGTGCATTGCTACCCATATTAAGCTGTCTGCGAGTGTGAGGATTTTGCGCGACCCCTTTCAGTATTAAGCCTGGAGCAAGCATAGGGAAGCCAGACCTCCCGGCATCTGACGCTTTGGGTCTGGTGCGGCGCCGTAACGGCTGCGTCAAAGCCGGCCGTTTCACTGGTGACTGTAAGCCGCGGGATCTGGTTCCTGCAAGCGGTTCCGGCCCGTTCGGTCCGCCGCTCGTGGTACCTTGTTGAGGGCCAAAACCCATAGCGTTCGACGCGCAACCCGCGTCGCTGCCAACGAGGGGCAACGGAGGGGAGATGGGCACGGGACGGTTGGAGGCATTCAGCGACGGCGCAATCGCCATCATCATCACGATCATGGTATTGGAGATGAAGGTACCACCCGGCGACAGTCTGGAAAAGCTGTTGCCGGTGCTGCCCGTGTTCCTTAGCTACGTCCTGAGTTTCGTCTATGTCGGCATCTATTGGAACAACCACCATCACATGCTGCATGCCTGCACCACCGTTACGGGCGCGATGCTCTGGGCCAATCTGCACCTGTTATTCTGGCTGTCGTTGTTTCCGTTTGCCACCGGCTGGATGGGGGAGAACCATTTCACCGCAGTGCCCACCGCGCTCTACGGCGTTGTGCAGTTCATGGCGGCCATCGCCTATTACCTGCTCGAGCATGCGATCATCCGCGCGCAAGGGCCAGACTCGATCCTGAAAAAAGCGGTCGGGCGCGACTGGAAGGGCAAGGTGTCGCCAGTGCTTTATCTCATTGCCATCGTTGCAACCCTGGGTTCGCCGTGGATCGCTCAGGCGATCTTCGTGGCCGTGGCGCTGATGTGGCTGATTCCGGACCGGCGTATCGAGAAGGTTCTGCCGGGCAACTAGGCCTCGCGATCTCTGGGCTGTACGCCGAAGAGCACATATTGACAGAGAGTGCTGTGCTCCGCTAAATCGCGCTACGCCAACTGGACGCATCACGCCCGTTCCGCCGTCTCGGAACACCATATGCGGCCTGGCCGACTTCGAGATCACGCCCGAAACTCCGCCGCGTGATCGGTCGCCCAGTCGCGGAACGTTCGGGCCGGCGCTCCGGTGTTCTCTGCGACCGTGGATGTCATGAGCGCAGGTTGACCGATTGCCGCAGCCCAGGCGCCGAGCAGCATATTCACGGCGGGCGCAGGCATGAGACTGACCAACTCACGCCGCCCCTGGTCTGGCGAGATCTCTTCGATGCGCAGCGAGCGGCCGACCGCACCACCGATTGTCGATATCTGCTCGAACTGGCTCAGGGATTGAGGTCCGGTCAGAATATATTCCGCACCGGCGTGGCCGTCCTCGCAAAGGGTGCGGACGGCGACCGCGGCGATGTCACGCTCGTGGATCGGAGCTGTCGGAGCGTCGAGATGGGGCCAGCGCACGACATCGCCGGCGCGGATCTGCGGCGCCCACCATAGCAGGGCATTTGCGGCGAACATTCCGGGCCGCAGGAACGTCCACTGGAGTCCTGAGGTCTCGATCAGCCGCTCGATTTCCGCGTGCAGTGCCGCGGCCGGATTGGGCTGCCCGCCTTGGAAGAAGGGGTGTGCCGTTTTGTACGGAGATGAGAGGAATACGATGCGCCGCGTGTGCCTCACGATCCGCTCCAGAGCGGGAGCCACAGCGGCCAGCGGGGCAGTCCACACCAAGAACACCGCATCGATGCCATCCAGGCATTCATCAAGCGTCTCGGCGACAGTGAGATCTCCGCGTACCAGATCAACGTGTGGCGGTAAACCCGCTGTGTGCGGGCTGCGGGCGAGCGCGCGGACTCGCACGCCCGTGTCCGGCAATTGAGAGAGAACCTGGCGGCCAATGTTGCCGGTAGCTCCAATGATGAGGATACGATTCATGCAAGACCATCCTACCGGAGGAGGTCCAACTGAAATCAAGCGGTGTTGACGGATGGAAGCGGATGGCAGCGCACACGACCTGGAGAAGGCCGTCTGGCATTTGTTGTATCCGCACCACCTGACGCCGCAGCAGCGGCTCACTGGTGTGTTACTGTATCCGGTATCCTCATGCTTGAGATAGAAGTCCAAGAGGCAGTGCTGGGGATCACGGTTCTGAAATTCAGCGGCAGGATCACGATGGGGCCCGAGAGCGCCGGCATCGAGGTGCTGGTGCGGAAGCTGCTGGGCGAGAACCGGAAGAAGATAGTCTTTGAAATCAGCGGAGTGAACTATATCGACAGCACGGGGCTAGGCATTCTGACGTTGTGCTCGGCGATGATGCAGGCGGGCAACGGTGCGCTACGGGTGGCCGGCGCGCAGCCGCTGCCGCAGAAGCTCTTTCAGCTGACCAAACTAGACAAAATCCTGAGCTTCTTTCCTACGGTAGAGGACGCCTGCCGCGATTTCACGTTGGCGGAGCCCGGAGGCTAAAGTCCGCCTCGCCAGGCGCCCTCAAACCTATTGCCAAGTGCCTCCGCGCTCTGATCCGCGACTCAGTGCTGATCCCTTTCGCCGATCACGTCGAGCGCGATGGAAAGGCGCTCTATGGGCCGGACCTGGCGGTACACACGTAAAGAGACGAGTTGGGTGAAGATCGAGAATGCGAGCTACAACCAGCAGATGGGTCGAGACGAACTTTTCTAGAAGCGGCTAGGCCAAGTGCGTGATGCAGCCATGCAACAACTCTTTCAAGAACTGGTAGCCGAAGTGCGACGCATCAATCCGGGCGCCGCGGCGTCGCTTCGCCCGGGACTTTCACCAGAGGTCGTAAAGCAAAAACTGGCTGCGATGCCTTTCCAAATCACGCCTGATGCAGCCGCGCTCTACACCTGGGCGGACGGCGCGGTCGGCCGTTTCGAAATGCTGCCTGGGGCATACTTCATACCGCTCGATGAAGCGCTGTTAGAATTCCAAGAAGTTCACAGCATCAGGGATGAATTGGAACAGATTTTCCCGGAACGTTATCGGGACTCCTTCCGGTTCCTTACCGACTGTTCCGATGGGGGGTACGCATTTGGCCGAATTGACTCGCCCAGCCAAGGCGAAATCGTCCACCGTTGCATCCACGCTCCATGGTTACTCGCTTTTCACGATTTGGCGGATTTACTGAAAACCTCGATCGCATGCCATCGACAAGGAGTAATAGGTTTGGGCTCAGATATTCCCGACTTCAGGGCCTATTATGAATTGGCCGCCAGGATGAACCCTGGACTGGAAAACTGGCGCTAGCGGCGCTTGGCCGTGCGGCGTCGCGATTTGGCCTCGCCCGTCAATTCCTCCGCCCGGCCCACCGGCTTCCGTGCCACCGTGAGGCTTTTCTTCACCGCCTCCATGATGTCCGCCACCGGAGCGGTCGCCGACGCCTGCGGCTGACCGGATAGCCTGCCTCGTCTCTTTCAGTGAAGGCGTTCAGCGTGCCGTCGAGGTGTCAACGAGCGTGCCGGCAATACCGCACGACGTTCGCGTCAGCAAAATCGAAGCGTGGCTCCAAAGCGGCGGCAGGAGCCCGAACGAATAAACGATGAAGGGAGGGCAACGGGAGTTGCTGGAGTCCGTAACTGGCGGACTCCGCCACGTTCGCTGCAACGATTGCGCAACTGGGGTCACTATAGATCGGGCGACTATGGAAACTCTGAAATTCGGCGCTCGCGGCGGCAAGACCGTACGCAGGCTGGACGAATTCCCTGAACTTGAAAGGGCTTTGCGTGATCGCGGCCTCCTGATGGGTCGCTTGTTTTGTGCTCAGCTACTTCATTTTGATGAGCCGCAAAATCTGTGTGAAAGGGCACGTGAGCGACCCGTAGTGCCCTCTCCCTGAACGATCGCAATCAGCAGGCTCCCGCAGTTGCGGACCGGAGCCCATGCGCCTGAAGATTATGCTGGCGCCGACAGGATTTCAGGGCCTGTAGGCTGCGCCTAGGTCAGCTTGCAGATTCCCGGAACAGCCGCTGAAACGCCCAACATTCATACGGGATCGCCGGCGGATGTTGACAGCGGCAGAGGCACGGGCTATAAGAACGGATTGAACGCGCCGGCCACGTCCCCTCCGCAACCGTCCGAACTGCCGCGACGGCTGAGCCTGTTTGATTCCATCTGTATTGTCATTGGCACAACCATCGGAGTCGGTGTCTTCATCGTACCCGGCTCGATCGCGCGCGATCTGCCTTCGCCGTGGCTGATCCTGGCCACGTGGGTAATCACCGGTGTCATTTCGTTTTTCGGAGCGCTGGCGTATGCAGAGCTTGGCGCGATGATACCGGATTCCGGCGGGCAGTATGTGTACGTGCGTGAAGCCTACGGCCCGCTCACGGCATTTGTAGCCGGTTGGGTCGCGTTTCTGATCACGCAGTCCGGCTCGATCGCCGCGGTCTCGGTGGGTTTCGGCATCTATCTGTCGTACCTTCTGCCGCATGTTCCCGGCGTGACCTATTGGGCGCCCGTGGGAGTGATCGCACTGTTCACCTTCATCAATTACCGCGGCGTCCGCTCGGGCGCGCTAACCCAAAACGTGTTCACAGGGCTGAAAGTGGCCGGGCTGGCAGTGATTATCGGGAGCGCGTTCGTGCACAGCGCACCGGCGGTGCGGATGGCGGATGTGGTGCATGCCCCGCTCACCGTTCACGGTCTGGTGCTGGCGATGCTCGGTTGTTTCCTGGCCTATGACGGATGGCAGTACATTGCGTTCGTCGCCGGGGAAGTGCGCGAGCCGAACCGCTACATTCCACTTGCGCTTACCATCGGAACCGGCGCCGTGATCCTGCTTTACGTGCTCGCGAATGTGGCGTACATGCGCGTCCTGCCGCTCAGCCAGATCGCCGCCACCGAGCATGTCGCCGCCACCTTCGCCGAGCACACCATGGGACCGATTGGTGCCACCATCATCGCCCTGATCATCATGCTTTCGAGCGCCGGCGCCGCTAACGGCGCGATCCTGACCAGCCCGCGGATCTACTTCGCCCAGGCCCGTGATGGGTTGTTTTTCCGCAAGCTGCAGGAAATCCACCCGCGCTTCCACACGCCCTCGTTTTCGATCCTGGTACAGGGTATATGGACGTCGCTCCTGACGCTTAGTGGCTCTTACGAAACGCTGTTCTCCTACGCTCTGTTCGCTATGTGGCTGTTTCACGCCATGACGGTCTTCGGTGTGATCGTCCTGCGACGAAAGTACCCGGAGCGGCCTCGCCCTTATCGTATGTGGGGTTACCCGCTCTCGCCCCTGCTGTTTGCGCTGTTCGCCCTTTGGTTCGTCGTGAACACATTTGTCAGCCGGCCGGGTCCGTCGCTCGCCGGGGCAGTCATCATCGCCGGCGCCGTGCCCATCTACTACCTCTGGAAGCGGAAGTCGCGCTAAGCCCCGGCAAGCGGAAGTTGTGCCCGAAAAATCGCGGCTCAGGGAACCTGGTTGGCCGGTGACGAAGGCGGGGAGGCTTGGATTGTCGCCGACCACTTTTACGTGGGGGCTACCGACAAACCGGCCAAGTGCATTCGTAATCGCTACGGCGTCACTCGCTCTACAGCGCGCCGGCGGCGCAGGGAATCGCAGTCATGGTTCTGTTCATTTTTGGGCCACTGCTTGAGTTCGGAAGCTATTGAGGTCTAGTGTTCCCCTCCGCTCACGCCGCCGACCGGATGTTCTTCAGATTAACGGCCGGAGTGATCAGTGTCGCGACGGGTGACCTCGCGGCCTGTTGGCGTGCGTGCCCGCCACTGATGGTGTAATGGCGCTCCCCCAGAACTCTGCCAGTCTGGATTCCGTGGCCTTCACGCGGCCGGCAACCAGTTCCAACAGGCGGGAGTACAGTTCCGAAGCAAACTCCGGATTTTCGTGACACGCGGCAGAAAGCTGCGAACCCTCAAAGCAAAATCCAGAAGAGGCTTCCCGCGCGCGTACTTGAAACAAGGTGTCGTGGTGGTTCAGGAATGACGACCAGCCAAATGCGTCGCCGGGCTCTAAGACTTGAATCGAAATGGTGTAGACAGACGTGCGGGCTTCCACGCTGACGCTGCCGGAAAGCAGTAGATAGAAATGTGTCGACCGCTGCCCATTGAGCAGGATCAATTGGTCTTCATCGAACTCGACCCGGTGTGCGAGAGAAACCAGCTTGGCAAGGTGCTGTTCTGGAATACCGGCCAGGAAACGATGTTTTCTTAGGGCGCGATCCAGTGTCATATGGCCCAAACGTGGGTCAAATGCCGCAGAAAATGACCTTGGGGAGGCCAATTTCAGAAGCTCCTGGGAAGCGGGCAATTGACCTGCCAATCACGCCCGGCGGTTAATAAAATCAGTGCGTCTCGCGGGCAGGCATTGCAACCGTCGACTGTGCGGTCGGTCGCGTCATGCTCCGCCCACTGTGTTACAATCCCCCCGTCAACGAACATGAAACCAATACATTTTGCGGCAATGCTGGTTCTCACGGCGGGTGTGGCGCTGGCTGAAACCACAGTGCTGGAGGGCTTCACGCTGATCGACGGCACAGGACGCCCGCCGGTCGCGAACTCCGCCATGCTGATTGTGGACGGTCGCATCACTTGGGTCGGGCCCCAGGCACAGCTGAACGTTCCCGCGGGCGCGCAAGTCACGCACCTCGCCGGCAAGTTCGTAATGCCGGGAATCATTAACTTGCACGGGCACCTCGGCAACACGCTCGATCTGGCTCAGGACCCCAAGAACTACACGCCCGAAAACGTCGACAAGCAGTTGAAGCTTTACGCTTCCTACGGCGTGACGTCGGTGGTCAGCATGGGAACCGATCGCGACTTGGTCTTCCAGTTGCGCGCCGCGCAGCGCGCCGGACGCCCGCATGAAACTCGCATCTTCACGGCCGGCCGCGGCTTCACGGGCACGGGCGGATATCCAACCACGGCGCAGGGCATGAAGGGCGTTCCCTTCGAAGTGGCCACGACGGGCGATGTGAATAAAGATGTCGCGCACCTGGCGGACCAGAGAGTCGACATCGTCAAGATCTGGGTGGACGATCATCTGGGCCGCGAAAAAAAGATCCCCATCGAGCTCTGCAAAGCCATCATCGCCGGCGCCCATCAGCACGGCATCAAGGTTGCTGCACATATATTCTATCTGGACGACGCCAAGGCGCTGATCGACGCCGGTCTCGATGGCCTGGCGCACAGTGTACGCGACAAACCCGTGGATGATGCATTGATCGCCTCGATGAAGAAACAAGGAGCGTTCCAATCGGCGGCTACGCTGACGCGGGAGGAATCGACGTTCATCTTCGGCAAGCCAGGGCCTATGCTGGACGATGTATTCTTCACGCACGGCGTCGCTCCCACAGTGCTGGCAACGCTCAAGAGCCCGGCCTACCAAAACAAGGTCGCATCCGACCCCGATTACGCCAAGTATCCCGGCTTTCTGAAGATGGCCATGCACAACTTGAAGAAGCTCTCGGATTCCGGCGTGAAGATCGGCTTCGGCACCGATAGCGGTCCGCCCGCGCGTTTCCAAGGCTATTCCGAGCACCGCGAGATGGAACTCATGGTGCACGCCGGCCTCACGCCCATGCAGGTGATTACCGACGCCACGCGCAATGCCGCCGAATTCCTGCGGGCCAAAGATCTTGGCACGCTCGAGCGCGGCAAATGGGCCGACTTGATCGTCCTTGGCAAGAACCCGCTCGACGACATTCGCAATACGCGCTCGATCGAGATGGTGCTGATTGCCGGCGACAAGATGTGACGCTATGCTGACCCGCCGAGCGTTCGTTGCTGGAGCCGCCCTCGCCCGCTTGCGCGCGGACGACGAGCCGCGATACCGCGTCGGCATCACCACCAACACGCGGGGCGGCTGGGAAAAAGACGTTTTTCTCTCCTTTCGCGAAGCGCATGAGGTGGGCTATCGCTTTGTCGAATCGTTCATTGATTACTTCGGCGCGTATCTTGACAAGCCCGCGGAGCTTCTACAAAAGACCGATGCCATCGGCGTCAAATTCGACACCATTTCCAATGGCGGCCACATGGAAATGCATTTCGAGGACTCGTCGAAGCACGAGAAGATTCTCGAACAGCACATGAGCCTGGCGCGGTTCATCAAACGCCTAGGCTGCGATCATTTGAAAATCAATACCGGTCCGCGTCGCCCCGCGGGCACGACCGCGCAGGACCTGAAGAACATGGCGGCTGTGTTCGATATGCTGGGGCATCGCATGGCCGACGAGACGGGCCTGAAATTCGGCGTGCACGCCCACATGTGGACACAGCTCGAAAACCGCCACGAGATCGACACCATCATCGCATCAACGGATCCGAAGCACGTGGGATTCGTCCTGGATACCGGGCACATCACCATGGCGGGCATCGATCCGGTGGAACTGGCGCGCACGCTCGGCCACCGCATCATCGAGTTTCACCTGAAAGATACGCAGCCCGAACACCGGGGCGGCGCGAAGCAACGGCGTGAGCGCAACGACGCCATGAAAGATCCCATTTTCTTCGAGCTGGGCCAAGGCGGCGTGGATTTTCCGGCGATCAAGAAACAGCTCGATGAAATCGGCTGGCGCGGTTGGCTGACGGTGGAACTGGATTCCTCGCCCTTCCGCCCTCCCAAGGAAAGCGCGCGCATCAGCAAGAACTACATCGAGAACACCCTGGGCATCAGGGTGAATTAGCAGGGCATTCCGGCGTGTCCGGTGCTGACGGGTCACCGGTGATCAGCACTTTCGCTAAGCTGAAAATGTGAACTCGCCTCGCCGCACACTCTGCCGGTCGCCTCATTGCACTGTGGATCGCGCGGCGCGTCGCGCCCTATGATCTTCGACGTCGAGCCGCCTCCTCCTCGCAGATGGTTGCGCCCCTTCACGCACACCGCGCGTTACTGCATGCGCACCGAAGTTCACGTGCACGCGCTCGCCGTCTCGGCCAGCGTGCTGCTCTCGTTTTTTCCCTTTCTGATCGTGATGATTTCGCTGTGCCGCTATGGGTTCCGCTGGCCCGCGGCGGTGAACGCCATCTTCATCGCGCTAAACGATTATTTCCCCGGCGAGCTGGGCGGATTCCTCAAGCGCAATCTGTTGGCGGTGGTGGAATCGCGCGGGCCGATGCAGATCACTTCGATCCTGCTTCTGCTAGTCACGGCCAACGGAATCTTCCTGCCCATGGAAGTGGCGCTCAATGGCGTCTGGGGCGTGAAACAAAACCGTACCTATTTCAAGAACCAGTTGCTCAGCCTCGGCCTCATTTTTCTGTGCGGCGGCCTGGCGCTCCTGTCGTTCATGATGACGGCTCTCAATCAGACGTACCTCGGCAATTTTCTGGGATTCACGGCCGTACTTCCGCTCTGGGTCCGCCTTGCGTTTTTCAAGCTCGCCGCCATACCCATCTCGATCCTTGCGCTGTTTCTGATCTACTGGCTGCTGCCCAACCGGCGCGTGCCTCCGCTGCGCGTCGCCCCTGTGGCCATTCTGGTCGGCTTGGGAATCGAGCTGCTGAAGTACATCAATCTGCTGATCTGGCCGCTGTTAAAAGACAAGCTGCAGAAGGAGTATGGCCCATTTTATATATCGGTGACGATCATACTCTTCAGTTTTATCTCGAGCATGATCGTACTCGCGGGTGCCGAGCTCTCCGCGCGTGAAGCCTCGCCCGTGCAGTCGTGACCGGCCGCGCGCCGGCATGCGATGTCGCCTGTTCCGCCACGCCCTCGCGGGCTTGAGTAGAATAGAACACTCAAACTCCCATGAAGAACTGGAACAAAATCGCAGAGGCGAACGATCTGCGCATTCCCGAAACCGATATCGAGCGCGTCGCGCCGGCGCTCGATGCATTGGAGGCCGCGTTCCGGCCTCTCACGAAAAACATTCCCGATGACGTCGAACCTGCTATCACGTTCCGTGTTTTCCCGGAGGACCGCGCGTGACCATCCTTGAAGCCGCGCAGGCGCTGCGCCAACGCACCGTCTCGTCCGCTGAGCTGACCGAAACCGCGCTCCGGCGGACGGGCGAGATTAATCCCAAGCTCAACGCCATGATTACCGTGCTCGACCAGAGTGCTCGCGCCCAGGCCCAGGCAGCGGACAGAGAACTGGCGAGTGGCACAGATCGCGGCCCGCTGCACGGCATCCCCGTCGCTGTGAAAGATGTTTTCGAAACGCGCGGAGTGCGCACCACCGCCGGCTCGGTGATCTTCATGCACCACGTGCCCGATCGCGATGCCACGGTGGTCGAAAAGCTAGCGGCGGCGGGGGCGGTTCTCATCGGCAAGACCGGCATGCACGAACTGGCCTACGGCGTGACATCCAACAACCCGCACTTCGGGGCAGTGCGTAACCCCTGGGACACCGACCGGATTCCGGGCGGGTCGAGCGGCGGCTCGGGCGCGGCCGTGTCGGCAGACATGGTTTTCATGGCCATGGGCACTGACACCGGTGGATCGATTCGCATTCCGGCGGCGTTTTGCGGCACCGTCGGCCTCAAGCCCACCACCGGCCGCGTCAGCCGTTACGGAGTGCTGCCGCTCGATTTCTCGCTCGATCACATGGGCCCGCTCACGCGTTCGGTTCGCGACGCCGCCGTCACGCTCGCAGCCATCGCCGGCTACGATCCGCGCGACGAGACTTCCTCGCAGGAACCTGTAGGCAGCTACCTGTCGGCGCCGGACTGCTCCATCCGCAACGTGCGCATCGGTCTGCCGCAGAATTTCTATCTCGAGCGGCTCGATCCCGACGTCGATATGGCCGTGCGCCGCATGGCCGCCACCGCCGAATCGCTGGGCGCGCGCGTGATTCCGGTCCGCGTGCCGGATATCGAAGCGCTGAACACCGTCGGCCGCGTCATCCTGTTGGCCGAGGCCTCGGCGGTGATGGAGAAGTACACTGGCAACCGCGACCAGTTCGGCGCCGACGTGCTGTCGCTGCTCGACCAGGGCCGCCTGCTGCCCGCCACCGATTACGTCAATGCCCAACGGCTGCGCCGCGTCATGCAGCGCGAATACGCCCAATTGTGGTCGAAGATCGATTGCCTTTTCACTCCCACCACGCCCATGGCGGCGCCGCTTATAGGCGAAAAGACCGTGAGCCTGGGCGAGTTCACCGATGACGTGCGGCTCGCTACCACGCGCTTCGTGCGCGGCATCAACGTGCTCGGCCTGCCGGCGATCTCCATGCCCTGCGGCGCCGACCGCCGCGGGCTGCCGCTTGGCCTCCAGATTATCGGTCGCCCGTTCGACGAAGCGCTTATCTTGCAAGTCGCCGCCGCGCTCGAAGACGCGACCGGGAAATCCGCCCGGCCCGTGCCGCCGCTCTGATCGGGCAGTTCGCCGGACTGGTCTATTTCCTGGCCGGCCCATGTAAGAAACCGCCTCGCCATGCGACTACCTGTTTGGAAGCCAAGAAAGATGCTCGCAGAAGCCGCCGGGGCGAACCAAACCATCCCATCTCACACTGCGGCTGGGAGCGGCCGCTTTTGCGAGCTGTTCGAAGCCTATCAGCCGGCGCTGCGGAGGCTGGTCTCGGCATATGTGATCAACTCTGGTTTTCGCAGGAATTTGGTGGTTGAACGAAGTGTGGGCTGTGCGCAAGCTGCAGCGCATGTGTACGAAATTGATGGCGGGCGAGGAAGAACAGGAGACGGCGTGCTAAGGCTTCCGGTATGTTCACGCCTCCAGCATGGCGCGATCCCACTGCGCGAGCCGCGCGCCTGCATCGTACGTGCTCTCCAGGAAGTCGTACAACGCCTGCTCCGGCGACTCCGCCCGGCGCATGTCGTCATACATGAGAATGAACTCCGAGAGTTGAGCGTTCCAACTGGCTGCCGCGGGTCGAATTTTCTCCCTCTCGATACCGGCAGGTTTGGGAACCATATAGGAGTAATAGGCAGGTCCGTCAACGGCGCCGCCGCCCGGCCAAAAGCCGGCACTGCAAACTTCGTGCGAATAAGCCGGGCCGCTAATCACACCTTTGCGCGGCGGCGCCAGCCGGCCCGAAAAGCGCGTGCACGCCAGGTCAAAACTGCCCCAGAAGAAGTGAACCGGGCTGCACTTGCCGACAAACTTCGCCCGGAACCGATCGAACACCTTAGCGCTCGAAACCAGGATGCGCCAGAAACGCTGCGCACATTGAGTGTCATACGAGCAATGCGCGTAATCCCGGTCGAACGGCACGGGATCGGCAACCTCTTGGGGCTTGGGATTGATTTCCACCGCGATACCCAAGGATGCCAAGGACTCGCAGATGCCGCCGTAGAATGCGGCGACGGACTCGGCCCGCAACGGCCGCGAGGCGCCGGGGCCTGCGCTCGTGAAAATGTTCACTGCATGCTTCTGAAAGTCGAACTGAATTTCGAAGACGCCCGCCGCGTACGGCACCGGTCCCGTCGTCAGGCCATGGGAGTTGACATACAGAGTAACGTGCCACCACTGATTCAAGGGTGGAGCGAGGGCCATGCGGATCTTGCCGGCGATCTGTGTCCACATGTGAAGGGTGCGGTAGGTATCCTGCCATTCGTTTAACGGCAGGGGCGGCCAGAGATCCGAGTGACTCATACAGGTCAGTGTCTCAAGATCCTTGCGGGTTCGCTGGCCGCGCTTAAGTCATCGCCGGGGGCTGCCGGCGCGAATGCGGGGCGGACCACCGAAGCGGCCGCCCGTGTTAGCGCGAGCGCCGCGCCTGGAGCGCATTACGGATCGTCTTTTGCCACTTCCGATTATCGAAATCTTCTCTGGTTATAACTATCGACTGTGCGCCGAGTTGAAGCGTGTGACCGTTCGTTTCAAAATTGTAAGTGCAATGCGGGTTCCTCCCTAACGAACTCGAGAACCGCTCTATTTCGTCGCATTCACCATTACGATTTGTTTTTTCCATACGCTCCATAAAATCGTACCAGTTTCCGCGCGCGTTAGATCCAACGCGAATCCGCTCGCCTTCAAGCCGCCATCGGTAACGCGGTGAGCGGCTGGGCTGGCTGTGGTTCCGGCTCGCTGAAGATTGCGAGCAACAGCGATCGGACGCGGAGGTACCGTTGGCACTCGGAGCAGCCGCAGGTGCCTCGTTCGGCTGCATGGCCGATCAAGTAATCCAGTTGTTCGCGCATCACATCACTCTCGTCCGCGGGCTCCGAAATTCTCGGCAGGCTCAATGTGTTGTGCAGCGTTGTTTTCGTTTCTTCCAGTTCAGCATGGGCAGCCATTTTCTCCACCTCCGTTCTTCCGCTTTGATAGATGCGTTCCGTGCCTGCTGCGGTCCTTGCCAATTGTAAATATAAGTCAACGGCGAGCCCGCAAACATTGCTTCTTCAATAGGCTGGCGTTAACATTCCGTAATCTCGTAAAGGTCTAAAAACACCAGCCTGGTGCGCGGGCACCATATGAAAAACATCGCAAAATCGAATACTCCCTGCATCCCATTGCACTTAGCTTTCGGCCACTGCCATGCATTGCAAGAAGGCTGGAAGGAAGGACACTTTATGAAAACGAAATTGCTGGCGATGATGCTCTTGGCAGGAGGTTCGATGTTTGCCCAAACCCGATTCTCGATCGGTATAGGCTTCGGAGGACACGGCGCCGGTTTCTACCAGCCGCCTCCTTCTTACGCATCCTACATTCCGCCATGCCCGGGACCTGACTACACTTGGGTTGACGGCTATTGGTCGCAAGACTACGGGCGCAATAACTGGGTTGCCGGATACTGGTACAGACAGCCATTCATCAGCAGTTACCAAGTTGCGCCGCGCTATGACAACCGGTTCAACGACCGCGACGATCGGCGAGGTTTTGATCGCGGCTTCGTAGAAAACCGAAACCGGGGCTTTGACCAGGGCCGAAATTCTAACGGGTGGAACCGCGATCAGGCTCGTGGTTTTAACCAAAGCCAGACACGCGATTTTGGGCAGCATCAAAATCAAAATCGCGACCGTTCAAACGGCCGTGACAACCGCCAAGGAAACGGCAACGGTTTCCGAGGCCGCTAGCTAACCGATAGACGAACAGCTAACTGATCAAAGAAGCCGGTTGCGCAAGCGGCCGGCTTTGTTCCCGCAATTTCGGCAGCAGGAACTTGCATGATCTTCAGTCCCAATGGCCACGGCAGATTGCAGGGCACCGGATGGGCATGAGCGGGGACCGGCGAGGCAGGCAGCGGTGCCGCTTCTACTTTTTCGGCAACACGACCTCGCCCGACGGGTCCTTTTGCTTGAGCCCCTTCACTTGGCCATCCTGCACTACAAACTCGAGGGTCACGTCGGAAAAACGGGGAGTCCGGAAGGTTGTACCCTTGACCTGGCTCAACGGAACGACTGGCTGACCGGGCAACAGAAGCGACAAGCCACTGTCCGGCGCGAGCGCGACCTGAATCTTGACCCCGCCCGGAGTTTCGTAAGAACCCGCAAACTGTGACATCAACTTCGGGTCAATGGCATCTGGCTTCCGGACGAATACCGCTTCCGCTTCATCCAGGGACATCACAGCTTGATCGATATCACCCTGCGGATTTGTCCGGAAGTTCACTGACCACTTGCCGTCCTGCTCGTCATCGGGAGTGTCAAAGCGGTCATAGTGGAATTGGGTCATGGGGAATCGCATCTTGTGAAAGTCGAAGTGAAGCTGGTTGTCTTTCAGTGTAATGTTCATCATGCCGTAGGCGGGATTCTCGTAGGCGCCGGCGTAATCCGCGAGGGCGTGCGACGGCTTCGTCCCCGGAATACGGCCTGCATTGGCTTTGGTTCGCGCCTCCGTCCCCGCTTTCTTGTTCTTCAGCCGAATCTCGAGCTGGCGGTCGCTCCAGGGGGTCTGGGTCATGCCCAGCAATCGTTCGTACACGTTGTAGCTGACGATGTTGTAAAGCGGCTGGCTGTGATTGCCAATTTCAAATACGATGACGCCGATGTGATCCTGCGGCATGAACGAAACCTGGGTGTGGAAGCCAGGTAAATCGCCGCCGTGAAACGTGATGAGGTGGCCCCGGTAGGAAGCGGTCTCCCTCCCCATGCCGTATGCCGCATTGAGGATCTCAGACCAACCCCTAGTTTCGAGGGCTGTGTTTGGCAGGGCGATGGCCGGCTGCAGAGCGGCCTTCAATACTTCCGCCGGAAGCACCTGCTTGCCGTCGTATTTCCCCTGGTTCATTAGCGCGATCAACCAATGCGACATATCTTCAATGTTGGAAACGATGGCTCCGCAAGGAGCGACGCCCGATATGTCTTCGTAGTATGGAATTCTGTAAAGCTCGAAAGAATCGCGCCTCTCCGTAAAGCCCACGCCGAATTCAGGGCGCTTCAACATCTCGGCAATGCTGTAACTCGTTGAGCTCATCTGGAGCGGATCGAAGATCCTCTCCTTGACGAATTGCTCCCAGGTTTTTCCGGACTGCAGCTCAATCAGATATCCGACCGCAGCGAACATCAGGTTGTTGTACAGGAAGGTCTGGCGCATCGGTTCCTGCGGCTCCAGGTAAACCAGTTTCTCGAAGAGTTGTTTCCGGGTGAAGTCGGACTTATACCAAATGGTGTCGTGCCGCGTGATTCCGGTGCGGTGTGAAAGCATGTCGCGCAAGGTCACAGTATTGTTGAGCTGGTCATTGTGAAAACGGATGGACGGCACGGATTCACGCACCGGCTTGTCCCATGACAGCTTTCCTTCCTCGACCAGCATGCCCGCGGCAACCGCGGTGAATAGCTTCGTGTTGGACGCGATGGGGCTCATCGTGGTGGGCGTATACGGGAGTTTCTTCTCATAATCCCTGAAGCCGTAGCCTTTGGCGAAAACAAGTTTGTCATTGACCACGATGCCAACGCCGACGCCCGGCGCATTCCAATCCTTCAAAGTCGTGGCCATGTAAGCGTCGAACCCATCGAGCGCTTGCGTGACATTGATATTCTGCGCGGCGGCGATCCAGGCAAGCATGAAGATGAGCAAACCAGCAGCGCCCAGGCGCCGGCACACCAAAGTGATGGAGATGTTTGTCATCGGAAGCGTCCTTTCGGCCAAGTGTTGTTGTGCAGAATTCGCATTTCACTTTCCAACGAGCATACTCCAACAGCCCCAGATCGTATAATGAACCCAGCCATGAATCTCAACCGCCGCAGTTTCCTGCAAACCGGCGCCGCGCTGGCAGCCGGGCAGATCGTCAATGCCGCTCCCAACGCGCGCATCACCGTGGGCCACATCGGCGCCGGGGCGCGCGCGCATGAGCTCATGCAGGCCGTTATGGCCAATCCCAACACGGAAATCGTGGGGGTGGTCGATGCTTACACGGGCCGCGTCGAGCGGGCCATCGATCGCACCGGAGGCCGCGCGAAAGCATATCCCACCCACCACGACCTGTTGGCCGATAAATCCATCGACGCGGTCGTCATCGCCACGCCAGACCACTGGCACAAGCAGATCATTCTCGAAGCGTTGCGCGCGGGCAAGGACGTGTATTCGGAAAAGCCCATGACCTACCGGTCGGCCGAAGGCGTCGAGATCATCGAGGCCGCGCGCCAGACCCAGCGCGTCGTCCAGATTGGCAGCCAGGGCATGAGCTCCAAGACCGAGCAAGTCGCCAAAGAGTGGATTCGCTCCGGCAAGCTGGGCAAGATCACCATGATTCGCGCGTCATACAACCGTAATACGGCGGAAGGCGCGTGGCTTTACCCCATTCCGCCCGACGCCTCGCCCAAAACGGTCAATTGGGAAATGTTCCTCGGCCCGGCGCCCAAGCGGCCGTTCAGTCTGGAGCGCTTTTTCCGGTGGCGCTGCTTTTCAGACTATTCGGGCGGCATCGCTACCGACCTGTTCGTGCACCTGTGCACCACCATTCATTACTTAATGGACGCCAAGATGCCCGCCCGCGCCATGGCCATGGGCGAGTTGTATCGCTGGAAGGAATCGCGTGACGTACCGGACACCTTGAACGCCATTCTCGAGTACCCCGAGGGATTCACTGTGTCGCTGAGCTCGACTTTCAATAATGAATTCAGCCAGCAAGCCGGCTTTCAAATTCTGGGGACCGAGGGCACGCTAGTTCTGGGCTTTGATGGAGTGGCGTTCTATCCCGAGGCCCTGGTCAGCGACAATCGCTGGATTGTCGAAAGCTGGCCCAAGGCGCTCGAAGACGCCTACTATCACGATCCCAAAGTCATCGCCACCGAAGTGGAGCCCGCCAAGAACTTCAAGCGGCCGGAGCCCGAGCGCTTCAAAGACGATGGCCCGGACCCGACCATTCTGCACTTCGGGCATTTCTTTGAATCGGTCCGAACACGGAAAGCATACTGGGAAGACGCCTCCGCGGGCCATCATGCCGCCGCCTGCGCCCACCTGATCAACCTTTCCGCCCGGGAGCGCCGCATGACCGAGTGGGATTTCACGCGCGACGACATCCGCGCCTAAACTGTAGCGGCTGCCGCGGACCGCGCCACAGCTCCACAATCCCCGCAATTCCGCCACCGCATTTCAGAATTTAGTAGGAAACAACTGCGGACGGCTAGCCCCTGTGGCGGAACGCTCAATTTCAGGGGCTAACCGGTTAACATTAGTGAAGATAAGCCGGCTCCTTGCGTTTTATTTCTGAAAACTGTATAACCTCGTATGCCGAATTGAATTCCAGGGAATATTGCTTACTGTAAGCTCATGATTCTTAATTAACAAGTGTTTTGGTTCACCACGTGCTTGAGGTGTCTTTTCGGGTATCAAAACTTCGACGGGGGTATTATGCGCAAGA